>Ga0335085_10003659_pt1 | contig 26334 bp, 14 predicted proteins | sample Lox_Sample_45_FD_206712 | JGI IMG/M metagenome (GOLD analysis project Ga0335085, IMG submission 206712) | Soil microbial communities from Loxahatchee National Wildlife Refuge, Florida, United States - Lox_Sample_4.5 | ecosystem: Environmental > Terrestrial > Soil > Wetlands | place: USA...
GCTTGCAGGCGGCGGCGCTCCAAAGCCTCGAAGTCTCGGCGCACTCCCTTGGGGTTTCCCATGCTGACATAGATGCCAGGGGACCCCTTCGGGTTGCACTATATTATGCGATCATCAATAGTACGCCGCTCCTTGAGCCTGACCTTCCGGCGCTCAGCCGGCAGGGCCGAACCGGAGGGCCCGGAAGAAGCGCCAGAAAGCGTTCGGGCGCCGCGGAGTTCAGGCAAGCCTTACTGCACCGGCACGACCTTGAGGGTCGTCACCTGGCGCACCCACCTTGCCATTCTCTTTTCGCCGGGGACCACGATGCGAAAAGGACCCTCTTTGATTTCCAAAGGGTGACCGTTGGCCTTGTCGGCCAGCAGAATTACGCGGTCCGTAAATCCGGGATCGAGCTCCGGCAAAGCGACCACGACCCGGTACCCGTCAGCCGCTCCCACCAGGAGGCAGCTCGAAAGCCGCTTACCTCGCAGGGGTTCGCCGAAGGTTACGCCCGCTTTCTCGAGCACCAGCCTCAGGGGCACTCCTTCAAACCGGACGGTATTTCCGTGGTCGTCGACAGATACCTGCTGGTGGGGCAGGGCGGCGATTTCGGCCGCCGTAACCTCAACGCTGACGCCCGATTCATTCAGCACCGTGATTTTCTGAGCCTTGCCCAAGCTGGCCCCTGCGGTGCAAGCCAACACGAACAACAGCACGGCGCGACGGCCCTTTGAGCTTGCCAGGTGCAACTTCGATGTCACTCCATCGGCTCCTTCTCAGACGTTTACCAGAGCAGCTTCAGGGCGAATTGCACCTGGCGGGCCGTGGTGGATGTGCTCGTAATCGCCCCAGCCGTGCCCGAGACACCCGTGGGATTTGTCACAGTGGGCGGCGTGAACACAATCAGATTTGGAGTATTGAAATTGGCGCGATTGAGTATGTTGAAAATCTCGGCACGAAACTCCAGCCGAAACCCTTCTCTTAGGCTGATGTCCTTGAGCACCGCGAAGTCCCACGTGGCAAGACCGGGACCGGTGAACGTGTCCCTCCCCAGGTCTCCGTAAAATCCGCCAGTGGCTGGCGGCGCGACGAACGCGGCCGGACTAAACCACTGCTTCGGCGTGCCTAGAATTACGGGGCCGGTGAACGCAGGGTTCCAAAACGGCCGGACAGGATTGCGGGTGTCGCCGTTGTTGCTAGGGTTGTAGCTGAGCTGGGGCGTGAACGGAAAACCCTCCTGCAAGGTGACAATGCTGTCCACGGACCACCCGCTCACCAGTCGTTGGGCCCAACCCTGATACCCGTTGGCGAACGGCTTGCCGGCTCCGAAGGGCAGATCGTAGATTGCGCTGATCACGGCCATGTTCCGCACGTCGTAAGTGGCGGGCCCCCAGTCGGCTTTTATATCAAACGGGTTCGAGACAAGGCCGGGAGCGTTGTTCGCCGTCGTCTGGTTCAGAGAATCTCCGTCATCGAGGGCTTTCGACCAGGTGTAGACGCCGCGCAGGGAAAGACCCTGGCTGAACCGGCGGTTCAGGTCAACTTGCAGGGCGTTGTAGGAGCTATCTCCCAGCGAAAACCACGTCCAGGTGTTTCCGAGCGCGGGATTCGCCTTCGGCGTTCCGGCGGGAATATAGAAGCTACCCGCAGGAACTGGAGCTCCCGCAACCGGGGAGCCTGCCGGAAAGCCCGTCGAGATGGTTACGGGCGGAGTGGCGGTGGCATCCACAACCGGATAGGCGGCGGGACATGGCGCCGCGGGACACACCGTCGGGAAAGGCTCGTTCGCGTCCAGTCCGATCAGTTCGTGGTAGCCGTGAGAACCAACGTAGCCAATCGTGAGAGCCGTGTTGGGGGTAAGCTGCCTCTCAACCCGTAAGGACCACGAGATGAGCGTTGGAGTCTTCATGTCGGGCTGCACACCCCCGGGAATCAACTTCGCCTTGGCCGGTACCGGGGCCGAAGGGTCGATCGGCAGGCCCGCAACTGGGAAGGAAGCAATGCTATACGTGGGATTGAACGGCGCATTTTGGTCGGTGCGGTAGCCCAAGGCGTCCTGCAAGTCGTTGTACATTCCCAAGCCGGCGCGAAGCACCGTCTTGGTGTTGAACGGACTCCAGGCCACGCCGATTCGCGGCTGGGGAAGAAACTTAGCGTTGTTAACCGTGAAGACCGAGTTTCCCACGTGAGGCTGGGTGTTGATTACCCCATTTGTGAATGTGTAGTTGGCAGCGCGGCCTTGAGCTTCGTTCCAACCGGTGCTGAACTCGTCACGAATGCCCAGAGAGACGCTGAGCTTAGGGTTCACGCGAATCACATCTTCGGCATACCAGGCAACGAAGAACGAGCGCCAGTTCATCCCGGTCGGCGCTGGATCATAAAGGAAGGAAGCGGTGGTCCCCTGCAAGAAAGTCTGAAGACTCGCGAAGGTTGCCTGACCATACTGGCTGAGGGCCAGAGTTTCGTTCGATTGAAACGGCTGAAGCCAGACGCCTAGAGTGAACTCATGCCGGCCTCGGGTCAAGGTCGCGCGGTCTTCAATGGTGAACAGGTTTCGAGCTATGCTCAGGTTGCTTCCGTTGTTGCTGCCGGCCAGACCGATCTGGGCTTGGGGGTTCGAGGCGGCGCTTCCGCCGACCACTACGGCACCCACCGGCCGGCCGAGCAAGAAACCGGGGACTGTTGCGGCAGGAGTGCCTGGCGTGGGCTCGCCGGTGAAAAAATACCCCGCGCGCGAGTAGCCCAGCCGCGCCGTGTTGAAGGAAGTCGGCGAGAAGAGATGGGTTTCCTGAACACTCAGCACCTGCTCCCGCAGATTCACGATGTCGGTGCTATACGGGTTGGCGGGTGTGGCCGTGACGGCTCCGCCGTCATCGACGGTGTAGATGCCGGACAGGGAATCTTGAAGGGAGAAGACGTGGTCCAGCCGAGCCGTGCCGAAGTCCTCGCGAATCGTCTGCAGTGGGCTGCTGAAATACTCGGCGATTCCGTTGAAGTCCGGCGCGCCAGCCGCCGGTACCGGCCACAGATTGAGCAGGGGTTGGACGGCGGGCGCCGCCGCGGCGCGCGAAGCCGCGTCCGGCACGAAGCTCACTGAGGTTTGATGCAGGTTCTGGCGGTATCCCTCGTAGTTGGTGAAGAAGAAGGTCTTATCTTTTTCAAGCGGCCCTCCGACAGAAGCCCCAAATTGATTACGCTGAAAGGGCGGGGGCGAGCCGCGGTCGAAGTAATTTGGGGCGTCGAAGGCGTCGTTTCGAAGGAATTCGTAGGCCGACCCGTGCCATTGATTGCTCCCGGACTCGGTCACAATCAGAACTTGCGCGCCCGGATGCTTGCCGTATTCAGCGCCGTACGAGTCCCGCAGCACGTTGAACTCGCGAACGGCGTCCACACCCAGCAGTTGCTGGCTCGGCCCGCCCGGGGTCATGTTGTTCTCAGCGGCCCCGGTGTATTCGATTCCGTTAAGGAGGAAGAGGTTCTGCTGTGGCCGGTTGCCCGATACGGAGAAATTGTTTCCAGTGGTCGAGTTCGATATTCCGATCCCGCCGGTCTTTTCGGGGGTGAAATTGACGACGCCGGGATTGAGAGTCAAGAGGAGATCGTAGCTGCGACCGTTTAGTGGCAGACTCTTTACTTGTCGCTCCCCGACCAAGCCGGCTACGTTTGCCGTGGTCACGCTCACCAGGCGCGCGTCCGAATAGACCGTAATCCGCTGGTTCACCGGGCCCAGGCGAAGCGCCACGTCCACCGTCGCTTCCTGGTCGACGTTGAGGCGAATGCCCGCCTGAATCGCTTCCGCAAAGCCCGCCTTACTCACGCGCACTTCGTACTCCCCAACGGGGAGCGCCAAAACCTCGTAGCGTCCCGTGTCTCCTGTTGTCGTGGTGCGGATGGCTCCCGTTTCGAGGTCCTTCACTGCCACGCCGGCTCCCGCCACCGCACCACCCGAGGGATCAGTAACCGTCCCGGAGAGCATGGCCGAAATCTGTCCATACGATGGCGGCGCGAGAGTCAGAAGGAAGGTGATGAGCGGAGCGAAGGTGCAGCGCGCCCAACGCACGCCCGGGATCTTCGTCGAACGGCCAGGATGACTACAGCGACGGAGCGTCGCAGCCAACGTTGTCTTGCCGGTGTCAACGCGCAATTCAAGACCTCCCTCCGGGAGCTCGCGTAGCGTCGCTCCCTGAAATCCTACGCCGCGGGGGACCGTTGAAGCCGAAATACTACGACCAGGCCAATCAATATAAGCGATTCACTGCAGTATGTCTATTCCATCTGATACGACTCGTTGAAGCGGAATTCAGCTGTGGAGGGGTTTGTCAACATGCCGTCGGCCGTTACCGATATGATCGGAAGGGACAGCGGGCTAGCCACGCTGCGGCGGCCGTCGCACCAGCAGGCGCGGGTTCTGCATCTGTGGCGCGCTCAGGTGGTCGCCGAGTTGGGGCTCGTCGACGGGCAGCTCGCCAAGCACTCCGGTCACGGTAGGTTTGGTTGGCCGCGCGCCACGTTGAGCTGAAGGTCCAGTTCGGCGGTCGCACCGCCAGCGAAGGTGATGCCGTTGAGGTTCCTGAACCCCACTATGTGCACCGTCAGCGTGTAAGTGCCCCGATGGGAAGTCCGGCGAGCGAAGAGGCGCCGAGTTGGCCGGTCTCGGTGGATCGCGGCAAACCCGTGAGATCATTCTTCACCGTGATTTCAACGCCGTTGATAAGTCGCGCGGCTCTGGATCCGTGACGTGACCGCTGATGATTGCCGCCTCTCTCGTCTGTGCCAAAGGTGGGAAACGAAATAGCAGGAATACAAGGTCAGCTTGTAAGATTGGGCTCCGAACTCTGCCGGGTCGCATTGCGGAGTGTGCCTCACCGCCCGGCTCGGGCGACCGGCCCGATCAGAACTGCTTTGACGGGTCCGCGGTTCTAAGTGACCCAGGCCGTAACACGGAACGCACCATCCCGCATCTTGCCTGGCTCCTGTTCCGCAGATGACTGGATTTGCTCGCGAGCGGGGTGGCCATCTTACGCTGGCCCGTGGTCCACGCCGGGTTGGCCGACAACGATCTCCGCCCCAGTGCTTCTCTCTTTGATGACTTAATCGCGCCAGTTATACCGGACGGAATCGACAGGAGTCTCTGTGTTACGTGTCGTCGTAGTCTTCGGTCAAGGAGAGTAGAAAAGCGGTCAGGGCGTCAATGTCGTCCTGGCTGATAGACATGCCTTGAAATTCGAACGGCGGATTGCGCAGCAAACCCTGGCGGGCCAGACGCGAGCTGTTGACATAAAGCTGCACCACGTCGTTGAGCCGCATTTTGCTTCCGTTGTGGAAATAGGGACCGGAATCTTCAAGATCGCGCAAGGTCGGTGTCTTGAAGAGACCTATAGTGCGGCCCAAGCCCTGCTCCACGGAACAATCCTGGCCAGCGCCGCATAGCAGGGCTTCTAGGCTGGCCTGCGGATTTGGGATGTCCGGATTCAAGTAGACGTTCCACAAGCCCAGGTCTGCATAAAGCGGATGGCTGGCATCAGCCGGGCGTCGGAAGGTCTCCATGGCATTGGGGTGATTTGGCGTGGCGGGCAGATAGAGATCATAGTTCGCGTTACGCTGGGCCAGTGAGGGAATGCTCACTCTCATAAACGCTCCCGCCCCGTGCACACCGTCGTATTCTTCCTGGCTAGCGCCGGTGTTGTGAAAGGCAAAATCGGAGAAATTGGGCGCAGGGTGGCAGGCGGCGCAGTTCCCGGCGTGCTGTGAACCGTCGGCGGCCCCGGTGGCGGTCGCCAGAAATATCTTCAGACCCGCGAGTTCGGTGGCACCGAACTCAAAGGGTTGAGCGTGATACTTGAATGTCCCGTCAGTTGCATCTACCCAGGTGGGATTGCTCAAGCCGCTCACGATCTGCAACAGGCGCTGGTTGTACTGCGCCATGCTCTCGCCGGCGTTGGGCTGTACCGGCAGATGGTTCATGCGAAGAAACACGTCGTACGGCGACCCGATGTACCGGCCAAACTCATCCTGCTGGAACAGCAAATCACCCATATAAGTGCTGATGCATTTGGCGGCGAGGTCCAAAATCTGATCGTCAGTGGCCGTATTCACGTCAATACGGTCGACGGCGGGGATGAGCAGGTCGGGCGTAATTCGCGAATCCAGTCCCAAGAATAAGGTGCCGTAAGGAAGGCCGCCCGTCCGGTCAGCGGCCAGTTGGCTCGATCCGTCGTCTTGCCGGATCACCAAGGCAATGTGGGCCACAGCCTCCTGATATTGGTCAGGTCCCCACCCGAAGTTGCGCCCCGTGAGGGTAGCTTTCACGAGGTCCTCCGCACTGGCAAACTCGCCGTCAAAGTGCAAGAAAGTTGGTCCGGGATGAGACTGCAGCGACCCAACCATGTGCATGGAGTTTCGCGGGGTTTTCGTAAACCCGTCGATCGCGCGGGGAATGGGGCTGCGTGTGGTGAAGTCCGAATAGGTGCGATTGCCCGCCCCGGCGACGCCCTGAAATTCGGTCACGAAATGGCATGAACGGCAGTTAATCGATTGGCCGGCGAAGGGTCCCGGCAGAACACTGTTGGCAGTGTACACCTGTTGTACCACGGGGTCTCCCACCGCCAGCGGTTGGTTCACCCCCGTCATGTGAACTGCAAAGTATTCCGCGAATCGCGTGTCGAGGAACAGGCGCTCGCCAATCGTATCCTCCGGAGGGGCCACGTCCACGTCGGTCTCGAATTTCGGAGCCTGCCCGGCGCTTCCGCAACTCAATATGACCGCGAGGGCAAAGAGGCCCAGCAGCGCGACAACTGTGATCCTGGCACTCGTCATCGTTGCTTCTCCCGCGTCGCGCAAGCCGGGCTGCTCGGGATGCTTTCCCCGAGGCTCTTGACGTAAGCAACAATCTGCCAGCGCGAGGGCTCGGGCAACGAATTCCAGGAAGGCATTCCGTGGCGCCGGTTGCCGTTCTTGAGGAGCCAGAAGACTTCCCCATCCGTGGCCTGCTGTACTTCTGGGGTGCGCAGGCTCGGCCTCTTTCCCCTTCCCAGCGCATCGGAACCGTGGCACTGGGCGCAGTTATTCGCAAACAGCCGGGACCCCGCCGCAATAGCTGCTGTCTGTTTCGCGTAAGGATTAGCTCTCTCCTGGTCCCCTTGCGGCACCTTCTCGATCCAGGAGGCTTCCGCGGCCGCACAGGTGATCGCCACACCCAGCACAATTGCGCAACAGCCCCCTTGCCGGCTCATTTCTCCCCCCAGTGGTGGAATATCTGCTCTACTTCGTACGAGACGTCAAAGCGGTAAAGCACGCCGACACTGTTGGCATTCAAACCGAAATTCGGCGAGAAGGTGATGCTCGGGCCCCGCGGAACGCGGAACTGAATGGTGGGACCGAAGTAGTGGGAGGTGGCCCTCAAGCCGAAGCCGTCGATAGTGCCCAGCCCCCCGTAGAGCTCAGCGCCAGCCGAAAAATTCTCAGGGCACACCACGCAAGCCTTGCCCCGCGCGGCCATCGCCAGAGGCCGGCTGACGCCCAAGGAATATCCGAACTCCCACGGGTCGCTCTCATTCAGGTCCTTTTCGGCGATAAAATTCTCCGAGATGTCCCAGCCGCGCGCTTTACTCGAAAGGATCAACTTCGTCTCAAGTGATCGCTCTGTTTTCGAACGGCCCTGCGCGTTGGTCAGGAGGAGATCGGAAACGCTGTCATGACCGGTAATTTCCAGTAAGCTCTTGTCGGCTAAGCTCACGTTTTCGTATTCCACATAGAAGACCGGGTTGATGAAATGCTCACCGGATAGCGGCCGGAAGCGGTTCTCCCAACGCCAACCGGTAAAAATCGTCGAGTCATCGGACGTGTGCTGGCCGGCCAGGTAAACCTCAGTGGTCCACCATCCTTTCGCCCCGTACTCCAGTTCGAGCGTCTGGCTGAGAAACGGATTTCCATATTTCGGAGTACCGTTCACACCCTTCAACGTCATGTCCAGATTGCCCGGCTCTTCCATGTAGTCGGAATAGGTGACGAAGTAGGGCGGTTCTTGCGCCAAACACGACATCGCTATGAAGAGCGCGGCCAGGAGCGGAAGCAGGCGCGCCCGAAGCGCCCTTGCAACGGGGGTATTTTGCCGAAGATCAGGTGCCATGGGCGTCCCTGCAGTGCGAGTCCATCGCATCTTCAATATGATCTCGCCTGATCTTTAGAAAGAATACATGCGACTTGGTCGCATACATACAATGTCGCACAGACCCCAGCGGTCTAGGGGTCCGCTGCCCTTCGTCACGAAAAACACTCAACTGCCGCGCACCCTAGCCTGCACCTGCCCGCGCGATCTGCGCTGAGTTGCCGGCCCTCCGGTACGCTGCATACAAGCCGCCCACCTCCAGGCGGACGGCTCGAATCTAGAAACCGCTCCTCGAAGCGATTACTTCTTTCAGTCTCCCAAACGAACGGCTGGCATACCGTCCGGCGGCATCAAGATGCCGCGGCGAGTCCTGGATGATGCGGACCAGCTGGCGTCTCTGCCATGTCATCTGCACCCCGTGGCCCACCAGTTCCTTGAGTCAGGACGGGCGGGTAGTGGCCAAATTGCCCTTCGACTGAATATGATGCGACTATGTCGCATCATAGTTCGCAAACGCCAATCCTGATCCTCCCGGCCGCAGGTCAATTACAAGCGGCAACAGGGGAATTCTATTGCTCGAATGGCCCCCAAAGGTGCCGAGCTGCTAAGCTACCCGAATCTGGACTTTTATGTCAAGAATAAACCTGCCCGCTCATGGCCAGAAACGTCCACCGCAAGTGCCCCTCAGCGCGTTCTGGCCGATAAGCGGCGCGAAAGGTTCGTGAGCCTGGTGGAGTCCTCAAGCGTACGGCCCCTTTGCCAATGAGGCTAGTAGGTACAGCTCTTGAGCCCTTTCGTAAGCAAGTGAGCCGCAATCACCACGGCGTCTGGCAGCCGATTGCACACGGACTGCAGAGGTGGTTAAGATGGCGGCAGTCTTTAGTGTGCTGTTGGAGGGACTTTTCTATGGTCACGCTTAATGTGAATGGCGTCCGGCACGAGGTCCAGGCGCCTGACGACACTCCCCTGCTCTACGTCTTGCGCAACGACCTCCAACTGATCGGTCCGCAGTTCGGCTGCGGACTCGCCCAGTGCGGAGCCTGCTCCGTGCTGGCCGAAGGGAGGGAAGTGCGTTCCTGCGTCATGCCGGTCTCGGCCTTCGCAAACCAGGAGATCACCACGCTCGAAGGCCTGCCCGCGAGGTGGGCGAAGCGAAAGGGTCTCTCCCGCGAGGAGGCGAAGAACACGCTTCACCCGGTCCAGCAGGCATGGATCGAGCAGCAGACTCCTCACTGCGGGTTCTGTCAGAGCGGGATGATGATCAAAGCGACCGAGTTGCTCGAAAGCAATCCCAATCCGACCGTGGCGCAAATCAAGGAAGCCTTCACGACGTCGGGGCCGTCGCCTCATCTATGCCGCTGCGGAACCTACAAGGCGATCCTCGAAGCCGTACAACATGCCGCCACAATTATGGCGAAAGGGAGGTAAGCGATGGCGACCACGAGCCCAGTACAAGCGAACGTTATCGGACCAACGCTTTCGCGGCGTGACTTCATCAAGACGGGCGGCGTTCTGGTGGTGGGCTTCAGCTTCGTTAGCCCGCACGTGCTGAAGGCCAATGCCGGCAGGCCGGCGCCGATGAAGAACTCCCTCGATCCCACCCTGCCCACTTCGTGGATTGAGATTCACCCCGACAACACGATCCTGATACGCACTGGGAAAAGTGACTTCGGCCAGGGCACAACCTTCACGGCCTACCGGCAGATTGCTGCCGAGGAACTGAGCGTGCCTTTCGAAGCGATCACGACAGTCGTGGCAGGAGACACCGATCGCACCCCCGACGGCAGCGGGGCTTTCGACTTTCTCGGCGAGGGAATGCCGAACATTCGCAAAGCGGCCGCCTATACCTACCAGGCGCTGCTCGATCTCGCGTCGGAGCGGCTGGGCGTCCCTAAGGACAAGCTCTCCGTCAAAGACGGTATCGTCTCGGGAGGCAGCAAGACCATCTCCTACGGCGACCTCATCAAGGACCAGCAGCTGAACCTGACCATTCCGGTTCGAGGCGACCTCACCAGCATCATGGGGCTCACCATCGAGGGCAATCCGCCGATGAAGCCCGTCGGCCGGTACACCGTCATCGGCAAGTCGTTCAAGAACTCCGTTATCCGTTCGAAGGTGGCGGCCAAGGAAACCTGGGCGACGGATGTGCGCCTTCCGGGCATGCTGCACGCGCGCGTGGTCCACCCCAAGACCCTCGGCTCGACGCTCCTCTCCGCCGGGCCTTTGGACAAGACCAAGTTCCCGAATTCGCAAGTCATCGTGAAAGGCAATCTGGTGGGAGTGGTAGCGCCCACGGAGTGGGAAGCGATCCAGGCGGCCGAGCAGGTAGCCGGTGGCACGAAATGGACGGAATGGAAGGGCCTGCCCGGCAACGAAAGACTCCACCAGCACCTTCGGCATGAAGCCGACTGGACGAGCACGCCTGTGGCGCCGGGCGATGCCAACAAGGGTGACGCGGCGGCCACGCTCGCGGCGGCTCGCCAGAAACTATCCGCCACCTACCAATTGTCGTACCTGAAGCACGCTCCGATCGGTCCGACCATGGCCGTCGCCGACGTCAAGGCCGACGGGACGGTGCACATCCACACGCACAACCAGAATCCACAAGCGCTCCGGGGCGAAATTGCGATGATGCTTCGCACCACGCCCGATCACGTGATCGTGCACGTGTATCCCGGACCCGGACACTACGGACGATCGAACGGTGGAAACGCCGGCGCTGAAGACGAGGCAGTACTCTTGTCGCAAGCCCTCGGCAAGCCGGTGCGCGTGCAATGGACTCGCGCCGACGACATGAAGTGGTCCACGCAATCAGCCGCCGCCTTCTCCGATGTTCAACTCGCCCTGGACGCAAAAGGCAAGCTCGTTGCCTATCAGGTTGACCATTACATGCCCGCCATGCAGGACGACCGGCCGATCGGGGCCGTCCTGGCAGGCCTGCCTACCATGACGGCACCGCAGCCGAAGTCGGATTCTGTCACTTCCACCGTCAACGGAATTTCCGATCCGTGGGTCTACGCTCAGACGCCCAATGTGACCGAGCGTGGTCACGGCACCTTCCAGGTGGGACAACAGGCTTCGCCTCTCGCCGTCGGCATCCGCGACCATAGCATGCGAACGCCGGGGCAGTTCCAGCAGAACTTCCCGCGGGAACTAGCGATCAACGAGGCTGCAGCGCTCGCAGGCGCCGACGCGATCCAGTTCCGAATCGACCAAACCAGCGAAGATCGGGTCATCGGTGTGCTGAAGGCGGTCCGTGACGCTTCCGGCTGGGAGACGCGTCCCTCGCCACGTCACGATGCCGTCTCCACAGGATCAGCGCCCGTGCGGGGCCGCGGGGTCTCTCTGATGTTGCGCAGCCGGACCTATTGGGCCTGCGTATGCGAGATCGCGGTTACTCCTGCTACGGGTGCGATTGTGGTCGAGAAGTACACCATTGCGGTAGATCCCGGGATCGTCGTCAATCCCAACCAACTAAAGCGGCAGGTCGAAGGGGGCGCCATCATGGGCGTCAGCCATGCGCTGTTCGAAGAGGTGACATTCGATGAGAGCGGAATCACCGCGAGCGACTGGAGCTCCTATCCTATTCCGACCATGTCGGACTTACCGGAGATCAAAGTCGCGATTCTCAACAATCCGCAGGTCGGCACCTACGGGGGAGGCTCGGAAGCGGCAAATGCCCTCGCCGCGCCGGCGATTGCCGCCGCGCTCCACGATGCAACCGGAAAGATCCTCCGGCGGCTTCCCCTGAAGCCGGCCTACGTGCAAGCACTTCTGAGAAGTTAGCCGGGCACCTTGGTTCACGCTCTTCGTTTGGCGTTTTCAGCTGGTGCCCGGAGTCAGAAATACGGTGTTACAAAAGTGCCGACGCTGGCCAGGATCCAGTCGGCCATCTTCGTCCAGATAAAGGGCTTCGGACGATGGTTGTAGGCCACCGTGCTTAAGACACTCGGAAGCGACCACGCCAAATTAAGTTGACGTTCAAGTATCAGGACGCCAGATTCTCCGCTGAGGCCGCTTGGAGACGCATCAACTTGCGGCGCGCGCGTCCGCCGACACGGGCGCTAATCCAAGCAGATCTTTGGCGCCTGCGCGAGGAACCGAATCCGCTAACGGAGATCCAGGGTGCTCATGCCTAAGGAAGCCGTCGTCATCGGCGCCGTGCGCTCTTTCGACGCCCGCTACCAATTGCCGATCGGGGCGGGAAGCGACGCCGTTCACGCCAATCCTGAGTATTGCTTTGCGGTGGCGCTTTTGAAGACAAAAGCGGGCCTCACCGGGTGTGGCATCGTGCTCACCCTGGGCGCAGGCAACCGGATTGTTTGCGAGTTGATCGATCTCCTGGCCCCGGCCTTGGTTGGCCGGGAAATCGAAGAGTTGATGGCGAGCTTTGGCGAGGTTTCCCACCGCCTGGCCGATCACCCGCATTTGCGCTGGCTGGGTCCCCACAAGGGCGCGGTGCACCTCGCGCTTGCCTCAATCACCAATGCCTGTTTCGATCTTTGGGCGAAGGCGAGGGGCCTTCCACTCTGGCGCTTGCTCCTGGACCTCACGCCCGAGCAGGTGGTCCGCCTGCTCGACGTGAGCTATCTCGACGACATGCTGGTCGAGGCCGGGTGCCTCGATATACTCCGGCAGCAGCAAGCGTCCCGAAGCGAACGCAGCCTGCTGCTGAAGTCCGGATATCCCGGATACGACACGTCCGTCGGCTGGTTTGAATACGACGATCACCGCGTACGCGAGGGCACCCTTCGCGCGTTGGATGCTGGTTTCCGCGCTTTCAAACTGAAGGTCGGTTCATGCGATTCGCAACGCGACTTGAGGCGGGCCCACTTGCTGCGGGAGCTTGTCGGAGCTGACTGTCTAGTGATGCTCGACGCAAACCAGCAGTGGACGCTGCCCCAGGCGATTGAGTCATGCCAAGCTCTCCGCAGTATTTCGCCCTATTGGATCGAGGAACCGACTCATCCGGATGACGTTGCCGGGCACCGCAAACTTCGGGAAGCCATCGCGCCGACCCGCATTGCCCTCGGCGAGCACGTTCCCAATCGAGTCATGTTCAAGAACTTCATGGAAGCCGGCGCGCTGGACTTTGTCCAGGTCGATTGCACCCGCGTCGCAGGCATCAGCGAATTCCTGACCGTCAGTCTGATGGCTAGGAAGGTTGGGTTGCCAGCGGTTCCCCACGTGGGTGACATGGGTCAGATTCATCAACACCTCGTGCTGTTCAACCACATCGCCCTGGGCCATCCCGTCGTCTTTCTCGAATACATCCCTCATCTGCGACAGCACTTCGTGAATCCGGCTCGGGTGGAGGGCGGCGTCTACATAACACCGCAAGACCCCGGAGGTTCGTCGGACTTGGTTGAGCTGAGCCAAGGTGGTTGACCTGCGGTTGACGCACCCCTGACCTTCGGTTGACCGTCCGATCTTATCCGTTACAAGATGTAACGGCTCTTTCAGCCGCGCAAACCAGCCCGATGCTCCCTTAGTCTATGATTATAAATGGCTTAATTCGTTCTGGAGGGGATTCCTCGAGAATGGGTTTGGGCAAAAATTACCTTGCTGATTCTAAAGGACATTCTGGCTTTGGCCTAGCCCCCCTGCTTGTGTATCATATTGATTTTAAATGACATTATTGCTTTGGCATTTTGAAATTTTTGCGGCCCATTTCCCCAAACCGAAGCAGAGTCTGGCCGGCCGTACCTGTGGGCACCTGGAGTCGGAAATATTCTCGAGTCTTCCCACAAATGCCCTGCAAATGGCCTCCTTTCCATTACCGAAGATACATCAACCAGAGGACAAAGTCAGGTCAATCTGGGGATGGCGCCGGTTCGGTTCTCTGTGTGCCGAGCAAGCTTTCATCCCGGGGAAAGAGGATGCCCGAGCCCGCGCAGCAATTTGACGCACACTGGCCCGGCGTGATAGATGAGCGGAGACGTTTGGGGCCCGATCAGGCTTGCGCGGGAGGTGGGATGGTCACCAGGCATCGCCGGTTCTCGTACTTCGGAGTGGCGCTCATGGCGGCCGCGATCGCTTTCCTGCCCGTCTTCCGGCACGCCATGGCGAAGGGTGCAGCCTCCGGAGGCGCAATCCCTGACCGTGAGGCAGCGAGAACCGCGTGGTTTCGCGACGCCAAGTTCGGCATGTTCATCCACTGGGGCCCCTACTCGCTGGCGAGCGTCGAAGCCTCCTGGCCCATCATGCGGCCAGAACCGGATGGCATCAGCCAAAACGAATACGTGAACTTGTACAAGCGATTCAATCCGACACAATTCGATCCCGCCGCCTGGGTCAAGCTTGCCCAGGAAGCCGGACAGCGATACATGGTTTTCACCACCAAGCATCACGACGGCTTCTGCATGTTCAACTCTTCACTGACCGACTATAAGATTACGAACACCCCCTATGGCAAAGACGTTACCGCGATACTAGCAAGGGCCGCACACGAGGCGGGTATGCCGCTCGGCTTTTACTATTCCCCGCCGGACATGCGCAATCCGAACTATCGGGATACCACGAAACTGGTGAAGGATAGTTGGCACGCGAATCCGGAACGCCCGCAGTGGGCCGATTATCTCGATTACATGGCCGGCCAGCTCCGCGAGTTGCTCACGCATTACGGTCCGGTGGCGCTCGTCTGGTTCGATGGGCTCGATTGCCCCTACAAGTACGATCCCTGGCGCATGATTCCCTTGATTCACGAATCGCAGCCGCAGGCCTTGGTCAATGACCGCCTGGGGCTGCCCGGTGACTTCGGAAGCTCGGCCTTTGAGCAGGGCGTGCCGGCCGGGGTGCCGACCACGACCGGCAAAGTGGTCCCTTTTACTTACGGGGTTCCGGCGAGCATCTCCCAGTCCGCCCCGCCCGCTGCGAGCTTCCGGCTGTGGGAAGAGTGTATGACCATTAACGACACGTGGGCCTACAACAAGAATGATCGGCACTACAAATCCACCCAGGAGCTGATTCAGACGCTGGCCGACGTGGCGAGCAAAGGCGGCAATTTTCTACTGGACGTGGGCCCAACCCCGGAAGGCACGATCCAACCTGAGTTCGTTGAACGCCTGCGGGCCATGGGGAGATGGCTGAAGGTGAACGGCGATTCGATTTACGGCACAACCTACGGCCCCTTGCAGAATCTTTCATTCGGCAAGACCACGGCCAAGGGTGACACCGTTTACCTCCACGTGTTCGACTGGCCGTCGGCCGGCACACTGCATCTGAGCGACTTCAGCGGGCAAGTTGGCGCCGTCAGCGTGCTGGCGACGGGCGACAAACTCCAATTCAAGCAGGAAACCTCAGGAGCGACGATCAATGTGCCGCCGGCCGCGCCGGACCCGAACGACAGCGTGATCCGGATCGAATTGCGGCGGTAGCCGAGGCCAGGGGTGCGGAGAGCGAGATTTATCGGATGCTTCGTGCTGCTGGCGCCCGCGCTTCTGAGTGCTCGTGCGGCCGGTCAGGAATTTGACGCGGTGGTTTCAAACCAGAATCGAAGGCCCGCAACGGTTCGCGATGAGATCGACGAACCCTCCGAGCGCCAAGCTTTCGAAGCCCTCTACCATAACTCCGACGCCGGCCAGCGGCTGAAACGGGCGGAGGCGTTTTTGTCTGCGTACCCTCGGTCGTGGGTGCTGGCCGAGGGGTACGAAATTGCTGCGAAAGCCTCCATCGACCTTGGCGATACCCAACGGGCCCTGGAATACGCCTCTGCCTCATTGAAACTTCTTCCTGAAAATCCGCTCCTGCTTGTCTCAGTTGCCGACGTTCAGGCGCAGCGCGGGCTGGCCGGTCAGGCGGAGCAGAGTGCTCGCGAAGCGCTAGATGACCTTGACCGCTTTGCGCGGCCAGCGTCGATCTCCGAAAAGGCATGGCCCGACATCGAGCGCCGGCTGCGCGCCTCCTGCTACTTCGCGCTGGGTCGCGCGGGTGTTTCACAAGCGCTGGCGGCATCGTCGGGCACGGCTCGCGACCGTCTCCTTCGCCAGGCCGTGGCTGACCTTTCCCAAGCCGCCCGCCTCAATCCCAGCGATCCCGAGACTTTTTATCTTGCCGGCCTGGCATACTTGTCGCTGGGCGATCGTGAATATGCGGCTTCCGAGTTCGCTGCTGCCTATCGTCTTGGCGGAGAGCTTCAGTCCAAGGCGGAAGGCCAGTTGAGGGGTCTTTACGCGAAGGGCTCCGACGGGCAGCGGACAACTTTCGAGCGCTACCTCGAGAGCCTGAACGCGCCCGCCGTGGCTGCGCGGCCTTCTTCATCGGCAGAGCCCGTTGAATGGGCCTCCGCTTATGCCGGTTCCGCCGCTTGTAGACCCTGCCATGCCGATATCTACCGGCAGTGGTCCCAAACCGGTATGGCGAAGATGTTCCGGCCCTATCAAGCCGCAAACGTGGTCGGGGACTTTACGCAGAACAACGCGTTCTACGAAGGCGATCACGGACGATGGGCGAACGGAGATCTCACCTTCACTTCGGGCGAGAAACGCACGCTCTACGCGCGCATGGTTGTTGACCATGGCCGATACGCGTTCGAGATCCGGCAATCGGATGGCTGGCATCGCTACCCTGTCGACTACACGATTGGATCGAAGTGGGAACAGGCTTATGCGACGGGTCTTCCGAACGGCGAAATCCACGTCTTTCCCATCCAGTACAATGTGCGGGAGAGGCGCTGGGTGAACTTCTGGGAGATTATCGATACTCCCGGCAGCCCGCGCGCCGATCTCACGCAGTGGGAGAAGCTCGACGTGTGGACGAGTTACCAGGCGAATTGCGCGGTGTGCCACACCAGCCAGCTCCGGAACGTGACGGGCGGCGGATTTGCGCCTGCCGGCCTGGAATTCCGCGAGTCCGGAATCAACTGCGAGATGTGCCATGGGCCCTCGCGGCGGCACGTCGAGTCCATGTCGAAGGGGCAGCCCGATGCAAAGAGCCCGCTCGATCCGCCGGTGGACTTTTCGAAGATCGGCGCCCGCCAGTTCCTGGAGATTTGCTCACAGTGCCACATGCAATCCGCCATCCGTGAGCCAGGCCCTGGAGGAGAGCTGAATTACTCGACCGCGGGAAAGTTCTTCCAACACTATGCCATGCGGCCGTACGGCGAGTTCTCCCGTAAGGGCTTTTACAAGGACGGCCGGTTTCGCGAGACGACCTTCATCGTGGAATCGCTTCTCCGGTCCGAGTGCTACCAGAAGGGAAACGTGACTTGTGGGAGTTGTCACGATCCTCACCCGGCCGACGCCGCCTCCAATCCGGCCTCACTCAAGTATCGGGATCACCCCGATCAGATGTGTCTGCAGTGTCACTCGCAGTACTCCAGCGGGCAGGCCCTGGGACGTCATACGCACCACCCGGCGGACTCGGAGGGCAGCCGCTGCCTTTCGTGCCACATGCCGCGCATCATGGACGCGCTCCTTTTTGAGGCCCGCACCCATCGCATCGACGACATCCCGGACGCCAGCGCCACCGAGCGTTTCGGCAAGGAAGAAAGCCCCAACGCCTGTCTGCTCTGCCACGCGCAGCGGGACACCGGATGGGTGAGCGCGCAACTGTCATCCTGGACACTCAAGCCGGCATCCGGGAACCTCGAACCGGCAGGGCTCGGGCATGGTCACTGATCCTGTCTTGGGCGCATGCTGTGAAAGTCTCCGCCCCAAGGTGAGGGTATCCCTGGCCGCCCTTCTTCTGCTGCAAGCAGCGGCGTGGGCGCCGTCCGCGGCCGCCCGTGACACCGCCTCTGTTGCCTATCGGAATACCACGCCCGGCGTGGGTTCCACGGGTTCGGAGGCCTGCGGCGGATGCCACGCCGCAATTTACCAAGCCTACGTCAAGACCGACATGGGCCGCTCCATGTCGCTGCCGTCGCAACCTGATCAGCTTGCGAAGATTCCAGCGCGGATCACTGTTCACGATGCGAAGCTTGACCGCTACTTCGAGACCTACCGCGAGGGCTCGGATATCTTCCAGAGCGAATATGGACTGGGTTCGGACGGAGCCGAAGCCTTCCGCAACACCCAGAAGATCGCTTACGTGATCGGCTCGGGGTCCAACGGGGTGGGCTACCTGGTGTGGCAGCAAGGTTATCTGCTGGAAGCCCCGCTCTCCTACTACACGAAGTCGAAATCCTGGGCTCTGTCGCCGGGCTACGAACTCGGCGACTACGGATTCACCCGGACCGTGCCGGCGGGATGCATCGTTTGCCACAGCGGGCTGCCCCAGCCCGCGCCGGGCGAGTACGGCCGCTATCACGATCCGCCGTTTCGCGAGCTCGCCATCGGATGCGAATGCTGCCACGGACCGGGGGAACTCCATGTGCGGGAGCGCACCCAGAACGCGCCGGTCGCGGGCTCCATCGACGCCTCGATCGTGAACCCGGCGAAGCTCCCGGCCTGGCTGGCGGACAACATCTGCATGAACTGCCATCAGGCGGGAGACACCCGGGTCCTTCAACCCGGGAAAAACTATTCGGACTTCCGGCCTGGCACGCCACTGAACGACACCGTCGCCATCTTCGCGTTGCCGCTCACACCTCAGTTGCCGCCAGCCTCGCCGCTGCTCGAGCACTACTCCTTGATGAAACTCAGCAAGTGTTACCAGTCGAGCGACGGCCAGCTGAGCTGCCTGACCTGCCACGACCCGCACGAGCAACCCCGCAGCGAGGCTGCCAGCTACTATCGCGCCCGCTGCCTGGGGTGCCACACCGAGAAGAATTGCTCACTCCCTTTGCCTCTCCGGAACCAGAAGTCCCCGCCCGACGACTGCGCCGGGTGTCATATGCCGAAGCGCAGCCTGACTCTGATCTCACACTCGGTGCTGACCGACCATCGCATCGTCACCGGGGAGAACGAACCCTATCCCGAGGCCGCATTCCATCAGACCACGCCGGAGCTGCCGGACCTTGTCCACGTCAACGCGATACCCGGCGCGAGGAATGGTGTTTCTCCTCTGACGCTCCTTCAAGCCTATGGAGAGCTGGCCGCCTCACACCCGGAATATCGCGAGCACTATCTCGTCCTGCTCCGCCAGCTTAGCCAAAGCGAGCCGGACAATCCCCTGGTGCTTTCGGCTCAAGCCCAGCAAAGCCTGGACGAGGGGACGCCTGCCGGCCGGGAGGCGGCGATCCGTTATTGGTCGAAAGCTATCCAGTTGGGCTCAAGCCTGGCCGGGGACTATGAGAACCTGGGCCGTCTACTGGCCGATGCCGGGCGCGCGTCGGAGGCCATTACCATCGTGGAGCTTGGGATCAAACTGGATCCGTACGACGAGCGGCTGTATCAACGCCTGGCGCAACTTGATATTGCGACGGGGCGCTATCCGCAGGCCCTCGCAGTCATGCGGAAGGATCTGGAACTGTTCCCGCAGGACGATTTCATGCGATCGCTGGTGAAGAAGGCCGAGCAGGCGGAGCTGCCCTCAGCCGGACTCGCGCCCAACCGGTGACAGCTCGGCGCCCTCCACGGCCGGATGGAAACCCATGCGGGCGGCAATCTCCCGGGCGGCATCCTTGACCGCCGACGCAAACATGGGAACCTTGTCCACACTGATGCGGGTAATGGGGCCCGCGAGACTGATGGCGGCGATCGCCTCCATGCGGCTGTTCCAGACCGGGGCGCCGACGCATCGAGCGCCCATCACATTTTCCTCGTTGTCCAGAGCGTAGCCCAGGCGCCGCACATCCTCCAACTCCCTTTGGAGCTCGATGAGGCTTGTCAGGCTCTGCGGGGTCAGAGAGGGAAAGCTGAGCGAGGAGAGCAAGTTCGCGTTCTCTTCGTCCGGACGGAAGGCCAGCAAAGCCTTCCCTAAGGCGGTTGAATGAAGTGGGCGGCGCATGCCGATCTTCGAAACCAGCCGAAAAGCATGAGGGCTCTCCAGAACCGCCACATAAAGCACCTGGCTTCCGTCCAGAACCCCCACGTTCACGGTTTCCTCGGTCGCTTTCCAAAGGTCGCGCACCACCGGCGCGGCCATTTGTTGCAGCATAGTGTTGTGGTTCTCGCGTGATCCCAACTGAAGCAGCTTCATGCCCAGCAGGTAGGAACCGGCCTCATCACGCATCAGGTAACTTTCGCGCTCGAGGTGGGCCAGGAGGCGGTAAGCAGTGGTCTTGTTGATCCCAGCCTCCTCGCTGATGGTCTTGAGATCAAGTCCAAAAGGATGGCGTTGGAGTACGTCCAGTATCTTCAGGACCTTACTAAGAACGCCGACCGGAGCGGATTTGGATTGCCGTGATCGCGTCATTGCGCACTGATCTTTCGGCCACCTGGAATAGTTCCAGCATTCGCTACTCGTTTCAGGGTACTTCTTCAGAATCTGAAATACAAATCCATTTCTTGAAATGAGGGCGACCGAGGTCCTCAGCTTCGTTTCGGGTTCGCTTCAGGTTCGTTTTAGGTTCGTCTTTGCCCCGTCAAGAAGGGTTCGTTGATTCTAATCAACTTACAGGATTCGGCATCGTGAAAGGTCGGGTTCGTTCAGGTTCGTTTCGGGTTCGTTTTTGCCTCGTTTTGTTGATTCTAAACAACTTCGTGGGTTCGTTTTTACATTTTTTTACCCGGGGGGCCCCCCTTGAAGCACTGGAGCCAGTGTTGCCAGGACGACCACTCGCAGCAAGCCCACCGGCGTCGCTCCCAACTTTCAGTGGCGTCTCCGAATCATGATTGCCTGTCCACTGCCAGCCGACCCTCGTGCCTCCACCATCGATTCCGTTCAAACCACAAAGTTAGTAACGTATAACCATACATCAAAGTCTTGGCGATGTCAAGGGACGGAGGTGGGGTGGGCTTCGACATCCGGCTTTGCCAGGGGCAAAGGTGAGCTGAGCCCGGAGATTTGGCTAATGAGAGCCATTGAAAGCAATGTGTAATACAACGATTCTGGACTTCAAATAGTGAAAGACTGATTTGCATACTAAAGTTTTTTTGTTGACACGTCAGCATTGCTCATGTTATCCACACACGATCATCCGGCCGGAGATCGAACGCCGGTACTGACGAGGTGACCTATGAAGCGCTTGGAATCAGCCTCTTCGTGGACGTTGCGGATGGCTTTCTCGATCGTTCTGGCAGGCTGTCTCCTAGCCTTCTCCAGCCCCGCCTGGGCACAGCGGTCGGCCGCCGCGATCAATGGCACCGTCCGGGACACTACGGGGTCGGTCATTCCCCAGGCCACGATAACACTCGCCAACACTGCCACCAACGTGACGCAGACGGCGACCACCAACGCCACCGGCGACTACGTTATCTTGAACGTTCTGCCCGGACGGTACACCCTGAAGGCGAGCAAGGAAGGATTCGAAGCGGTCACGCAGGCTGACTTTACCCTCGAGGTCAATCAAACCACTACCTTCGACTTCACCTTGCGGGTCGGGTCTGCGATGCAGACCGTCACCGTGCAGGCGACCGCCTCGCAGGTCCAGACGTCTACATCCGAGCTCGGCACGGTGGTGACGCAAACCATGGTCAATGACCTGCCCCTGAACGGGCGCAACTTTACCCAGTTGCTCACGCTCACGCCGGGCGTCAGCCCGATCAGCGTAGCCCAGAACAATGGCGGGTGGACCGCCCAGCCGGTCGGTTCCTTTAGCTTTCCATCGGTCAACGGGCAGACCAATCGCAGCAATCTGTTCATGCTGGACGGAATCAACAACCAGGGCTCCTTCGAAAGCACTTACGCCATCGCGCCGCAAATCGACGATATTCAGGAGTTCAAGGTGCAGTCTCATAATGACGAGGCACAGTTCGGCGGGGCGCTTGGCGCGGTGGTGAACGTGGTGAGCAAAGCCGGGACCAACGCCTTTCACGGCGATGGCTTCGAGTTCCTCCGAAACAACGCGCTCGACGCTAGAAACTTCTTCACGCCGCCCACCCAGACCGTGACCCCTTACAAACAGAACCAGTTCGGCGGCACCATTTCCGGTCCGGTGATTATTCCGAAGGTTTACAACGGCCGGGACAAAACGTTCTTCTACGCTTCTTACGAAGGGCTCCGCAACCATTCGCAGGCGACCTCCAGCCCCTATCGGGTGCCCACCTCGGCTGAGCTCTCCGGCGACCTGAGCGACTTTTCGCAACAGATCTACAACCCCTTCAGCACCCATCCCGATCCGGCTCACCCTGGCTATTCGATCCTGGACCCCTTCCCGAACAATCAGATCCCGGCGAACCTCATCAATCAGAACATGGTCAAGTACGCTGAGGCCGTCTACCCGGCTCCCATCGACATTGGAGTTCCGGGTTTCAACGGCCTCGACTCAACCACCAACATCCTGCGCCAGGATCTGGCGAGCATCCGATTTGACCAGCAATTAAGGGCTAGGGACACGCTCTTTGCCCGTTACACTGGCGTAACCCAGCCTTTCATTGGTTCCGGGGGTTTTACCGGCTATCAGAGCAACGTCTACTTCCACGGCTACAACGTGGCCGTGAGCTGGATCCATACTTTCTCGGGAAGCGGTGTGGCCCAATTCACCTTCGGACGCAACAGCATGCAGTACAACAATCCCACCGAGTTCCCCAATGTTCCTGCCACGCTGGCGACGGAACTGGGCTTCTCATCGACCTTCGTTTCGCCTTTCATCGGTGGGACAACCTTACTCCCGAGCATCAATGTCGGCACTCCAAATTTCCCGAGCGGCGGAGACGGCATCAGCAACACGCACACATCCAACGTCACGGAATTCAAGGGCGACGTTTCGCTGATCCGGGGCCGACACACGTTCAAGGCCGGTGCGGACTTCGCCAGCAACAATTTTGAGGCGCTGTACTTGAACAACAATGTAGGCTTCGCTACAACGGCGACATCCTGCACCTTCTGTTATGCCACCGCGCAGGGCGCCCCGGCGGGCGGCGTCGGCTTGGCGTCGTTCTTGCTGGACGTGCCTGACAACGCCGGCCTGCGCAACGTCCACGAGACCGAGTATGGCGGCTGGGTTGACGGATTTTACTTTCAGGACCAGTGGAAGGCCACCGACAGGCTGACCCTGAACCTCGGCATTCGCTACGACGTTACTTTGATCCCGATTTATGGAAATAACCAAGAAAACACCAACACCACCGGGGACGTGGATTTCAACAACGGAACCTACATCATTCAGAAGATGGTTCCCGCTTGCAGCAGCACGGTGGGCGCGCCTTGCATTCCCGGCGGTACTTTGCCGGACCACGTGGTGGTGACGCCACAGTCCAACCACGCCATCTTTCACAACAATTATGACAATTGGCAGCCCCGCCTGGGAGCGGCTTATCGCCTGAGGCCCACGTTGGTGCTTCGAGGCGGCTTCGGGCGCTTCTTCGAAAACTGGGCGGCCATCACGCAGACGGCACAGAACACCGAAGGATCGTGGCCGCAACTCGGCCAGCTCCTGGTCCAGAACCTGAACAAGAACGCAGTTCCCACCGTCAGCGCTTTCGATCCCTTCCCGGGCACCTCCGCCCCAGCCCCGACCCCGTTTGCCAGCAGCGGGTTTGTGCAGTGGTACATGAATCCCCTGCAGAAAAATCCGTACTCGGACCAGTGGAATTTCGGCCTGGAAAAGCAGGTGGGGACACGGGATGTGATCAGCGCCAATTACGTCGGAGCCCGCAGCGAGCGGTTGGACCTTGGAGGTTACTATAACGTTGCCATGACTCCGGGTCCGGGGGATGCCGCCACCGTGGCCTCCCGCCAGCCTTATCCTTACATCCCGCCGACTTTCTACGATCGCGACACCGGTCACAGCAACTACAACGCTTTCCAGTTCAGTTGGAATCGGAGGTCGGTGAGCGGCCTTTCGTACATCCTCTCCTACACGTATTCGAAGAACATGAGCGTGGGGTGCGACGGCTGGTACGGCGTGGAGGGGTGCTCGATCCAGGACCCCTATAATACTCAGCGCGACTACAGCGTGGCCGGCTTCGACCTCACCCATATCCTGTCGTTCAGTTGGGTCTATCCGCTGCCCATCGGCACCGGCAAGCGTCTCAGCACCAACAACAAGGGCCTGGATTATGTGTTGGGCAACTGGCAGTTCAACGGTCTCTTCTTCACTTCGAGCGGCCAGCCCTTCAGCATCGGTGTGAACGGTGACATCGCCAACACTGGCTGCGGCGGTTGCGATCGAGCCAACCAGCTTCAAGGTGTAGCGCCCTTCATGGGGAACAAGGAACCGCAGCAGTGGCTCAATCCGGCCGCCTTCGCGGCTCCGGCTGCATATACATTTGGAAACACCGGTCGAAACGCCTTCCGGGCCGACTGGCCCCGCAATTTCGACCTCTCTTTCTTCAGATTGTTTCCCATTACGGAGAACAAGAGGCTCGAATTCCGGGCCGAGTTCTTCAATGCCTTCAACACGCCAAGATTTAACGTTCCGGACAGCAACGTCTCGGACTCGACTTTCGGGCAGGTGTTTTCAACAGGAAACGCCGCCCGAATTATTCAATTCGGCCTCAAGTTCTATTACTGAGTGAGACTCTGGGAGAGCGGGCATCCCGCCTGCTTTTACAGTGTTCGCGCCTGGTACAGGGGGGACCGCCCCTGGAAGTAACTACGTGTGCCGACGGACTTCCTAAGGAGGCGAAGTGCGCCTGAACCTCTGGCGAAGGGAACCTCACCCGCAGTCAATCTCGGTGGTCTGTGTGCCGACGATGTGAGAGGTCGAAGCTCATGATCCCAATGCATGGCATCTCTAGACGCGACTACCTCCGCTGGATGGGAGTGGGCGCGGGAACGGTCGCGGCGGGCGCTTTACCGTCCTTTGCGGGGCGCGCCCAGGAGCCCGAGGCGCAGGAAGGCCAGGAGGTGATGGCCGACCGCCAGCGCCGCATGCAATGGTGGCACGCCGCCAAGTTCGGCATGTTCATCCATTGGGGCCTATATAGCGTCTACGGCCACCACGAGTGGGCGATGGAAGAGGAAGGTATCCCGGTGGCCGAGTATGAGCAATTGGCTAAGCAGTTCAAGCCGAAGCCCAATGCCGCGCGTGCCTGGGCCAAGCTCGCCAAGCAGGCTGGCCAGAAATACATGGTGATGACCACCAAGCACCACGAGGGCTTCTGTAATTGGGACACCAAGCTCACCAACTACTGCGCCCCCAAGCAGGGACCGGGACGCGATCTGGTGGCTGAGTACGTGGAGGCCGCGCGCGCCGAAGGCCTCCGCGTAGGCTTCTATTATTCGTTGATGGATTGGCACCATCCCGATGGCGCGCGCTGCGCCACGGATGAAGCCGCCCGCCAGCGCTTCGTAGAATGCACGCACGGCTTGGTTCGTGAGCTGATGAGCAATTACGGCAAGATCGATGTCCTTTGGTACGACGTGGATTGGCCGCTGGACGCGAAGGGCTGGGAATCTGAAAAGATGAATGCCATGGTGTTCAAGCTTCAGCCGGATATCATCGTTAACAACCGCAACGGCCTGCCCGGTGACTTCTCGACGCCGGAGCAGCACATCACAGCCTCCAAAGAAGGACGTGCCTGGGAAAGCTGCATGACGATGAACGACAGTTGGGGCTACCAGCGCGCCGACGACAACTGGAAGAGTGCCAAGACCCTTGTCCGGAATGTCATCCAGTGCGCGCAAGGCGGGGGCAATTATCTGCTGAACATCGGCCCCAAGGGCGACGGCTCCATTCCCATGGAATCCGTGGAAAGGCTCTCGGCGGTAAGCGAATGGATGGACGATCACGGCGCCACGATTTATGAGGCAGAGCGCTCCCAGGTGCGCAGCTCCGTGATGGCGGGCTTTACGCGCAAGGGGAACACCCTCTACGTGCATGTGTACAATTGGCCGGGCAGCACCGTGGCTGTAGGCGGCTTGAAGACGAAGGTGACGTCGGCCAAGTTCTTTACCACGGGGCAGCCCGTGGAATTCAAGCAGGGGGAGTTCCGGGTGCAGTTCACCGGACTGCCCGAGCTGGCTCCCGAGCAGCCTGCCACCACGCTTGTCGTGGAGTTCGAGGGTGAGCCGGTTCAGGATAATACCTGGACGCGCCGCGAGCGTCCGCGCCGGGGCGTGGGTGTGTAGAAGGCTGCCGCTTGCGGGCCGAAACGCGGGCTGTGTTTAGCCTATCTGTATAGCTACCTTCTAAATCAGGTTCTGAGCAAGGATTTGTGAAAGGATTCGAAATCTGCAGTTGCGCTAGACTGTGTCCTGCCTCAGCTGAAAATGGAGAGTCCTCCCGTTAAGATAGCTAGAACGGAGAGGGCTCATGAGCAACGAGCGCAAGCATCATACCCCCGAGGAGAAGGTGACCATTCTCCGCCGGCATCTGG
>Ga0335085_10003660_pt1 | contig 26333 bp, 23 predicted proteins | sample Lox_Sample_45_FD_206712 | JGI IMG/M metagenome (GOLD analysis project Ga0335085, IMG submission 206712) | Soil microbial communities from Loxahatchee National Wildlife Refuge, Florida, United States - Lox_Sample_4.5 | ecosystem: Environmental > Terrestrial > Soil > Wetlands | place: USA...
CGCCCATCGAGCCCACCAGCGCGTCGGCCTCGATCACGGCGCCCGAGAGAACGACGGCGTGGTAAGTGACGCGAACGCGATCGCCGATGACGGTCTTATGGAGGGTCACCTCGTGGATGTCCTCGACCGCATGAGAGTGCGAATAGATGTTGGCGTAGTCGGAGATCGAGGCGTCGTTTCCGATCACGACCTCGCCGCGGTCGTCGATGAGAACGTTGCGGTGAATCGTGACGCCGTCGCCGACCGACAGGTTGTAGCCGAAGGAGAGCTCGACTTCGTGGAAGATGCGCACGCCCTTGCCGCAGCGTCGGAAGACGCGCTGGGCGAGCATGTATCGCACTTGAGTTCCCAGCCGGACGTTCCGACCGACGGGCGAGTGGTCGAACATCTGCCAGAACCAGAGCAGCGGCTTGACTCTGGCCCACTTCTCCAGATCGATCTCGCGGTAATACTCGGCTTCGAGCGTCCCGTTGCGCGGGTCGAAGGAGGCAAGCAACGCCTTGCGGGCGAGAGAGACGCGCGAATCGGAGAGCTCCCGGTCGAAGTCCGGAACCTGCCCCAGGTAGAGTGTCGCAAGCGCCTCGCGCGCCACGACATTCCGATCGAGCTTCGGGTCGTCGAACCGTTCGGCGAGCTCTGCGACGAATCGAGGATAGACTTCCTCACCGACCGGCCCAACCGGGAATTCACGCAGCGGCATATGAAAACGCGCACGCTAACAAAGCGCCCCGGCGCAGTCAAACTCTCCCTCCTGGCCCTGCTCGCCGCCGCGTTCGCCGCGGCGCAAGATCCGGCCGAGCCGCCGAGCGGCAAGCCGCAACCGAGCATCATGCCGCGACTCTCGGGGTCGCTCTCGCGAGACGCCGTGGACGAGAAGGCGTTACGCGCGACCGTCGGAGAGCTCGTCGAGTGCGGCACGCGACACTCCCTATCTTCCTGGGACGACGGGAAGCGCGGCGTGGGCTGCGGACGGGACCGGATCTTGGCCCGCTTCGAGGCGATCTCGAAGGAGTCGGGCGGCCGCCTCCAAGTGTCCGTGGACCGTTTCGAGGCGACTTCCCCGCGGACCCACGACCGGCCCGCGCGCCTGGAAAACGTCCTGGCGTTGCTCCCGGGGAGCGATCCGGCGCTCGCCCGGACGGTTTTTCTCGTCTCGGGCCACTTCGATTCGATGCCGTCCTCCGCCCTGGATCCCGACACCGACGCCCCGGGAGCCGACGACGACGCCTCCGGTGTGGCGGTCTCGATCGAGAGCGCCCGGCTGCTGGGCAAGGGCGTGTACCGCGCGAGCCTGCTCTTCGCCGCGGTCTCCGGCGAGGAGCAGGGGCTGCTCGGGGGAAAGCGGCTCCTCGAGTATCTGAAGCAGAAGGGTTACACGGTCGGCGGATTCCTCGACAACGACATCGTCGGAGCCGATTTCGCCCCTGGCGCGACCCACCGCGTCCGGGTCTTCTCCGGAGGGGGCCCCGACGGCATCGACTCTCCCTCGCGAGACCTGGCGCGCGCCGTCGAAGAGATCGCCGGAAGGGACGCCGTGCGCCTCGTCTTCCGACTCGACCGGCTCGGGCGCGGCGGCGACCACCGCCCCTTCGTCGAGGAGGGGCTGCCGGCGGTTCGCTTCACCGAGCCGCTCGAGAACTACGACCACGAGCACCAGACGCCCCGTGTCGAGGAAGGACGCGAGTACGGCGATTGGCCGAAGTTCATGAACTTCACGTTTCTCGGAAATGTCGCGCACACCAACGCCGAGGTGCTTGCGCAGTTGTCCCAGGCGCCGGCCGCGCCGACGGCGGTGACTATCTCCGGCGGCGTCGCGCCGGACGCTCGCCTCGCATGGTCGGCGCCCGCGGACGAGCAGCGCGCGGGCTTCGAGATTCTCTGGCGAGAGACAACCGACCCGAGGTGGTCCGTCTACGACTTCGTGTCACAGACCGGTGAGACGGTCCTCAAGGGGGTCTCGACCGACAATCATTTCTTCGGAGTCCGCTCGGTCGGAAAGAACGGCGCCCGCTCGATTCCGGTCGCGGCGGCGCTGAAGCCTCCTCCTCCCAAGGCCTGAGTCGGCCCCCAAAAGGCCGCGCGGGCGGTCGCTCGAGGGGTCTCCTTCGTCAGAGGCCGAACCGGCGTTTCAGGAATTCCACGGTCAGCGCCACACCGAACCCCGTCGCGCCGGCGGGCCAGCCCGCCTGCTCCTTCTCCATGTGCGCGACCCCCGCAAAGTCGATGTGCGCCCAGGGCACTCCCTTCGGCACGAACTGTTTCAGAAAGATCCCGCCGTTGATGGAGCCCGCGCTTCGGCCGCCCGTGTTGCGAATGTCGGCCCATTCGGACTTGAGGTTTTCCAGGTACTCGTCCCAGACCGGCAGGCGCCAGACTCGCTCCCCGACGGCTTCTCCCGCGGCCACGAGATCGCGGCTCAAGTCGTCGTCGGGCGTCATCAGCCCCGCGCACTCGACGCCGAGGGCCACCAGAACCGCGCCCGTCAGCGTTGCGAAGTCCAGGAGGACGTCGGGCTGAAACTGTTCCGCGTAGGAAAGAACGTCAGCGAGAACCAGTCGTCCTTCGGCGTCCGTATTGTCCACCTCGACCGTTTTGCCATTTCGCATTCGCAGGATGTCTCCCGGCCGACACGCCGAGCCGGACGGAAGGTTCTCCGTCACCGGAGCGAGCGCGACGACCCGGACGGGGAGCTCCAGCCGGCTCGCCGCCTGGAGCACCGCGAAAACGGTGGCGGCGCCCATCATGTCGTACTTCATCTCGCCCATCGCGGCCGACGGCTTGATGGAGATTCCCCCCGAGTCGAAGGTGATCCCCTTGCCGACCAGCACCGCGGTCGCCTTCGCGCTCGACGGCCGGTGCTCTCCCACCAGGAAACGGGGGGGACGAACGCTCCCCGAGTTGACGGCGAGCAGTCCCGCCAAGCGTTCCTTCTCGATCCGCTTCTTGTCGAAGACCTGAAGCCGGAGGCCATGGCGATCCGCCATCGCCTCGGTCCGCGCGGCGAACTCGACCGGTCCGAGGTCGTTGGCCGGGGTGTTCCCGAGGTCCTTCGACCAGGCCGCGGCCTCGGCGACGATCGCCGCCTCGCGGGCGGCCGCCCGAAATGCCCGGGCGTCGCCGGCATCATCCACCCAGAGCGCCCCACGGGTCTTCTTCGAGCCGCCCGCCCGGCTCGATCGGTATAGGTCGAACCGATAGTCCAGCGCCGAAAGTTGCGGCAGGAGCGACCGAAGCTTCCCCTGTCCGACCCCGTTCCCGAAGACGAACACCACCTTGGAGGCGCCCGGACGGAGAGCTTCGTTTGCCGCGCGCCGGAGCGCCCGCCGCAGCTGTCCGCTCCCCGCCGGCGGCCGGCCCAGTCCGACGAGAATCCAAGCACCCTCCTTGAGAGGGGCGGTCGCGATCTCCGTCGACTTTCCGCGGAATCCCGCAAGCCGGCAGGCCCGCGACAGGAGCGGGCGGAGCCTCCGGGGCGCCTCCGCGGCGGGGTCCGCCGCCTCATGGAGAAACGCGACGCGGCGCACCGATGCGCCGCGCGGAAGGGCGGTCGTGATGTCGATCTGCATGGGCGGAGAAGATTAGCAGAGGAGCGGGCGGCCGCGGGTCGTGCTATAAGCCATTCCCGCCATGCTGGAAGTGAGTGAAACCCACCTGTCCGTCGCTCGACTCTCCCGCCGCGGAAAGGTGCGAGACCTCTACGACGTCGGGGACGCGCTGCTGCTGGTCGCGAGCGACCGCATCTCGGCTTTCGATTGCGTGCTCCAGCCGGGCGTCCCGGACAAGGGGAAGATCCTCACGCAGCTGTCCAACTTCTGGTTCGCGAAGTTTTCCGATGTCGAGAACCACCTGATCGAGACGGAGGCGGAGCGGTTTCCCGAGGAGCTTCGGCCCGCCACCGAGCAGCTGGCCGGACGGTCCGTTCTCGTTCGAAAGATGGAGGTCGTCCCCTTCGAGTGCGTCGCCCGCGGCTACTTGGCCGGTTCGGGCTGGGCGGAGTACCGCAAGACGGGCGAGGTCTGTGGGATTCGGCTCCCGCCGGGCCTGGTCGAGGCGGAGAAGCTGCCCGAGCCGATCTTCACCCCCGCGACGAAAAGCGAGCGGGGGCACGACGAGAACGTGCCCTTCGCCCACATGGTCGATGTCATCGGATCGGAGGAAGCCGAGTGGCTCCGGTCGACGACGCTCTCGCTCTACACCCGGGCGCGCGATTACGCGCAATCGCGCGGCCTGCTCCTGGCCGACACGAAACTCGAGTTCGGCCGTCTGGACGGCAAGCTGATCTGGATCGACGAGGCCTTCACACCCGACTCGTCCCGGTACTGGGACGCGATCCTCTACCGCGCCGGACACAGCCCGGCCTCCTACGACAAGCAATTCGTGCGCGACTGGCTCGAGTCGACCGGCTGGAACAAGCGCCCGCCCGCGCCGCGCCTGCCGGAAGGCGTCATTCGCACCACCCGAGAGAAGTACTTGGACGCGTTCCGTTTGCTCACGGGAACAGTGCCCCGACACGTGACGACTTAACGCGCCCCTCGCCGGGAGCGGCTCCCGCGCGCTCGGCCAGCCGGGGCCCCGAACCGCTTTCCGAGACTCGGTTATTTCGGCGCGCCGGGCGGGTAGGACGCGAACATCTTCTGGACGGCTTCCGTGATGTTCTTCTCCTTCTTTTCCGGCGAGGCGTCCGGCTCCAGCGTCTTGCTGGCGGTCCCGCGCCAGACGAGCTGTTTCCGGCCGGCGTCGACCAGGTCGATGATCAGCGTGCCGACCGGGATCTCGCTGACCGTCGAGGTCGTCATTCCCATTCCCCCGCCCCAACCCCAGCCCCATCCGTATCCCCAACCCGTGTTGTAGGTGTTGACCTGCATCTGCTTGCTCAGGCGGGTGTGCGGGACGACCCAGAGGTCGGGGCTCGAGCCCTCGGGTACCTTGCGCAGGCCCTTGGAAGCGAGCGTGGCCTCCACCGCCGTCTGGAGGCGCTGCGCGAGCAGCTGGTTCGGAATCGGCTCGGTTTCCTTCCAGGCATAGGTCTTGAACTTGGAGAAATCGATGGCGCGGTCGTAGTCATCCGACGTCTCGAGTGTCGAGCACGAAGTCAGGATCCCAATCCCGAACAGGACAACCGCGAGCTTGCGGCAGAACCTCATCGTCATGTCTCCTCCACAGCCTCCAGGCCTCAGAGGGGCCTGATTCTATGTCGATCCCGCGATGGTCACGGGGTATGGGCGGCGCCCTGCGCCGATTTGCAACGACCTAGCGGCCCGCCAGCCTGTCGCCCCGCTCGGGAACCTCCCTCTCCGGGCCGTAGCGATTCGCCGACTTGCCCGGCGGGAAGCCCGCGAACAGTTTCTGAACCGCCTCGTCCGTCGTTTTCTCGCGCTCTTGAGGCGTCGCGTTCTGATCGATGGCCTTGGTCGCCGTTCCCCGCCAGACCATCTGATTCTGCTTCGCGTCGACGAGGTCGAGGACCAGCTCGCCGATCGGGATCTCGGAGACGGTGGCCGTGGTCATCCCGCCGCCCCACCCTCCCCGGTAGCCGTATCCCCAGCCGCTGTCGTAAGTGGTCAGCTGCTTCTCCTTGGTCAAGCTGATGTGCTCGACGACCCAGAGGTCCGGGCCGGTCTCGACCTTCCGGAAGCCCTTGGCCGCGAGGGCTCGGTCCACGGCGCTCTTGATACGGTTCTCGACGATCTCGTTCTGGACCGGATGGACGTCCTTCCACGCGTAGGTCTTGAACCTCGAGAAGTCGGCCGCGCGGTCGTAGTCGACCGACGTCGTGATCCCGCTACAGCCGGCGAGCAACAGGACCGCCGCGAGAAATGCCGCGAGCCTTGCGTGAGATGTCATTTGTCTTCGCAGCAGTTCACTCGAACCAGCCTCACCTGCGATTCTAGCCGGTCCCGTTCAAGAACGCAGTGATTTCAAGAAGTCCGCCACACGATCGACCGGACGGATCGTGAGGTCCGGGAACGCCGCGGCCTCCGGAGCGTTTCCGGCGGGAAGGTAAGCGGTCGAAAACCCGAGGGCCGCGGCCTCCCTGAGCCGCGATACCGCCGAGGGAACACGACGCACTTCGCCGAGCAAGCCGATCTCTCCGAAGAACACGGCCGCCTCCGGGAGGGGCCGGTTCTGGACCGAGGAAGCCAGGGCCGCAGCGATGGCCAGATCCACCCCCGGCTCGCTGATCTCGAGCCCGCCGGTGCAAGAGACGAAGACTTCCCGACTGGCGAGTCCCATCCCCGCGCCCTCGAGCACCGCCAGAAGCAGCGCCAGCCGCGACGAATCCAGACCGAGCGCGACTCGCCGCGGCGAGCCCGAGACGGCTGCCCCGACGAGCGCCTGGATCTCCACCAGCAACGACCGCGTCCCCTCCCGTGCCGCGGTCACCGAGCTTCCTGCCAACCCCGCGCGGCGCTCCGACAGAAGCGCCGCCGAGGCATTCGGGATCTCGGACAGGCCTTCGCCGCTCATCTCGAAGAGTGCCAACTCCTCCACCGGCCCGAAGCGATTCTTGGTGGCGCGCAAGATCCGCCGCGTCGAGCCTCGCTCTCCCTCCATCGAGACGACCGCATCCACCAGATGCTCGAGGGACTTGGGGCCGGCGAGGGTGCCGTCCTTGGTCACGTGGCCAACCAGAAGGACCGGAACGCCGCGCGACTTGGCGAAGCGGGCGAGCTCCGTGGCCGCCGCCCGGACCTGCGACACGGTCCCGGGCGCGGAAGCCAGAGCCGGCTCCCGAACGGCCTGCACCGAGTCAACCACCACGACGGCGGGACCGCGAGATTCGGCCTCGGCGAGGATGCCGGAGACGTCCGTTTCCGCCAACACGAGGAGCTTCTGGTCGCGAATGCCGAGCCTCTCCCCGCGCAGCCTGACTTGGGCCGCCGATTCCTCCGCGCTGGCGTAGAGGACTTCGCGCGATTGGAGGGCGAGCCCTCTTCCCGCCTGGAGCAGGAGCGTGGACTTGCCGATTCCGGGCTCGCCGCCGAGCAGAACCACCGATCCCGGGACCAGCCCCCCGCCGAGAACGCGGTCGAGACCGGGAAGGCCGGTCTCCAAGCGCGGCCTCTCCTCGAATCCGATCTCACCGATCGCGACGGATGCCGACCGCGGCGACGCGGGCCCGGAGCGGGAACCCTCGGCCCGCAACTCCTCGATGTAGCTGTTCCACTCACCGCATTCCGGACACCGGCCGAGCCACTTCGGCGCGGTGGCGCCGCAGTTCTGGCAAGCGAAGACGCTGGCGGCTCGGGGACACACAGGACGGGCGGCTCCTCAATGAAGCGGGACGAATCCGGCGAGGTACTTGACGTCCTCGTCGCCCCACCGAACGCCGGCCCCGACGAACGCCGAGTCCAGGTGCGCCTTGGTGTTGAGAAAGTCGTTCCACCCGCCCGTCACGTAGACCGACGGGGAGAAGTAGTAGCGTCCCGTCAGTTTCGCCTGGGCATTCAGATTGTCCCCTCGATCGAAGTTCCAGACCTGCGCCGACAAGAGGAGGCGGTTCTTGAGCGTCAGGTAGTCGAGCCCGACGCCGCCCGTGTTCTCGATCAACCCCGCGCGCCCGATGAAGTGCCCGAGCCGGAAGCCCACCTCCGCCGAGACGGCGACGGTGTCCTTGAACTCCACCTGATCGGAGTGAATGACCTCGGTGTGTCCGTCGGGGTAGGTGATGGTGGTGATCGTCGTATAGTCCTTCCGCACTCCGAAGGGCTCGCTCGAAAGCTCGAGGCGATAGAAGCGGGGCTTGTCTCTTGGAATGACGTCGAGAGTAAAGAACGACTGTCCCTTCTGGAAGCGCGACAGGTATTCGCCACGCAGACCGAGGTCGATGTTCCACTTCTTCACCGTCTCCATCGCCGAGGTGAGGTTCTTGACGCCGTCCTTGACCGCCACGAGCGCGTCGTTCAGGTTCTTGTCGGTCTGGTCGCTCTGGACGAGCTTTCCGATCGTCCCCTCCCCCGACTTGATCTGCCCGGTGATCGCATTCATGTTATCAACCGTCGACTGGAGCTTGTTGGTGAGCTCCTTCGCGCTCGCCATGGTTTCCGTGACGTTGCCCTGGTTCGAGGCGACCAGCCGGTCGATGCGGTCGACGAGCTGCGTCATCTGGGCGGAGAACTCGCGGAAGTTCGTCGTCGTGGCGTCGATGTTGGCCCGGTTGGCTTCGAGGAGCTTCCGCAGCTCGCTCGACAGAACGAGCACGTCGTCGACGATCGAGGTCAGGCGCTCCTTGCCGAGCGCCCCTCCCAGCGAGTCCTTGAGGTTTTTCGTGATATCCCGGATGTCGACCTCGATGTCTCGGGCCAGCTTCGTGATCTGATCGAAGTTGACCGGGACCTCTCCGCGGATGGTCGTCCCTGCCGGCAGCGCCGCGGCCCCCACCGGACCCGGAACGAGTTCCACATATTTGTCGCCGAGCATCCCCAGGCTTTGGATCGTGGCCGACGCGCCCTCCCTCAACGCGACGTCGCTGGTCAGCTCCAGGTCGACGAGCGCTTTCCCGCCGATCAGACGGATTCGGCTCACCTTGCCGACGAGCACGCCGGCCATCCGGACGTCGGCCTTGTTCTTCAGCCCCGCGACGTCGTCGAATTGCACGGAGATGGTTTCGGCCGACACGCGGCCAAACCTCAAGTCCTTGATCTTCCAGATCAGAAGCCCGGCCAACACGAGAACCACGAGAAAGAACGCCCCGACCTTCGCTGCGGTGCTCATCGCGCCCCCCCATTCGCCGTTCGGACCGCCTTTTCGAACTCCACGGTCAACGGGCCCTCCGCCCGACCTTCCACGAATTGCCGCACCGCCGGGTCGCTCGACCTCAGAAACTCTTCCGGGCTTCCCTCGAAGAGGATATTCCCACGAAAGAGCAGCGCGAGCCGATCGCCGATCTTGCGGGCGCTCGCGATGTGGTGAGTGATCGTCACGATCGTCACGGGAAGCTGTCGGCGGATGCCGAGGATGACCTCGGCGATGGCGTCGGTGGTGATCGGATCGAGACCCGTATTCGGTTCGTCGAACAGCAGGATCTCCGGGGCGTGCGCGATCGCCCGGGCAAAGCCCACACGGCGGCGCATGCCGCCCGAGAGCTCCGACGGCCGTTTGGCGCCGATGTCGGGCAGCCGGACCAGCTCCAGACACTCCTCGACGCGCGCCCTGACCGCGGCGGCAGAGCGGCCCGAATGCCGCAGGGGGAAAGCGACGTTCTCGAAGACGCTCATCGAGTCGAACAGGGCGCCCTCCTGAAAGGACATGCCGAACTTCTTCCGCAACGCGTTGCGCGCGACCGAGTCGAGCGCCCACAGGTCCTGCCCCTCGACATAGACCTTTCCGGCGTCCGGCTGCAACAGGCCGATCAGGTGCTTCAAGAGAACGCTCTTGCCGGTCCCGGACGGTCCCACGATCACCAGGGACTCGCCCTTCTCGACCGACAGATCGATTCCGTCGAGAACCCTCAGCGCCCCGAAGGCCTTGTGCAGGCCCTCGACACGCAACACCGGCACAGCGGCCGCCCCCGCGGCGTCGGCGGTCAAAACAGGATCCTCGTGAGGAAGAAATCGCACAGCAAGATGGCGAGGCTCCCGACGACGACCGCCTGCGTCGTCGAACGGCCCACGCCTTCCGCGCCGCCGACCGTGTAGTAACCCCGCACGCAGGCCACGACCGAGAAGAGCAGGCCGAAGACCGCCGCCTTGATGAGCCCGGCGGTGAAGTCGTTCATGTCGACATGCTCGAACGAGTTTTCGTAGTAGGTCACGGGGTTCGAGCCCAGGAGATTGACGGCGACGAGGTAGCCCCCGTACATGCCGACGACGTCCCCCATGACGACCAGAAGCGGCATCATCACGATCGACGCCAGCACGCGAGGGACGAAGAGGTATTGCACGGGCTCGGTCGCGAGCGCCGTCAGCGCGTCGATCTGCTCGGTGATGCGCATCGATCCGATCTCGGCCGCCATCGAGCTGCCGACCCGGCCGGTGACCATCAAGGCGGAGAGCACGGGCGAGAGCTCCTGCATCAGGGAGAGAGCGACGACCGTTCCCGTGAGACTCGTCGCGTTGAACTTGGCGAACGCGTTGTGGGTCTGGAGCGCGAGCACCATTCCCGTGAAGAGTGTCGTCAGAAAGACAACGGGAATCGAGTCCACGCCGACACGGACCATCTGCCGCAGCAGCTCCGTCATGTCGTACGGCGACCGCGGGGCCCAGAGCGCAATTCGGCCGAGCATGGTGAAGAAGCGGCCGAGCTCTTCGAGGAAGCGCAGGACTCCCCGGCCCACCGCCTCGAGCAGACGAATCACTCGACGCGCTCCGTGTAGACGCGAACGACGCGCGGCCCGATTCCGCAGAGGATCTCGTAGGGGATCGTGTCGGCGGCCCGTGCCAGCTCGCCGGCCGTCACGGCTTGGGCTCCGTCGCTTCCGAGGCAGACCACCCGATCGCCGCGGGCCGCGCCGGTTTCGGTCGCATCGACCAGCGTGACGTCCATGCTGATGGCTCCCACCACGGGCACTCGGCTCCCTCGCAGGAGCACGTCGATTTTTCCGGAGAAGGATCGACGGAAACCGTCATGATAGCCGATCGGCAGAACGGCCACGGTCGTCTGCCGCCGCGCCACGAAGCGTCCGCCATAACCGAGCGGCGTCCCGGCCGGAACCTGCCGCACGCCGATCACCCGGGTCTCGACGCTCATCGCCGGGCAGAGGCCGGTCGAGTCGAGCTCGGCCGATGGAGCAACGCCGTACAGGGCCAGACCCGGGCGCACCGCGTCGAACCAGGACTCCGGATGGGCGAGAACGCCCGCCGAATTGGCGACGTGCACGAGACCGGGCGACACGCCCGACGCGCGGAGCCGCTCGATGCACTCCGCCATGGCGGCGGTCTGGCGGCCCGTTTCCGGCGACGCGGGGTCGTCCGCGGCCGAAAGCGTTGCGAAGGTCCCGGCGAGCTCGACGGCGGGCTCTCCTTTCAGGAAAGCAATGACGGCATCGAGTTCGTCGCGGCGGATCCCCGCGCGTCCCATGCCCGTGTCCAGCTCCAGGTGGGCTCGGAGCCGCTCGCCTCGGGCGCGCGAGGCGAGGATGACCGCCTCGGCCTGACGTCGGTCGTAGAGTGTCGGAGTCAGGCCATAGGCACGCTGGCGCGGCAGATCCGAAGGCTCGGCATGGCAAAGCACCAGAATCTCTCCCTCGACGCCGGCCCGGCGCAGAGCGACTCCTTCTTCGACCTGTGCGACCGCGAAACGGTCCGCACCTTCGACGGCCAGGCGTCTGGCGACCGCCGGGGCGCCGTGGCCATAGGCGTCGGCCTTCACGACCGCGATGACGGAGCGCCCCCGGCCGACACGCTCGCGCAGGAAGCGGTAGTTCCGCGCGATCGCGCCGAGGTCGATGATCGCCCGGGCCGGGGAGGGCCATCGGGTGTCGTCGGCGAGGGCCATTGCGCCTGCAAACCTAACCGAAACTCGGCCGTCTCGCACGAGTGCCGTGAGAACCCCCGGCCTGGCGCGCCTTTCGAATTTCCGAGTGGACCACGGGCCGAGAGAGGCTGCCGCGAGCGATTCCCGATCGCGGCGCCATCGCTCGACAAGGAAGTCATCGCCACCCGAGGCTCCCGGCGCCCGGCGGGCTATCCCTCGCTCGTCGCCCGGATCGCGATTCGACCGATCGCTCCATCGAGAACCGGCTTTATCCCCTGTTCATGTTCCAAAAACTACACTCGGTCGGGGGATTGGACAGGCGAAAGGCGGTGGGCGGAAGTACGTGAGCACACTTCTTCGAACCGGGGCGCACGAGCACCGTGGATCCCCCCTCGCCGGCACGACGAGGTGACGACCCAGTCGATTCTTCCGGTCGAGCAAGGCGTGCGGACGCTGCCGCATCCCGATCGACTCGCCGGAGCGCCGCCTCCCGCGTTTCCCCCTCTCCGCATCCGCGAAAAGCTCGGGCGAAGGCTCCGAGTGAACGTCATGTCCGAGACGGTGCGGTTCGGCCTGACGGCGCAAGGAGGCCATACCGCCTTCCTCGACTGCGTCGACCTCATGAGCGAACACCCCGATCTCGAGATCCGAGTCAACAGCGCGGAGCCATGCGATCTGCTTCACTCGCACAGTTGGGGCCCGCTCTATGTTTCCAAGGCCCTTTCTTATCGGGGGCGCCGCGTTTTCACCGTTCACGCGCTTCCCGAGACCGCCGAAGGCGCGCTCCCCTGGATGAGCCCGCTGACCCGGCCGCTCGTGCGCGGGTACCTGAAGACGATCTACAACCTCTCCGACCTGCTCATCGCGGTCAGTCCGGACACGGCTCTCTCCTTGAAACGCCTCGGGGTTCGGTCTCCGGTGGAAGTGGTTCCCAACGCCCTGAGAAACGACCGCTTCTTCCCGGCGCCGAGGCTACGGCGCAAGGGACGAGCCCTCCTCGGAGTTGATCGCGAGCGCCCGCTCGTGATCGGGGTTGGCCAGCTTCAGCCCCGAAAGGGCATCGCGGAGTTCGCGGAGATCGCCCGCCGGGTGCCGGAAGCAGAGTTCGTCTGGATCGGGGGCAGTCCCTTTGGAATCGTCAGCGCCGGGCTCCGGCAACTTCGACGGCTCCGCGCTCACCCTCCCGAGAATCTCCGTTTTGCGGGATCGCTCGACCTGTCCGAGATGCCGCTCGCCTACAACGCCGCCGATGCGCTCGTCTTCCCCTCCTTTCAGGAGAACTGCCCCTACGCGCCCCTGGAAGCCGCCAGCTGCGGCATTCCGGTGATCTTTCGGGATCTCCCTGCCTACCGGCTGTTGTATCCCTCCGAGTACGCCGCCGCGGCGGACGTTTCGGGATTTGTCGACCGTCTTCGAGAAGTACTCTTCTCACCCGCCGACCGTGAGGCGCTCCGTCGCGCCTCCCTGCGATTGGCGGCCCACTTTCGACCCGCCCCGTTCGTCGCGTCACTCGCGCGCCTCTACGATCGTCTCGCCTGCGAGACGCTCGGCTCAGCCTAGCCCCGCGCGACCAAACCGACGCGCTCGCGCGCGACCCCCGCGACGGCCAGGGGCCGAAGCATCGCCGGAGCGCGCCCCGCGGTTGGGCACTGGCGGGGCTCTGGGCTAGGATGACGCGGCGAGTCCGACCGCTGGAGGAGCTACCGGTGAGAATCGTCTGATGTTGGGGGTCGCGTCCGCGTTGTTTCGCGTTTCGACAGGACCGCGTGTCGTCCGATAGCGCTCCTCCCGCCGCGCTGGCCTGGCTGGCGCGGCGGGTCCCTCGGCGCCGGCTCGGAATTCTGCTCTTCTGGGCGATCCTGGCGGCAGTCCTGGTGCCCGAGGCGCGCAACGCGGCTCGCCGGCTGGAGTCCATCGTCCGCGTCGAAGGCACGCTCGCGGCCAGCGTCGACGACGACCTCGCTCACCGCTTTCACTCCCCTTTTGTCCATCGTGTCGTGCTAGTCGTAGGCGGCATACCGGACCCGGAGACTCCGGACGGCCGCCGCGCCCTCGAGCGGGTCGTCGCCGCGGTTTCCGCTCTTCCCGGTGTCGCCGGGACGGTTTCGTATCTCGACTCTCCCGAGGCCGTCTTCCGAGGAAGAGGAGGCACATTTCTCGTCGTGGGTCTCGACTCGGGAAATCGGCCCGCCGAGTCCCTGATGGCGCCTCTGCGGCTCGCCACACTGGGCCTGCAAGGAGAGCTGCGCCGCGCCTACCCGGCCGCGGAGCTCGGATGGACCGGAGAGATCCCTCTCAACGCCGATGTTCGGGAGGCGAGCTCGCGGGACGCGCAGGCGGCGGAGAAGCGAGCACTCCCCATCACTCTGCTTCTGTTGGTCGTCGCCTTCGGCTCCGTCGTCGCGGCGCTCTTGCCCGTGGCGACCGGTGTTCTTGCCGTCTTGTTGACGCTGGGCGCCTCGGCCATGCTGGCACGTGTCTGGCACCTCTCGATCCTCGTCCAGAACATCGCGTCGATGATCGGCCTCGGACTCGGCATCGACTACGCCCTCCTGATGGTCAGCCGCTTTCGCGAGTCGCTGCTCCTGACCGGCTCTGGAGACCGCGCCGCCGAAGATTGTGTGCCGAAGGCCGGGCAGACCCTGCTTCTGTCCGCGCTGCCCGTGGGAATCGGATTCGCGGCTCTCCTGAGCGTGCCCGCCAGCGACTTCCGATCGATTGGCGCCGCCGGCATCCTCGTGACCTTTTTCACGCTGCTGTTGGCCCTGACGCTGTTGCCCGCGACACTCGCGGTGCTGGGGCGACGCGTCGACGCCGGGCGGTTGCTCGGCCCGGCGAGGGCCCGCCGCGCCGCCCGGTCGAAACGATGGCACCGGTGGGGTAACCACGTCGTCGCGAGGCCCTGGGTGGCCCTGACCCTGGGGGGCGCTCCCCTGCTGCTGCTTGCGCTCCAGGCCTCCCGCTTGAAGACCGGGGCCCTGGGCGGGGAAGGGCTGCCGACCAATCTCGAGTCGGTCCGCGCGGCACAGCGCCTGGAGAGCATGGGGCGAGGAAACGTGATTCAGGGGCTTCGCGTTCTGCTGGATCTTCCGCCGGACGCTCCCGTCACGAGCGAGGACGGATGGGTCGCGACGCGGCGTCTCGCGAAGGTTCTCGAGGCCGATCCGCGCATCGAACGGGTCCATTCTCTCGCGTCGATCGCCGGCGCCGGGGTCACGCGAGAAAAGCTCCGAAGTCTCTCGCGCAACGCCCGCCAAGGCCTTCTTTCGGCCGACGAGCGCTCGGTTCTCTTCGAGATCGTCCCGGCGATGCCTTCCTCGGATCCGGCTCGGCTGCGCGCCGACACCGAGAAGCTCGCCCGCGAGTTGCGGGACGCCGACGCGGCAGCCTTGACGGGCCTCCCGGGAACGCGCCTGCGCGTCGGCGGCCTCGCCGCGGCGGCCACCGAGTTCGAGGACATGGTCGCCGGGCGATTCCGTCTGGTCGTCCTCCTGGTCATGGCCGTCACCTTTCTCGCCCTCTTCATCGGATTCCGGTCCGTTCTGGTCGCGGCCAAGGCCGTTACCCTCAACCTCCTGACCGTTGCCGCCGCCTTCGGGGCCCTCGTCCTCGTCTTTCAGGAGGGTCACGGCGCAGAGTGGTTTGGCCTGGCCGGGCCGACCGAACGCGTCTTCACGATCGTCCCGGTGCTCGCGTTCTGCATCGTGTTCGGCTTGAGCATGGACTACGAGGTCTTTCTGGTCTCTCGGGTTGCCGAAGCCCGGCGCGGCGGCCTCTCCGAAGGGGCAGCGATCGTGGAAGGCCTGTCGCGGACCGGAGGAGTGATCACCAGCGCTGCGGCGATCATGACGGCGGTCTTCGCGTCGTTTGCGTTGGGCGAGTTCCTGCCGATTCAGATGCTCGGCTTCACCCTCACCGCCGCCGTCCTCTTGGACGCGACGATCGTGCGAATGGTCATCGGGCCGGCGCTCTTGAGGTTGGCCGGAAAGTGGAACTGGTGGCCCGGAAAAAGACAGAATCGACCGCGAGCGCTGGAGGTGAGACCAACATGAAACGAGTCATCGGCGTCGGGCTGCTGTCTCTTCTCGTGGGAGTCTGCTCGGCTACCGGACTGCCGGCAGGCAGCGACGGTGTCGAGCAGCTGAACGCGGCCTTCGTCAAGGCGCTTCAGGCCGGCGACATCGAGGCAGTCATGAGGCTATACGCCGACGACGCCGTCCTCTTTCCGCCCGGAGAGAAGGCCGCCCGGGGCCTGGAGGAGATCCGTTTCAAGTGGAACTCCGTCTTGAATGCCAACAAGGTCTCCGAGCCCGCCTTCAAGGATGCCCGCTATCTGACCTCGGCGAACGTCTCGGCGGGGTGGGGGGACCTGTCGATGCGTCTGGAGCCGAAATCGGGGAAGGAACCCTCGACGATCAAAGGCCGATTCTCGACGATCGCTCGAAAAAAGGATGGAAAGTGGCTGTACGTCTTCGTCGGCATCACGGAGCTCGACGAGATCCTGACGCTGAAGCACTACTCGAAGACGAAGTGACCGCCCCCGCGGCCCCGGAGCCAGGCGCCCCGGTGCACGGGCAAACGCGCGGACGCGCTAGAAGGGCTGTCCCTCGGGCGCGATCGCCGATCCCCCCGCGTAGTTGGCAAAGGTCATGTGATCGGCCAGAAAGACCAGGGGAAAGTCGCCGGTGGGACCGTTTCGCTGCTTGGCGATGATCACGTCCGCGATCCCCTTGCGCTCGGTATCCCGGTCGTACAGCTCCTCGCGGTAGAGGAACGCGACGACGTCGGCATCCTGTTCGATCGAGCCGCTGTCTCTCAGATCGGCCAGCTGCGGCTTGCGCAGCTCGCCCTTGCGCTGTTCGGGCTGACGGGAGAGTTGCGAAAGCGCGACGACGGGGACACGAAGCTCCTTGGCGAGGAGCTTCAAGCCCCGCGAGATTTGCGAGACTTCCTGAGTCCGATTGTCGAATCGACCGTGGCCCATCATCAGCTGCATGTAGTCCACGATCACCAGATCGAGCCCCTTTTCTCGCTTCAGCCGCTGAGCCTTGGCGCGCATCTCCGGGACCGACAGAGCCGCGCTGTCGTCCAGAAAGAAGTTCGCCCCCGCGATCTTCGCCTGCGCCGTGACCAGACGCACCGTGGCTTCCCGAGACGCGTATCCGTCACGCACCTTCTTGGCATCGACGTCCGCCTCGGAGCAGAGGACGCGGAATCCAACCTGCTCGCGTGACATCTCGAGCGAGAAGAAGCCGACCGACCGGCCCTCTCGGAAGGCGACGTGCTGGGCGATGTTCAAGGCGAAGGAGGTCTTCCCGACCGAGGGTCGCGCGGCGATGATGATGAGGTCGGTTGGCTGAAGGCCGGAGGTCATGCGGTCGAGCTCCGTGAATCCGGTCGGCAGACCCGAGAGCATCCCCTGCCGGTTCCGCGCCTCCTCGATGACCTCCAGGTTGTGCTTGACGATCTGACCGATCGGCGTGAAGCTGCCACGGAGCGAGTCCTCGACGATGTCGAAGATCTCGCCCGTCGCCGAGCCCAACAGATCCTCCGCCGATTGCTCCTGCGAAAGCCCTTGGCGCACCAGTCGCTGCCCGGCCTGAATGAGCCGACGCAGCGTCGCCTTCTCCTTGACGATCCGGGCATAGTGCTCGACGTTGGACACGTCGGGCACCGCATCCACGAGCGCCGCCAGGTAGGCGGCGCCGCCCGCCTTCTCCGCGCCGCCGGTCCGATCGAGCTCCTCCTTGAGTGTGAGGGTGTCGATCTCCGAGGAGCGCTCGAAGAGCTCGAGCATCGCACCGTAGATCCGCCGGTGCGTGTCGGGAAAGAAGTCCTCCTGTTGCAGCACCGGAACCACGAAGGAGAGCGACGCGGAGTCGAGAAGGATCGAGCCCAACACCGAGCGTTCGGCCTCGAGGTTCTGCGGCAGGCCTCTTTCGAGAGCGAGTTCTTCGAGCATCAGGGAAAAGCCCGCGGATCTTTCACCCGACGCGGGGACCTGTCAACATTTCCGCATTCCGTCCACGCCGATCCCCTGCGGCAGCGGGACGGGGAAATTTTTTGGCCCGGCTTTTCCACAGAGGGCTTTTCCACAACGGAATTGGACGGCGACCGAGGGGACAAATGAAGTCCGAGCCCCGCCCCTCGAAGGAGCCGAGAGCGCGGCGAAGGAGGCGCGACCCCGACGGAGCGTTTCCGGATGCGGCTCGCCCGGCGACGCCGCGGTGTCCCTCAGCCGCGCTTCGCGCGCGCGCGCAGGATCCCGAGCATCTCGGCGTCACCCGAGACGCCGCCGGGGCGCTTGCGCCCGTCGGGCGTACCGTGGAAGTCGCTGCCCGCCGTCACCGCCAGGCCGAGCTCGTTGACGAGGTGCCCGAGCCGCGCCTCTTCTCCCGGTCCGTGGTCCGGGTGGAACACCTCGATGGCGTCGAGTCCCTCGGCGGCGAGCGTGCGCGCCATCGCCTCCACGTCCTTGTACCAGACCGCATGCGCGAGCGAGGAAATGCCGCCCGCCTGGCGAATCGTCCGCACGACGTCCCGAGACTCCCACTTTTCCGAGGCCACGTACCAGGGAGTCCCGGCGTGCAGGAACCGGTCGAAGGCATCGTCGTGGTCCTGCGCGTGGCCCGCCCGGACCAGCGCGCGCGCGAGGTGGGGCCGCGCCCACACGCCATCACCCACTTCCTCGCGAACGGCCTCCAGATCGATCGGGTACCCGGCCTCGATCAGGTTTCGCGCCATTTTCTCGCCGCGAAGGCGCCGGTTCTCCTGCCGGATGACGAGCTGGCCGTTCAACCGGTCGTTGTTCTCGTCGACGAACAACGCGAGGATGTGAATGTCGTCCTGCCCGTCGAAATGCGAGGAGATTTCGGCCCCCGGGATGAGCTCGATCCCGAGCGCCTCCGCCTCCCGCCGGGCTTCCGGCAGACCCTGCAGAGAGTCATGGTCGGTCAGGGCGAAGGCCGAAATGCCCGCGTAGGCCATCAGACGCACGAGCTCGGCCGGAGAGTCGAGGCCGTCGGAGACGTTGGAATGGCTGTGCAGGTCGACGCGCATGAAAGGCAGATCTTAACCGAGGCGCCGGAACCAGCCGCCTCGCCCGGAGACGGTCCCGTCGCTCTCACGCAGGGATGGCCGGCGCTGCCGGCTTCCTCGAGTCGGGCCCCCCCGGGGGGCTGCCGGGACGGGAGGGTCGCCGCACCCTTGACAAGAAAAGTAAATTACTATTTAGTTACTTATTATGGGCCGGCGTCCGAGAGTCACGCGTGAAGAGGTCTTCCGCGCCGCGCGGGAAGCCTTCGCCCTGCGCGGCTACGAAGGCACGACACTGGCCGCGATCGGCTCGCGGCTGGGAATCTCCCCGGCGGCGTTGCTGCGCCACTCCCCCAGCAAGGAAGCCCTCTTCCGCGACGCCATGGCCGCGGGCGAGGCCGAAGAAGGCCTCCCGAGCGACTTTCTCGTCGGCCTCCCGAACGCCGAGACGCCGGGACGGGCGCTGCGCCGCCTCGCGACGACGCTCGTTCCTTTCATCGAGCGAAAGATGGGAGAAAACATCGCCCATTTTCTGCGGGCTCGGACCGAAGACGAGGCCCGAACGGTTCGCCTCCCCTTCGATCCCCGCCAGAAGTCCTCTCCTCCCGCGCGCATCATCGCGGACCTCGAGAGCTATTTTCGGCGCGCCCGCGCCGCCGGGACCCTGCGCTTGAGAGACCCTCGGGCCGGCGCTCTCTCGTTCGTCGGCGCGCTGCAGTCCTATGTCTTCTTGCATCGGGTGCTCCGGCTGGCGCCGCCGATTCCGCTGTCCCGTTACGTCGACACGGTTCTGGACATCTGGACCCATGGGGCCATCGTCACGGGGGGAAAGAGCCGATGAAGCGCCGGGCTCTCCTGCTCCTCCTGCTCCTCCTCGCGGCGGCCGGCGGGTTTTGGGCCTGGCGGCGCGCGGGTCGCGAGAAGCCCTTCGTCCTCTCCGGGGCCATCGAGGCCCGCGACGTCGAGGTCGGGTCGCTTCTGGGGGGGCGGATCCAGAAGGTCCTCGTCGACGAGGGGTCGACGGTCGCGGCGGGTCAGCCGATCGTTCAATTCGAGACCGATCTGATCGACCTGCAGATCCAGCAGCAGCGCGCGCGGGTGGAGCAGGCGCGGGCGGACCTGCTGAAGGCGCTGCGCGGTCCGCGCGCCGAACAGATCGCGGCGGCGCGCGCCCTGGCGGAAAACACCGAGCGCGAGCGCCTTCGCCAGCAATCTCTTCTCGACAGCGGAATCACCGGCCGCGAGGCCTACGACTCGGCCGAGACGGCTGCGAAAACCGCGCGCGAGGCGTTCCTGGAGCTCGAGCGCGGCAATCGCCCCGAGGACATCGCCGCCGCCCGGGCCACACTCGAGGCCGAGGAGAAACAGCTCGGGTATCTCGAGCGCCAGCGGGCGGAGTCGCTGGTTCGCGCTCCGGCCGACGGCGTGATCGAGTCGATGGACCTGCGTCCCGGCGATCTGGTGGGCGCCAACCAGCCGGTGGCGAAGATGCTGGAGCCCTCGCAGCTCTGGGTGCGCGTGTATGTGCCCGAGCCGGAGCTGGGCCGCGTCCGGGTCGGCCAGAAAGCGGCCCTGAAGGTCGACACCTTTCCGAAGCGCGAGTATCACGGGCATGTCGTCGAGATCCGCACGCAATCGGAGTACACGCCCCGCAACGTTCAGACCCTCGATCAGCGAATGGACCAGGTCTTCGGCGTGAAGATCGCGATCGATCCCTCGCCGGATCTGAAGCCCGGCATGGCGGCCACCGTGCGAATGCGGGAGCCCTAGATGCCGCCGGACACGAGCCGCGAGAACGGCATCGAGGTGGAGTCGGTTTCGCGCGACTTCGGCAAGGTGCGCGCGCTCGATCGGGTCTCCCTGGCGGTGCCCCGCGGCGAGATCTACGGCCTGCTCGGGCCCAACGGATCGGGCAAGTCGACGCTCATCCGGATTCTCTGCGGGCTGCTGGCGCCCACCGAAGGACGCGCCCGCGTGGACGGCCTCGACGTCTCTCGGCAGGGCGAGGAGGTCCGGCGCCGCATCGGTTACGTCTCCCAGAACTTCTCCCTCTACGTAGACCTGACGGTTCTGGAGAACCTCGACTTCTTCGCTTCCGTCTACGGACTCCAGGGGGCCCTGCTCGAGGAACGGCGCGAGTGGGCCATCGGGCTGACTTCGATCGGGCCGTACCGCCACCGTCTCGCGGCACAGCTGTCCGGGGGGTGGAAACAGCGCCTCGCCCTCGCGGCCGCCCTCATGCATCGCCCCCGGGTTCTCTTCCTCGACGAGCCGACCGCCGGAATCGATCCGGTCGCCCGCCGCGAGCTTTGGAATCTTCTCTTCACGCTCGCGGCCGAGGACGTCACGTTCCTGGTGACCACACACTACATGGACGAGGCCGAGCGGTGCGGACGGGTCGGCTATCTCTACCTGTCCAAGATGCTCGTCGAAGGCACACCCGACGAGCTCACGAGACTGTCGGACGTGACGCCCGGCGGAATGCGTCGCGTGGAAGCCGCGTGCGAAAAGGGGGTCGCGGCGTTCATGAGCGGGGCGCGGTCCCTGCCGTACGTGGAGGACGTCACGATCTTCGGCAACTCGCTCCACTTGCTCGTCCGCGCCGACGTGCCGGCCGAGCGCATCACGCAGGACCTCGAGAAGGCGGCCGGCGCTCCGGTCGAGCTTCGGCCGATCACGGCATCGCTCGAGGACGTCTTCGTCCGCCTGACCCGCCTCCAGATCGAACGGCGCGCCGAAGATCCGGCCCGGATTGCCGCCACGTCATGAGGGGATTCCTGCCGGTGCTCAAGAAGGAAGCGGTCCAGATGGTCCGCGACCGGGGAACGCTCCAATTCGCGATGCTCGTTCCCGCCTTCCAGCTCGTGCTCTTCGGCTTGATCGACACGAACGTCCGGCACGTTCGAACGGTCGTGTTCGACCAGAGCCGCACCCAGGAGAGTCGCCAGCTCCTGACGGACTTCGTCAACACCAGCTACTTCGACATCGTCGCCTACGCGCCCTCGCGCGCCGCCCTGAGGGAGCTCATCGTGGCCGGGCGGGCCTCGGTCGGGATCGAGATCCCGCCGGACTTCGCGCGGCGGCGCTTGAACGCGCAACCGGCCGACGTCCAGGTCTTGATCGACGGCTCGGACTCCTCCATCTCGGGCCAGGCGCTCGCCGCCGCCAACGGAATGGCGCTTTCCCGTTCCCTGACGGAGCTCGGGGAGCGAGCCGGGACCACGGACCTGCCGATTCGGCCGCACCCGCTCTTCCTCTTCAATCCCGATTCGCGAAGCGCCAACCTTCTCATCCCCGGTCTCGTCGCCATCCTGTTGACGTTCTCCGGCACGATCCTCGCGGCGTTTGCGATCGTGCGCGAGCGGGAGCGGGGCACGCTCGAGCAACTGATGGTGACGCCGGCGTCCCCCATCGCCGTGGTGCTCGGCAAGCTGCTGCCGTACCTCGCGCTGGCCTTCGCGCAGCTGCTCTTCATCCTGTTTCTGATGACCGTGGCCTTTCGGGTCCCGATCCACGGCAGCCTGCCGCTCCTGCTCGGGCTGTCGACTGTCTATCTGTTCGCCCTGCTCGCCCTCGGCCTGCTCATCTCCTCTCGCGCCCGCACCCAGATGGAGGCGATTCAGATGGCGCAGCTCTTCCTGCTCCCGTCGGTGATGCTTTCGGGGTACATCTTCCCGCTCTCGTCGCTGCCGGCCCCCCTGCGCGTCGTTTCCCAGATCCTGCCGGCGACTCACTTCATCGCCATTGCAAGGGGGATCATCATTCGGGGAGCCACCTTCGCGGACCTCTGGCGCAGCGTCGCGGCGCTCCTCGTGATCGCCGTCCTGCTGGTCGCCGGGAGCACCCGGGCGTTCAAGAAGACCATCTCCTAGGACCCCGCCCTCCGGTAGAATCACCGCCCCGCGGCCCGAGCCGCGAGGACGACAAAGGAGCGCGACCCATGGCACAGCTCAAACCGGGCGACGCCGCCCCCGACTTCACCCTTCCCTCGACTGTGGGGGACAAGGTCACCCTCTCCGACTACCGCGGCAAGAAGAACGTCCTCCTGTTGTTCTACCCTCTCGATTTCTCGCCCGTTTGCTCCGTCGAGAACAAGCAGTGCGCCGAGATGCTCCCGAGCAGGGGCGCCGACGACGTTGCGGTGCTCGGAATCTCGGTCGACTCGCTCTGGTCGCATAAGGCGTTCGCGGCCCAGAACGGCATTGCCTACCCGCTGCTCGCGGATTTCCACCCCAAGGGAGACGTGGCCCGCAAGTACGGCGTCTACCTCGAGGACAGGGGAATCTCGGCCCGGACGGCCTTCATCGTCGGTAAGGACGGGAAGGTCAAGGAGATCGTCGCCAATGACATTCCGGTCGCGCGGGACATCTCGAAGCTCTTGGAGAAGACGCGCGCGGCCTGAGGGACATGAGCGAGATCGACATCGTCGTCCCGTCGATCGAGGACGAGCAGAAGGTTACCGAGATCGCGGCGCACATGCGCCGGATCATCGAGGCCCTGGGCCTCGACGTCTCCGATCCCAACCTCGACGGGACGCCGGAGCGGGTCGCCAAGATGTACCTCGAGATGTTCCACGGCCTCGCCGAGGGCGCGGAGCCAACGGTGACCTGCTTCCCCAACGATGAGCACTACACCGCGATGGTCATGGAGAAGGACATCCCCTTCTACTCGCTCTGCTCCCATCACTTCGTCCCTTTCTACGGGCACGCCCACGTCGCCTACATCCCGAGCGAGAGGATCGTGGGTCTCTCGAAGATGCCGCGGATCGTCGAGTTCTACGCGCGCCGACCGCAGCTCCAGGAGCGGCTGACCGAGCAGATCGCGGGCTTCCTCGAACAGACCCTGCGCCCGCAAGGGGTCATGGTCGTCGTCGAAGCCCGACACCTCTGCGTGGAGATGCGCGGCGTCAAGAAGCCGGGAGCCCTGACGGTCACCTCCGCGATCCGGGGCATCTTCTTCAACAAACCGGTGCGCGAGGAGTTCTTGGACCTCCTGAACCGCCGGGGCTGACCCGCAACCCTCGACGTCTCGCGCGGCCCCGGCTCTCCCCTTCCCTAAGAGCCGAACGCGCTGCCGGAGCGCAGGCGACGGACCCACTCGAGGCCGGCGAGCGTCCGGTAGCCATGCCAGCAGAAGTCGTCGCCCGGCACGAACAGGCGCCGGCACACTGCCCCGAAGAGCTCCTCGGCCAGTTTCGCGTGGCGCCGCTCCCGGAACGGGTACGGCTCGTCGGGAAGGAAGTGAACGCCGGCACCTCGCGCGAGCGCCTCCTCGGGGGTCGTGGCCGGATATCGATCGGCTTCGGCGCCGTAGGCGTTGACGCCTCCCGCCAACCGCAGGAGATCGGCCACGTACGTGTCATCGGAAATCGTCATCCACGGATCCCTCCAGATCCAGTAGGCGTAGCGAAACTGAGGGGGCGCAGTCGCCTCCTCGAGGAGGGCGACCTCTCGGGAAACGCGATCGGAAAGCGCCTCCGCCTCGGATTCGCAGGATCCACCCAGGCTCGCCCCCCACTCGCGAATGTCCCGCGGCACATCGGCGACCCTCTTGGGGAACGTCACGTGCACCTCGACACCGGCCGACCGCAGCGCCTCGACGTCCTCCAACCGGTTCTCCTCCTGATTGGCAAAGACGAGATCCGGCGTGAGCGCGAGGATCGCTCCGATGTCCGGGTCCTTCGTGCCCCCGATGCGCTCGATCCCCCGGAGGATACCCCTCGGCCGCGTGCAATAGCGCGTGGCCGCCACGAGGACCGCTCGCCCGCCGATCTCGACCAGCGTTTCTGTGATCGAAGGGCAGAGCGAGATGACGCGCCGGGCCGGCATCCGCGGAGTCTAGCCGGCGATCCGCTACACTGTCGCCACTTGGACGTTCCCGCCAGAGACCTCGCCCTTCTCTTTCGCTCGAAACACCCCCTCGTCGTCTGCGAGACCGTCGAGGAAAAGCGCTTCGAGTCCCTGGTGCGGGCCGTCGCCGGCGAGCTCGCGATGCCGGTCTGGACCTGGAGCGCGGCATCCGGCCTCTCTCCCTGCCATCCGGCCGATCAGCCGAAGACGGTCGATCTCGCCGTCGCGCTACGCCACGTCCGGGCGGTTGCCGAGGATGGCGTCTGGCTGCTGAAGGACCCGCAGGCCCATCTGGAGAATCCTTCGGCGCTGCGCGCGCTGCGGGAAGTCGCACAGGAATTCGAGGGCTCCGCCCGAACGATCGTGCTGGTAGGCCCGACCCTACCCGCCAAGCCGGAGCTCGAAGACCTCTCGGTCCGCTTCGAGTTCGACTTGCCGGGACCCGATGAGCTTCGAGAACTCGTCACACAAACGATCCGGAGAACTCTGCGCGAGACCCCGGGCACCCGTGTGGCCCTGTCCTCGAACGACGTCGATGGCCTGGTCGCAGACCTCTCCGGTCTCTCGCTGTTCGAGGCCGAGCGCGCGCTCGCGCGGGCGATCGTCGAGGACAACGCCTTGACGGTCGCGGACCGGGCTCAGATCCGTGAGGGCAAGAAGGCGCTGGTCGAGGGCGGGGGACTGCTCGAGTTCGTGCCCGCTCCCGACGGAATGGACCAGATCGGAGGCCTGGAGCGGTTGAAGAAGTGGATCTCGACCCGCCGCGTCGGCTTCCTGCCCGCCGCCGGCCAGAAGCCGCTCGATCCCCCGAAGGGAATCCTGCTTCTGGGAGTTCAGGGGTGCGGCAAGAGCCTGGCCGCCAAGGCGGTGGCGGCCTCCTGGGAATTGCCGCTGCTCTCGCTCGACGCCGGAAGGTTGCTCGCCCCCTACATCGGGGAATCGGAACGAAACCTGCGCGACGCCTTGAAACGCGTCGAGCGAATGGCTCCCTGCGTGCTCTGGATCGACGAGATCGAGAAGGCCTTCGTCTCGGTTCGCACGACCGAAACCGATGGCGGCGTCTCCAAGCGCCTGCTCGGGGCGCTTCTGACCTGGATGCAGGAGCGCGCCGCCCACGTATTTCTCGTTCTCACCGCCAACTCCGTCCAGGAACTGCCCCCCGAAATGGTGCGCAAGGGTCGAGTCGACGAGATTTTCTTCGTCGACCTGCCGGAGACGGCGGCTCGCGCGGAGATCTTCCGGCTTCACCTCTCCCGCCGGAGCGAGGACCCGAGCCGTTTCGACCTCGCCAAGCTCGCCGATGCCGCCGCGGGCTTCTCGGGGGCCGAAATCGAGCAGGCCATCGTCTCGGCGCTATACGAAGCCCGGGCCGCCGGCGTTCCGCTGGACACCGCCGGCCTGCTCGTCGCCCTCCGGTCCACTCGTCCGCTGTCGGTCGTGCGCGCCGAGTCGATCGCCGCTCTGCGCAGTTGGGCGGCCGGCCGATGCGTGCCGGCGGGCTGAGGCGGTTACCCGAAGCCGGGCAGGTCTCGGACACGCACCGCCATCCGTCAGCCGCCCGGCCACGGAGGAGGCGTTTCAAGGCATTCCGGTGAGCGGAGTCGCGCTCACCGGGTGACGCTGTAAACCTTCTCCAGTACCTTGGGATCCGCCGGTGCGCCGCCCAGCCACCTCGCCAGCCAGTCGACCAGGACGTTGTGCCAGAAGAGGGCGTTTCCGGGTTTTAAGACCCAGTGACCCTCGTCGGGAAAGACGAGGAGCTTGGAAGGGACTTCTTTAAGCTGCAAGGCCGTGAAGAGCTCGAGACCCTGCTCGAAGGGGACACGGTAGTCCTTCTCGTTGGTGACGACGAGAGTGGGCGTCTGAAACTTGCCCGCGAAGCGAATCGGGTTCCACTTCTCGTAGAGGTCCGATTCCCAGGGCCAGCCCCCGAGCTCCCACTTGGGAAACCAGAGCTCCTCGGTCGCGAGCTGACCACCCGGCAGGTCGACGTCGCCGTCGTGGCAGATCATCGCCGCAAAGCGCGTCGTGTGT
>Ga0335085_10003661_pt1 | contig 26320 bp, 24 predicted proteins | sample Lox_Sample_45_FD_206712 | JGI IMG/M metagenome (GOLD analysis project Ga0335085, IMG submission 206712) | Soil microbial communities from Loxahatchee National Wildlife Refuge, Florida, United States - Lox_Sample_4.5 | ecosystem: Environmental > Terrestrial > Soil > Wetlands | place: USA...
TCAGGAGCTCCTCGTTCGTGGGAATGACGAAGATCCGAAGCTTGGACTCTCCGGCTCCAATCTCCCCCTCGTGTCCATTCACCATCGTCGCGTTGCGGCCGGAGTCGAGTGCGATCCCGAAAAAGGAGAGCTCCTCGCAGATGCGCTGCCGGATCACTGCGGCATTTTCGCCGATGCCACCCGTGAACAGGATCGCGTCCGCGCCGTTCATCCGCGCCAGGTAGGCGCCGATGTACTTGCGCACCCGCAGGCAGAAGATGTCGATCGCGAGCTGAGCCCGGCGGTCGTGATTCCCAAGCGCCTCCTCCAGCAGTTCCCGCATGTCGTTGGTCAGCCCCGAGACGCCGAGCAGCCCCGAGTGCTTGTTGAGCAGGGCGTCGACCTCCTCGAACGACATGCCTTCCTTGTGGTGCAGCAGGTCCAGGATCGACGGATCGAGGTCCCCGCTGCGCGTCCCCATCACGAGGCCTTCGAGCGGGGTGAGGCCCATCGACGTCTCGAGCGACTGGCCCCCGCGCACCGCGCACGCCGAGCACCCATTGCCCAGGTGCAGCGAGATCAGGCTCGTGTCCGCCTCGCTTCGGCCGGTGAGCCGGCGGTAGCGGTGGACGACGTAGCGGTGCGAGGTGCCGTGAAACCCGTAGCGGCGGATCCGGTGCCGCACGTACAGCTGGTAGGGAATGGCGTAGAGAAACGATTCCGGCGGCATGGTGGTGTGGAACGCCGTGTCGAACACGGCCACCTGGGGCACTCCCGGACCGAAGCGCTCCCGCGCGGCCGCGATCCCGCGCAGGTTCGCCGGATTGTGAAGCGGGGCGAGCTCGATGCAGTCCTCGATCTGCTCGACGACCGCCTCGTCGATCACGACCGAGCGGGTGAGCCGCTCCCCCCCGTGGACCACGCGATGCCCGACGGCATGAATGTCGGCGAGCGACTGGATCCCCGGCACCTGGGCGTCGGGCGAGACGAGCCACCCCAGCAGGTAGTCGAGCGCGGCGCGATGGTCCCGCAGCGGGCGGGCTTCGTGGCGGACGGGACCCTCCGCGGGGCGCAGGGTGATCAGGGCCTCGCTCCCGATCCGCTCGATGATCCCGCGCACCAGCTGGCGGTCCTGGTCACGCTCCATCGCGTCCAGCTCCGTGGCGATGACCTGGAATTTCATCGAGGAGCTGCCGCAGTTGAGTACCAGAACGTTCATGCGGGAACGGCGGTCAGAACGTCGAGTAGAGCGTCACCCCGACCGACCGCGGGGCACCGGCCAGCCGCTCCTGCACGTCCGTGTAGAACGTATTGAAGACATTCTCGACCTTCGCCTGCACGTAGGTCCCGAGAACGCGGTAGTTGAGCCGCAGATCGACCACCGTGAAGGCCGAGCGCGGGTCGGTGTCGTAGAGCAGGACCTCTTCCACGCGGCTGCGGTAGCGGAGGTCCACCCCCACCAGCCCATGCGCCGCGTTGAGCGTCGTGGTGAGGTTGTGCCGGGAGCGGTAGGGCAGGGGCTTGTGCTGGCCGCCGGGAGTCTCGTCCTGCGAGTCGAGGAAGAGGTACGTGGCCGAGGCGTCGAAGAAGTCGCGCATGAAGCTCGTGCGCACGCCGACGTCGAGCCCGCGGACGTAGGCCTCGCTGATGTTCTTGAACTGCGCGGTGGGGGGAGCGATGGTGACCAGCTGCGGGGCGATCTGGTCGCGGAAAGTGCTTCCGAACGCCGCGGCGTCGAGGCGCACCCAGTCCCACGGCTTGGTCGTCACCCCCACCTCGCCCGACCACGCCTTTTCGCCCTTCAAGTCGGGGTTCGGGATCACGTGGAACCCGTACTGATAGGTGTGTACGAACTGCTCGATGGCGCTGGGGGCGCGATAGCCATGGCCCACCGAAGCCCGGGCCGTGATGCGGTTGTTGGGGCTCACCACGAGGCCGATCTTGGGGCTCGTCACGAGCTCGAGCGAGCTGCCGGTGGCCGAGTGCCCGTCGACGCGGACGCCCGCCGATGCCTTGATGAACCCGTGAATGATGACGTCGTACTGGCCGAAGATCGCGCCATCGCCGATTTCGGGGTTGCCGAGCAGCGAATCGGTCGAATGCACCCAGGTGTGCGCGACGTCGAGGCCCAGGGTGACGGGCCGGGTCCCCTGCGGCTGCACCGAGAATTGCACGTTGGCCCCGGCGCGCGTCGCGGTGTGCGACGAGCTGTCGATCTGGAAGTGGTTGTAGGTCGAGTTGTAGTTGACGTAGGGGCTCACCCGCAGCAGCGTGGACTGCCGCGCCAGCGGCACCCAGCTGCCGCCGATCAACGTCTTGTAATCGATCTCGTAGTCGCCGAGCGTGCTGTCGGGCACCTCGTAGGGGTAGGTGCCGGTCGAGAACGCCGCCTGCGTCGGATCGTCCTGCTTCCAGGTGAGTGATTCCCCGACCTTCTCCTGAGCCCAGATGGCGTAGAGGTCCCAGGGGTGCTCGCTCGTGTTGTTGGAAGTGAGTTTGACGCGCCCCACCCAGCGGTCGTCCACGCCGTTTTCCTTGAACCCGTCCGACGTCTCGCGTCCGAAGTACACGCGCATCCCGACGTCGCCGAGCTGACGGGAGTGCTGCAGCCCGATCCCCTGGAAGGACTGCGTACTGGTCGTGTACTTGTACTCGGGCTGGGGGTTGTAGACGCCGAGATAGGCGCGCACCACCGTCTCTGGCCGGTCGCCCACCGGGGTGGTGATGATGTTCGCGACGCCGCCCAGGGCGTTGCTGCCGTAGACGGCCGAATAGGCGCCCTTCACCACCTCCACGCGCTCGAGATCGAGCAGGGGGAGGGACGAGAAATCCGTTTCGGCGCCGTCGCCCGACAGCACCGGATGGCCGTCGAGCATCAGGAGGACGCGGCTCCCGACCCCCTTGGCGATCCCGCTCGACCCTCGGATGTCGATCTGATCGCTGCCGTTGAACGTGACCCCCGGCTGGTAGAGCAGGGCCTTGTCGAGCGTCGCGACGTTGCGGAGCACGACCTCTTGATGGGGCAGGACCGTCACGCTGGCGGTCGCTTTCTGCGACGACTCCGGCGCCCGCTCGGCCGTGACGACTACGTCGGCCATCCCGATCGGCGCCCGGGTGAGGCGCAGATTCACCTCGCGTGTCTCCCCGGCCAGGAGGTTCGCCACCGCGATCGTGTCCGGCTGGTATCCGAGCGACAGGACCTCGAGCGTGTAGGAGCCGGGCGCAAGTCCCGGCAGCCGGTACTGTCCCCCGGCCCCGGAGCGGACACGCAGCAGAGTTCCCTGTGCGCTCACGATCGCGCTCTCGATCCCGCTGTCCGTGGCGGCGTCCACTACCCGCCCCGCGATGGTGGCGCCACCCTGGGCAGCGAGACAAAGCGGCCCCAGACTGGCGGCCGCTAAGGTGATCCACGCTCCCAGGCGGAGTCGCAAAATCGTTGGGCTACTGTTTCTTAGCGTTCAGCTTCAGGCTCTGCGAGGGAACGACGACCTGGAGCACGCCGCTCGTGGAATCGTAGGAGTAGGTTCCCGCCAGGGCGGCGCCCGCGGTCGTGGAGTTCAGGGTGACGTTGTTGGGCGGGGAGAAGTTGTACGTACCGCTGTCGACAATGGAATCAGGCGACGGCACGGTGACGAGGATCCGCACCTTGTACTTATTCGGGGCGCTGAGAATGAACTGCCCCGAGACGAGCGGCGTGTCGAGCGACACGCCGCTCTGGGTGATCGAGGTGATGGCATAGGTCCCCGCCGGCGGGATCGGCTGTTGCGTGCTGTTGGTGCCGTTGTCCGAGCTGCAGGCGGCCGCGATCACAGCGCCCGAAAGCGCCAACGCGGGAACGGAGAATCGGAGCCAGCGCATACGGTACTCCAAGGTCAGGGTGACGGTAGCCGAACGCTCCAGACTAATGCGGGGCCCCGGGAGTGTCCAGCGGGCGTGGAGCGCCTAGATTGTGAAGGAATGCGGCTCTCCCGCGCCTACCCCAGCCGATACGGGGTGCCCGTCCTCCGGGCCATCGATCCCTCCATCTTCACCCGGCGCTACTTCACCGACTGCCTCAGCTGCGGCTTCTGCCACGACTGGTGCTGCCAGTTCGGAGTCGACGCCGACCGCTGGCACATGGAGCGGATCCTCACCCACGCCGACGCCCTCGAGGCCTTCATGGAGGTCCCGCGGCGGCGCTGGTTCACGGGTGAAATGGCCATCGAAGCCGATGCCCCGGGAGGCCGGATGGGCCGGACCGCGGTCGAGAACGGCCATTGCGTGTTCCTGAGCCGGACCGGCCGGGGGTGCCGGCTGCACGCGTTCTGCCTGGAGCAGGGGATCGATCCCCTGGAGCTGAAGCCGCTCGTGGACGGGCTCTTTCCCCTTACCTATGAAGGCGACCGGCTCTGCCCCGCCGATGAAGTGCTGGATGGCACGCTGGTCTGTCTCGAAACCGGACCGACGCTCTACCGCGGGGTGCGGGAATCGCTGCACTATTACTTTGGAGCGGACCTCGTGGCGGAGCTGGACGCGCTGGAGGCGGGGCGCTAAAGGCGGCGGCAATGCTCTTCGTACTCGACAACTACGACTCCTTCACCTACAACCTGGTGCAGTACTGCGGCGAGCTGGGAGAGCAGCCCGTCGTCTACCGCAACGACCAGATCACCGTCGACCAAGTCCTGGCCCTGAAGCCGGCCGCCGCCGTGCTTTCGCCCGGCCCGGGAACTCCGGAGAAGGCGGGTATCCTGGTCCCCCTCGTCCGGTCCCTGGCGGGACAGGTCCCCGTGCTCGGCGTCTGCCTCGGACATCAGGCGATCGCGCAGGCGTTCGGTGGCCGCGTGATCCGTGCCGACCGGCTGATGCACGGCAAGACCTGCCCCGTCCAGCATCAGGCGGACGAGCTGTTCGAGGGGATCCCCTCGCCGTTCACGGCCATGCGGTACCACTCGCTCGTGGTCGACTGGACCGCGCTCCCGCACGAGCTGATCGTGACCGCGTGGAGCGGCGACCGGGGGAGGGGAGGGGGAGGGGGAGGGGGAGCGAGTGGGGGCGCCGGAGGCGAGATCATGGCGATGAAGCACCGCCACTATCCGGTGTACGGGGTGCAGTTCCATCCGGAGTCGATCGGCACTGCGTCTGGCAAACAACTCCTCTCTAATTTTCTGGGAGTCGCGCACGCCGTCGCCTAGGGTCGGACCAGCGCCGTGGCCCAATTGATGCACTAGACGCCACGGCACGGGTTTTGTATCTTCACCTGTGCCCGTCCTCGGCGTGATTTCCACACGGCTGGGCTTCGACCGGCCGTCATCGCAGACTCCAGTCATCCTGCGCCATCCCCCAGAGTCCCCGGCGGCCCCCCTCCCGGGGGCGGCCGTCAGCCACCCACGCGTCCGCGAGGAGATCCGGGTGTGAGCTCGACCAAGTACATCTTCGTCACCGGCGGCGTCGTCAGCTCGCTCGGCAAGGGGATCGCCGCGGCGTCCCTCGGCCGGCTCCTGGCCGAGCGCGGCCTCAAGGTGACGATCCAGAAATTCGACCCCTACATCAACGTCGATCCCGGGACCATGTCGCCGTTCCAGCACGGCGAGGTCTACGTGACCGACGACGGCGCCGAAACCGACCTCGATCTCGGCCACTACGAGCGCTTCATCGACCGGTCGCTGTCGCAGGTGAACAACGTGACCACCGGCCGCATCTACCTCTCCGTGATCACCAAGGAGCGGCGCGGCGAGTACCTGGGCTCGACGGTGCAGGTGATTCCCCACATCACCGACGAGATCAAGGGCGCCATCCGGCGTCTCGCCCCCGATCACGACGTGGTGATCACGGAGATCGGCGGCACCGTCGGCGACATCGAATCGCTGCCGTTCCTCGAGGCGATCCGGCAATTCCGCCAGGAAGTGGGCCGCGACAACACGCTCTTCATCCACCTCACCCTGGTGCCGTTCATCGCCGCCACGGCGGAGCTCAAGACCAAGCCGACGCAGCATTCGGTCCGCGAGCTGATGCAGATCGGAATCCAGCCCGACATCCTGGTCTGCCGGACCGAGCGGCCGCTCTCCGAGGACCTGAAGCGCAAGATCGCCCAGTTCTGCAACGTCGACTTCGGCTGCGTGGTGGAAAGCCCCGACGTGCGCTCGATCTACGAGATCCCGCTCAAGCTCCACGAGCAGGGGCTCGACAAGGAAGTCTGCACCCGGCTGCATCTCGACACGAAGGAACCCGACCTGCGCGGCTGGGGCCTGATGGTGGACAAGATCCTCCATCCCAATCGCCGGGTGCGGGTGGCGGTGGTGGGGAAGTACACCGAGCTCGCCGACAGCTATAAGAGCATCCACGAGGCGCTGGTGCACGGCGGGATCGCCAACGAGGCGGGGGTACAGATCGACTGGATCGCCTCCGACCGCTTCACCGACCAGGAAACGGCGGGGGAGCTGCTCACCCCCTACGACGCTCTGCTCGTGCCCGGCGGGTTCGGCGTCCGCGGGGTGGAAGGCATGGTCGAAGCGATCCGCTGGGCCCGCGAGCACGGGCTGCCGTTCTTCGGGATCTGTCTCGGCATGCAGGTCGCGATCATCGAGTTCGCCCGGACGGTCTGTGGCATCCCCGACACCAACTCGAGCGAATTCGCGCCCGAATGCGAGAATCCGGTGATCGCCCTGATGCGCTCCCAGGAAGGGGTGCACGAGATGGGCGGCACGATGCGCCTCGGCGCCTATCCCTGCCGCCTCCGCCCCGGTTCGCGCGTGGCGCAGGTCTATGGCGCCGCGGAGGTGAGCGAGCGGCACCGCCACCGCTACGAGGTGTCCAACGCCTATCGCGACGTGCTGGCGGAGCACGGGATGCGGTGTGCGGGGTTGTCCCCCGACGGCTCGCTCGTCGAGATGATCGAGCTCCCCGATCACCCCTGGTTCGTCGGGTGTCAGTTCCACCCCGAACTCAAGTCCCGTCCGATGCGCCCGCATCCGCTGTTCGCGGGCTTCATCAAGGCGGCGCTCGAGCGCCACAGCAGCGCGGCGGCCGCCGCGAGCGCGCCCGCCGCCCGCCAGGCCGCGACCGCGCCCCGCTAACCATGCGGCACTTCGGCGACGGCTCGGCCCCGTTCCTCATCGCGGGGCCCTGTGTGGTCGAATCGGATGAGCTGAACCTCCGCGTCGCCGAGGCGCTCGCCGCGCTCGGCAGCCGCCACAGGCTGCCCATCGTGTACAAAGCGTCGTTCGACAAGGCCAACCGGTCCCGGCTCGCGGGCGCTCGCGGCCCCGGCCTCCAAGCGGGGCTGCGCGCCCTGGAGAAGGTGCGCGCCGCGTCGGGACTCCCCGTCCTGACCGACGTGCACGAGGTCGCCCAGGTGGCGGCCGCGGCCCAGGTCGCCGACGTGCTGCAGATCCCCGCGTTTCTCTGCCGCCAGACCGACCTGCTCGTGGCGTGCGGCCGGGCCGGCCGTCCGGTGAACGTGAAGAAGGGACAGTGGATGGCCCCGGAGCAGATGGCGGGCGCGGTCGAAAAGGTCCGCGCCGGATCGCCCCCTGAAATCGCCGTGACCGAGCGGGGGACTTTTTTCGGCTACGGCGACCTGGTGGTCGACATGCGCAGCTTCGCGCGACTGCGCCGGGCGTGCGGGACTCCGGTGATCTTCGACGCCACGCACTCGGTGCAGCAGCCGGGGCAGGGAATCGAAGGGGCGAGCGGCGGCCTACGCGAATTCATCCCGCCGCTGCTCTATGCCGCCGCGGCCGCGGGGGCCGACGGCTTCTTCCTCGAGACTCACCCCCACCCCGACCGGGCGCCCTCCGACGGTCCGAACATGCTGTCCCTCGACGCGCTCCCCGGCATCATCGACGCGGCGCTGGATGTATGGCACCGCGCGCGGGAGGCCACCCGTGCCTAGCCTGATCGATCCTGTGATCGCGCGGCGCATCAAGCTCGTCGGCTTCGACGTCGACGGCGTGCTCACCGACGCCGGGGTCTACATCGGCCGGGTCGGCGGCCAGACGGCCGAGTTCAAGCGCTTCGACATCCAGGACGGCGTCGGGATCCGCCTGCTCCGCTCGGCCGGTCTGACGGTGGTGTTCGTGTCGGGGCGCGTGTCGGAAGCGACCGAGCTGCGGGCCCGCGAGCTCCAGGTGGACGAGCTGATCCAGGACGACGCCGCGAAGAAGCTCCCGGCGTTCGAGGGCATCCTCGCCCGCCGCCGGCTCACCTTTGCCGAGTGCGCCTTTGCCGGCGACGACCTTCCCGATCTGCCGTTGCTCGCGCGGGTCGGCCTGCCGATCGCCGTGGCCAACGCGGTGGCCGAGGTTAAGGCCGCCGCCGCGTGGGAAACCACCACGCGCGGCGGCCACGGCGCCGTGCGCGAGATCGCGGAGGCCCTGTTGCGCGCGCAGGGAAGCTGGGATGCCGAGGTGCGGCGCTATCTCGTGGAACGGGGAGAGGAGGGGGAGCGAGTCGATGCCGGCGCCCACGCAACCCAACCCCGTTAGCCGCGGCCGGCGCGTGCTGGAGCTCGAGGCCCGCGCCGTCTCCGAGCTCGCGCAGCGTCTGGGACCGGCCTTCGAACAGGCGGTCCAGCTGCTCGCCGCCGCCCGGGGCCGCGTCATCGTTTCGGGCGTGGGGAAGTCAGGCCTCATCGCCCGCAAGATCGCGGCGACGCTCACTTCCACCGGCACGCCCGCCACCTACTTGCACCCCGTCGACTCGCTGCACGGCGATCTCGGCATCGTGGGGCGGGAGGACGCCGCGATTCTCCTCTCGAAGAGCGGGGAATCGGACGAGCTGTTCGGACTCGTGGACCAGCTGAAGCGGCTCGGCGTCCCGATGATCGCCATCACCGGCGCGCCCGGCTCGCTCCTCGCGCGCCACGCCACCGTGGTGCTCGACGCCGGGACCACTCCCGAAGCGTGCGCGGAAACTCTCGCCCCGACCACGAGTACCACGGTGGCGCTGGCCCTCGGGGATGCGCTCGCCGTCACGCTGCTCGAGACCAAGGGGTTCACGCGCGAGGATTTCGCGGCCCTGCACCCGGGAGGCGCCCTGGGCCGGCGCCTGCTCATGACGGTGCGCGACGTGATGCTGACCGGCGACCTGCCCCTGCTCGGGCCCACGCGACCGATGCGGGAGTGCGTCGTGCTGCTCGCCGAGAAGCGCGGCACGGTGGCGATCGTGGACGAGCGGCAGCGCCTCGTCGGCGTGGTCACCGCGGGGGATCTGACGCGCCTCATGGAGCGGACCGACGACTTCCTGAGCGTACCGGTGGGCGACGTGATGACCAGGACCCCGAAGTCGGCGGCGCTCGATACCCTCGCGGGAGCGGCCGTGGCGCTCATGGAAAAGCACGGCATCATGGCGATGCCCGTGCTCGATCAGGATCGCGTCGTGGTGGGGATGGTGCATCTGCACGATCTGCTGAAGGCGGGAGCATGACGGCACAAGAGACGTCGCAGAACGGCGTCGAACACCGGCGTAGCCAGAATGCGTACGCTGCGTTCATACGTCTCTTTGCTACGCTTTGCTGCGACGCCCTGGTCATGGTCGGCTGTGGCAATGGCGTGAAACCCACCGCCACCACCACCGTGGCCGATACCGCCGACCAGGTCCTCGTCAACATGACCCACGAGCTCACGGTCGACGGCATCCGGCGCGCCCGCGTGCGCGCCGACACCGCCTACTTCTTCCAGCAGACCCAGACCGCGGAGCTGCGCAGCGTGCACGTCACGTTCTTCGGCAACGGCGGCACCGAGACCTCCGAGATGACGGCCCGCGAGGGGACCTACCACTGGATCACCGGGGACATGGAAGGACGGGGGAACGTCGTCGTGGTGGGAAAGAGCGACGGCCGGACCCTGCGCAGCGAGGTGATGAGATACAAGGCGCTCAAGAACGAGGTCTCCTCCGATCAGGCGTTCGTGTTCGACGCGCCGGGACGGCACGTCGAGGGCGAAGGGTTCGTGTCGGATCCGAACTTCACCGACGTCACCGCCCAGCACCCGCACGGCACCGGCGGCAAGTTCAGTCTCCCGAACCAGTGATCGCCCCGCTCCTCATGCTGCTCGCCCAGCAACCGGCCCCGGCCCCCGCCGCCGTCGCGGACACGACCAAGCGCCCCTGCGTGGTGGACGTCGACTACGTCGGGCGACAGGGACGGCAGAAGGGCAACGACATCTACGCGGGGGGCGGCGTCCGGGCGCACTGCCGGGGAACCGGCACGACGATCGCCTCGGACAGCCTCGCCTGGTACGCCGACGTCAACCGGCTCGATCTCGTGGGGAACGTCAAGATCCGCGACACGACGATCGCCCTGGACGGCAACCTGGTGAACTACTACCGCCTGGACGAGCGGCTCGAGGCGCACAACAAGGTCGTAGCGGTGAATCACGACAACGGATCGGTGCTGCGCGGCCCCAACCTCACCTACTTCCGCGCCGTCCCGGGCGTCCGCGACACGGTGGAGATGTTCGCGACGCAGCGGCCGACCATCGAATACCGCGGCGCGGGAGCGGCCGACACCTCCGAGCCGTACCTCATCATCGCCGACCGGGTGCACTTCCGCGGCAACGACCGGATGTGGGCGGGAGGCCGGGCGACGATCGACCGCTCCGACTTCGACGCGCGCGGCGATTCGATGCATCTGGACGAAACGCGAGGGTTCGGCGTGCTCATCGGCAAGCCGCTCGTCGAGGGCAAGGGCGATCAGCACTACACCCTCGCCGGCACCCGCATCGAGCTGACGCTCGAGCATCGCGACATCCGGCTCGTGAAGGCGCTCGGCGAAGGCAAGGCGACGGGATCGGACTGGACGCTCGTGGCCGACACGATCCATCTCGCGCTCGACCACCGCAGGCTGCAGCAGGCGTTCGCCTGGGGGACGAAGACGCGGCCGTACGCCAAGTCGCCGCAACAGACGATTCTCGCCGACTCCCTGGCGCTCGACGTCCCGGACCAGGTGCTGACGGAAGCCCGGGCCTTCGGGCAGGCGCTCTCCACCACCAAGCGTGATACGGTCACGGCCGCCGCCGACGTGGACTGGATCGCGGGAGACACCCTCGTCGCCCACTGGGCCCCCGAGACGGCGCCGGGAGAAGTGGCGGCGCGACCCAAGCTGCGCACCGTCGTGGCGCGGGGTTCGGCGCGGGCGCTGACGCACCTCTACGACACCCACGATCCCCTGGCTCCACCCTCGCTCAACTACACCCGCGGCACGACCATCAACATCGCCCTGAAACAGTCGCGCATCGACCGGGTGGTGGCCGCGGGGCGGGCGGACGGCGTGCACCTCGAGCCCCAACCTCCCGATACCACCCATACCGACAGCACGGCGCGGGACTCGACGGTCAAACGCGACAGCACGGCCCGGCGCGACAGTACGCCCCCCCCGCTGCGCCCGAAGCGCGACGCGACATGACGCCGCCACTGCCCACCGATCCGCTCGTGCCGGTCCTCGAGGCCCGGGACTCGTCACTCCCGCTGGCCCTTGCGGCGCTCATCGGGGCGGCCGATGCCGCCGGCCGGGCGAGTTTCGGCGCCTTCGCAGTCGCCTACCGGGCGGCGTTCCTGCGGCTGGGCTCCGACGCCCTGGGAGGATCGGTCCCGGACTCGGGCACGCTGTCGGTGGACGATGCCCGCGCCAACCTGGCGGATTCCGTGCTCCCGCGCCTCGTTCTGGACGGGCTCGTGACCGTTTCGGGAACCGGGAAAGCCGAGCGCCACGACGACGACCTGGTGACGATCGCCCCGGCGCTGTGGACGCGACTCGCGGCCGACCGCGAGGGCATCGGGCGCCGGCTGGTGGACGCCGCGGCCGCCGCGCTGCTCGCCTCCGAGACGCCGGGCACCGCGGCGCCGCTGAAGGGAGATCATCGCATCGCCTCGCACGGCCTCGTGAAGGCCTACAAGGGGCGGCGCGTGGTGGACGACGTGAGCGTTTCCCTCGCGCAGGGCGAGATCGTGGGGCTGCTCGGGCCGAACGGCGCCGGCAAGACGACGACCTTCTACATGATCACGGGGCTGATCCGCCCCGACGCGGGCCGCATCTTCCTCGACGACCGCGACATCACGACCGAGCCGATGTTCCGCCGCGCCCGCGCCGGTCTCGGCTACCTGGCGCAGGAGCCGTCGGTCTTCCGCAAGCTCACGGTCGAAGAGAACGTCCTCGCCATTCTCGAGACGCTGCCGCTCGACGCCGCCGCCCGCGCGGCGCGCTGCGACACCCTGCTCGACGAGCTCGGCATCAAACATCTGCGGAAGCAGAAGGCCTACCAGCTCTCGGGCGGCGAGCGCCGCCGTCTCGAAATCACCCGCGCGCTCGTCACCGAGCCCAAGTTCCTGCTGCTGGACGAGCCGTTCGCCGGGGTCGATCCCATCGCCGTGAACGACATCCAGACCATCGTGGCGGGTCTGCGCGGAAAGGGGATCGGTGTCCTGATCACCGACCACAACGTGGAGCAAACGCTCGACATCGTCGATCGCGCCTACATCATGTTCGAGGGAAAGGTGCAGGTGAACGGGACGGTGCGGGAGCTCGTCTACGACGACCGCGTGGCCGACCGCTACCTGGGGCCGACCCTCACCGCACGGCTGCGCGGGCGCCTCGGCGCGGCGGTGACTTCATGAAGCCGGGCCTGCAGCAGTCCCAGTCGCTGCGTCAGGACCTGCGGATCAACCCGCGCCTGTTCCAGGCGATGGATCTGCTCTACATGCCGCTCCTCGACCTGCAGCAGCATCTCAAGCAGGAGCTGCTCGGCAACCCCTTCCTCGAGCTGGTGGAGTCCGAAGAAGACCCCGACGAGCAGGCGGCGGCGGAGAAGGAGCGCCTCGAGAAGGAGAAGGCGGCGACCGACGAGCCCGACTGGGAGGGGATCCTTCTCGACGACGGCGCCGAGGCGCTGGCGGCGCAGCGGGACTTTTCCGAGGCGCGGGAGTACGTCGAGCCGGTCTCGGTCGAGACCCGCGACCTCTCCGATCATCTGAAGGAGCAGATCCAGCTGCTCGATCTCACGCCACGCCAGCGCCTCCTGGCCGAGGAGTTCCTCGGCAACATCGCTGAGGACGGCTACCTCGGCGCGACGCTCGAAGAGATCGTCATGGGCGCCAACACGCTGCTCGAGGAGTACGCGGCGCGCTCCGACGGCAATCCCACGGTCGAGCCCTACACCCTGGCCGAAGCGGAGGAGATGCTGCGCATCGTCCAGCACCTCGACCCCCCGGGCGTCGGGTCCCGCGACCTGCGGGAATGCCTGCTGCTGCAGCTCGAGGACAAGCGGCAGACCGACACGCTCGCCTATCGCCTGGTCAACGAAGCGTGGGACGACTTGAAGAACCACCGCTGGAGCGAGCTTGGCAAGCGGCTCGGCATCGAGCCGGCGCTGGTGCAACAGGTGGCCGACGACCTCGGCAAGCTCGACCCCAAGCCCGGCCTCCAGTACTCGAGCGCCGCCGAGCAGTACATCACCCCCGATCTCACGGTCGAAAAGATCGGGGACCGCTATCATGTGTCGCTGAACGACGCCGGGCTCCCGCGGCTGCGGATCTCCAAGACCTACCAGGACATCGCGCGCGACCGCAAGAAATTCCAGGGCGAGAACAAGGAGTTCATCAACCAGCGCCTGAACAGCGCACACTGGATGATCCAGGCCATCGAGCAGCGCCGCCAGACGATGCTCAAGGTGATGAACTTCATCGTCGACCGGCAGCGCGAGTTCTTCGAGAAGGGCGTCGAGTACCTGAAGCCCCTCACCCTGCGCGAGGTCGCCGACGTGATCAACATGCACGAGAGCACGGTGAGCCGCGTGACCAACGAGAAGTACGCGCAAACCCCCCGCGGCCTCCTGCCGCTCAAGTTCTTTTTCTCGAGCGGGCTCGCCACCACTACCGGGGAAGACGCGAGCGCCCGTTCCATTAAGGCACAGATCAAGAAGCTCGTGGACGAGGAAGACCCGACCAACCCGCTCACCGATCAGCAGATCGTGGAGCTGTTCGGCCAGCGCGGCGTCAAGATCGCCCGGCGCACGGTGGCCAAGTACCGCGATCAGCTGAACATCCTCCCCGCGCGGATGCGCAAACGCCTATGAGCCTCGCGACCCGCAGCGCCGTCCCCGACGTGAGCATCCTCGTTCCCGCCAAGGACGAGGCGGAGAACCTCCCCGAGCTGGTGAAACTGGTACGCGAAACGGCGCTGCCGCTTCCCTACGCGGTGGAGCTGGTGGTGGTGAACGACGGCAGCATCGACGCCTCGGCCGAAGTGCTCGCCCAGCTGGCCGCCCAGCACGCCTTTCTGCACGTGGCGACGCACCGGGCGCAGCGCGGCATCGCGGACGCCCTGCGCACCGCCGCCGACGTCGCGCGCGGGCGCGTCCTCGTGTTCTGGCCCGCCGACCTGCAATACCTCCCGGCCGACATCCCCGGACTCGTCCAGCCGATCCTGGACGGCAGCGCCGACATCGTCACCGGGACGAAGCAGGGGAACTATGAGAAGCAGTTCGTGTCGCGCGTCTACAACCTTCTGTGCCGCTGGCTGTTCGGCGTGCGGGTCACCGACCTGAACTCGGTCAAGGCCTACCGCCGCGAGATCGTGCAGGTCGTCCCGACGCGCCCCGACTGGCACCGCTACATGGTGGTGATCGCGGCGGGGCAGGGGTACCGGGTGGCGGAGCGCCCCGTCCCCCTGCATCCCCGCCGGGCCGGGAAATCGAAGTTCGGCTTCGGCCGCATCCCCGTGGGCGTGCTCGACCTCGTGTCGGTCTGGTTCCAGCTGCGGTTCGGGCGCAAGCCGATGCTCTTTTTCGGCGTGCCGGGAGCGGTGCTGGTACTCCTCGGCGTGCTGGTGGGGATCTACGCCCTGATCGAGCGCTACGTGCTCCATATCGGATTCCGGCCCTGGCTGTATCTCGTGATGCTGCTCATCCTGTCGGGATTGGTCCTGTTCGGATTCGGATTCGTGGGCGAGCTCATCGCCGGCCAGCGCGAGGAGGTTCGGGCGTTGCAGCGCGACCTCGACCTGGAGCGGCAGCACCACCGGCGCGAACCCTAAACGGTCCACCCGCGCGCCGGACCCACGGCGTTGCCGCGGGGGTATATCACGTCCATATTCTCCGGAGTCCGGAGCCGTCATGAGCCGTCACGCCTTGCGTTTGCCCGTCTGCAGTCTCGTCTTCCTCGCCCTCGGCGCGTGCTCGTCCGACCAGGGACAGGCCCCGCAGGTCGCCGCTTCGCTGACTGTGTTTCCCGCCGCCTTCGACGTGCCGCTGAACGGCTCGGCGCTCATGAGCGTCACCGCCTACGACTCGAAGGGGGGGACGATCCTCACCCCCATCATCGCGTTCAAATCCTCGAACCCCGCCATCGCGACCGTCTCGGGCGCCGGGCTCGTCACCGGCAAGGGGGTCGGGTACGACACCGTGACCGCCGTCTCCGGATCGGCATCGGCCACGGCGATCGTCGCTGTCGTAACGCACCCGGCGGGTACTGCCGCAGGTGCCCCGAGCGTCGGGTCGCGGCCGTTCGGCGTCGCCATCTCCGCGACCGGCGTGGCGCTGGTGAGCCGGCAGGACCTGCCGTACCTGCAGCGGTCGGTGCTCCCGGACTCCAGTTTCCCGGACTCTATTCTGGTCGGAACCGACCCGAACGACATTGCCTTTACGGGTACCGGGGACACCGCCTACGTCACGAATCAAGCCGGTGGCACGGTCGGCATCATCGACGTCGCGTCGAAACAGATGGTCGATACGATTCCCATCAACGGCACGACGTACGGGGCGCCCTATCGGGTCCGCATAGGAACAGACGACGGGCACATCTATGTCTCGACGGGCGGCGGGTGGGTGCTCGAGATCTCCACCGCGACCGATTCGATCACGCAGAAATGGCCGCTGAGCGGGTATCCCGTGAATGGCCTCGCCTTCCGCCCGGACGGGACTATTCTCTACGCGACGAGTACCGGCGGCGGTCTGTTCGAAATCACGCCATCCACGGGACTGGTGCGCGGAGAAGCGACCGGAGAGACGCTGCAGGACATCGCGGTCTCGCTCGCGTCGGACGAGCTGTGGATCGCCGTCGCAGGGGGGGATGTCCTGGTCCTGAACGCCGCGACCGGCGCCCTGGTGACGACCGTGACCGGCGCCACTGACGCCTTCGGCCTGACGCGCTCGCCGGACGGGACCAAGTTCTACGCCAGCGTGCCCACCGCGGGGAACCTCATCGTCATCGACCACGCGTCGCGCAGCGTGTCCGGTACCCTGGGAGTGGGCGGGACGCCCCGCCGCATCGCGTTCAACCGGTTCGGCACGGAGGCCCTGGTCGCCAACGAAGGGAATTACATCAGCGTCGTGCAGTAGCCTCCGATCGGAAGGCGCCGAGTTGCCCCGGCCAGCCGGCATCCGCTAAGTTGTAGTCGTTCTTGAGGTTCATCTCCCTTCTGCGCACTGAAATCATGGTGGCGCGGCCGGTCTCGGCCGCGCTCGCCACCTGGAGAGCCGTGGCGGCCGACAAGGACGTGCAGATCATTCCGTTCGAGGTGAAGTACCTCGACGAAACCCTGGCCCTGCTCAAGCGCTGGAGCCCGGATCATCCGGAGCTGGGCGAGCGTTCGCTCTACGACTGGCAACGTTGCACCCGCTACCTGGCGATGAAGGACGGGCGGGTCGTGGGGCATATCGGTCAGATGCAGCACGAGTTTCGCCACGGTGACGGCGGGCCCCCGGTACAGCTGGGGTGGGGGATCACCCTCGTCCTCGACATGTCGGACGACAGCACCCGCAAGATGGCCGGGCGCGGGCTGCTCAAAGCCTGCGAGGACGCGCCAGGGTTGAAATACGCGGCAGTCGGCGTCGTCCCGACGATCGAGCCCGCCTATCTGCGCCGCGGGCACCAGATCCGGCGTGACGGCAGCAACTATTACGCGCGGTTCTTCCGCCCCGGCAAGGCGCTCACCTACTGGAAGAAGTCCGCCGCGCTCACCCCGCTCATGTTGGCGGCGAACCTGGTGCGGCGCCCGCGCACGCGCCCGCGTTTCGGCCAGGTCGAGCCGATCCCACAGTTCTCTCCCGAGTGGGACGCGACCTGGGACCGGCTGCTCAGCGGCCGCTACGAGCTCTATGGCGCCCGCAACGCCGAGTTCCTCAATCACAAGCTCGCCCAGCCGAACCGGACCTATTTCCGCTTCGTGCACCGCGACGCCTCGGGAGCCGTGGACGGATACGTCGTCTACCGCCGCGCCCGTCACAAGACCCGCGATCTCGATCTCGTGAAAATCTGTGATTTCGTGGGGACCGAAACCGCGCAACAGGACCTCCTAGCCGAGGCGATGCGGTATGCGGTGACCGAGGCTTCGGGGACCTACGGCATCGTCGGGCTCAGCGCCGCCCTGGATGCCGCGGCATTTCGCGCCGCGGGGATGTACATCGCCCAACCGTATCCCGTGGTGCTCGCGGCGGGCGTCGCGGGCCGCCCACGCGTTTCCTTCTTCGATTCCGACCTCGACAACCTGTGGTGATCGGGCAGCCGGCCGATCGCCTCCCGGTGGTCCCCCCCCCGTGCGCACCGTCTATATCCTCCTGAGCTGCGACACCGACCCCGACCGGCCCGGGTTTCTGGACGGAGGAACCGACCGCTTCACCTGGCGCGGCATGACCGAAGGGATTCCGGCGGTCAAGCAGCTCGTCCGCGGGGTGACCGACAGCCGGGGGCGGGCACCGATCTTCACCTGGTTCCTGCGCGCCGACGAGCAGATGCAGACCCTGTATGGGGCGTACGGGGCGGTGGTGCGCGAGCAGCAGGCGCTGCTGCGAACGCTCGCCGAGAGCGGCGACGAGCTCGGCTGGCACCCGCACTTCTGGCGGCGGGAGCGCGACGGCCGCTGGTATCAGGAAGTCGAAGACGAGCCCTGGCAGCTCGAGATGCTGCGGCGCGGGTACGAGGATCTCGCCGCGGCGTTGCCAGCCGGCGCTCCGCCGGCGAGCGTGCGCATGGGGTGGGCGTACCACACGACCCGCACCTACACCGAGCTGGAGCGCCTCGGCGTTCGCGTCGATTGTTCCGCGCTTCCGGGATACCGCACCTACCGTGGCACCGCCCCCACGCGGGGCGAGAACAACTTCGACTGGTACGTGACCCCGGAACAACCGTTCCGGCCATCCCGCGTCGATCACCGCCGCGCCCCCCGCGCGGGCGAGGCCGCGTTCGACCTGCTCGAGGCGCCGAGTTTCGTCACGCGGTCGCGGGGGTGGGCCGTCGTCAGCGCCCTGCGGCTCACCCGCAAAACGGGCGATCCCGGCCTGTTGTGGGACGCGCTACGGCGTCCGGTCTACTGCATCAACGTCACCGCCCGGGCGGCACTGTTCGCGCCGCTGGTGCGTCGGCTGCGTGACGCCGTTCGAGATCACCCTGGGGCGGGCCCGATCCTCTTTTCCACCCAGTTTCACGCCGACGAGCTGGTCCCCAATCGCAGCACGCTGTATCGCCTCGAGAGTCTGCGGGACAACGTGCAGGCGCTGGTCCGGGCGGCCCAGGACGCGGGAGCGGCGGTCGAGTTTATCCAGGCCCGCGACGTGCCGGCGCGGTGGGCAGGAACGGCGACGTGAACGTCGTCTTCGTCACGCACGCCTACCCGCGCTGGGAAGGCGACGTCGCCGGGTCCTTCCTGGAGCGCCTCGTGATCGCCCTGGCGGCGCGGGGCGTGGGGGTCCGGATCGTCGCCCCGGCCGATGGGGGGAAGGGAGGACGGGAGCTGCGCCACCACGTTCCGGTGCTCCGCGTCCGGTATGCGCCGGCGCGCTGGGAGACGCTGGCCTACCGCGGCACGATGCAAACCGCCGTGCATTCCGTCCCGAACTTCCTCGCCGCGGGGTCGCTCGTGCTGCGGCAGGCGCGCGCCGTGGCCCAGACCTGCGCCGAGCAGGAGGCGGATCTCGTCCATGCCCAGTGGTGGGTTCCCGGCGGCGTGAGCGCCTGGCTCGCCCGCCGGCCCTACCTCGTGACGTTGCACGGCATGGATGTCGTATTCATCGAGCACACCCCGCCGGTCCGCCCGCTCGCGCGTCATGTACTGGAGCGCGCCGCCGCGGTGACGGCGGTCTCCTCGGACCTGGCCGACCGCCTCGCCCAAGTCCTGGGCCTCGACCGTGAACGGATCGTCGTGCAGCCGATGCCGATCGAGGCCAGCGGGTTCTCCCAGACGAGCCGGGGCGGGGGAGGGATCGTCACGGTCGGGCGGCTGATGCCGCGCAAGCGTCTCGACGTCCTCCTCAACGCGCTGGTCCTGCTGCGGTCCAACGGCAAGCCGACGTCGCTCACGATCATCGGCGACGGCCCCGAACGGTCGCGGCTGGAGCGCCTCGCGGCCGAGCTCGGCCTCGGCACGGCGGTGCGGTTCCTGGGACAGGTACCGCCCGCCGCGATTCCTCAGGCCCTCGGCGACGCCGACGTGTTCGCCTTTCCGGCCCTGGGGGAAGGGTTCGGCCTCGCGGCGGCCGAAGCGCTGATGGCCGGCGTCCCGGTCGTCGCGGCGAAGGATGGCGGAGGCGTGAACGACATCATTCCCGAAACGGGCGCGGGCCGGCTCGTCGACGCCCGGCCCGAGCCGCTGGCGCGCGCCCTGGGGGACGTACTGAGCGATCCCGACGCGCGGCGGCTCGCGGCCGCCGCAGGCGCCGCGCTGCGTCACCGCCTTGCTCCGGCGACCGTCGCCGAAAACTTCGAGGCGCTGTACCGGCGCGCCACGGCCGGGGGGGGATCGCGTGCGTAGGGGGCTCTGGTGGGCGATCCAGATCGTGGTGGCGGCGATCGTCATCCGTATGGTGTGGGCGACGCTCGCCGGGAACTGGAACGAGTTCCGCTCGCTGCACGTGGCGCTTCACCTGCAGCTCGGCTGGGCCGGCCTCGCCGTCCTGGTTCTGCTGCTGAGCTACGCCAGCAGCGTCGAAGCCTGGCGCCGGATTCTCGCCGGATGGCGCCAGCACCTGCGCTACCTGCAGGCGGCGCGGATCTGGCTCGTGGCGAACCTCGGGCGGTATATCCCCGGGAAGGTGTGGAGCGTGGCGGGGCTGATGGCCCTGGCCCAGCGGGCCGGAGTCGAACCCTGGGCCGCCGGAGCCTCGGCCTTCGCCATCCAGGCCGTGGCGGTCGGGACAGCGGTGGCGATCGTCGCCGCGGCGATTCCCGGCGCGGCATCCCCCTTCCGCCTCGCCGGTGCCGCGGTCATCGCCATCGTGACCATCGCGGCGCTCACCTGGCCCAGGGCGATCCAGTCGATCGCCCGGCTCGTGGGACGGACCGAGCGGGTGCGCCCGCTCCCGGTCGCGGCCGTGGCGGAAAGCTCGGCGCTCGGGTTGTTCAGCTGGCTCGGCCACGGGACCGCGTTCTGGCTCCTGTCACGGGGGCTGGGGCTGCCGGGGGCGCTCCCCCTCGCGACGGCGGTCGGAGTCTTCTCGCTGGGGTACATTTTAGGCCTGCTGGCGCTGTTCGCCCCCGGCGGGGTCGGGGTGCGGGAGGTCGTGCTCATCAGCCTGCTCACCCCGGTGCTGGGCGGCGGGGGAGCGATCGCGCTCTCCCTCGCGTCCCGGCTGCTCCTGACGGTGACCGAGGTCGTGGCCCCGCTCGTCATGCTGCTCGTGACGCGCCAGTCCAAGGAGGACGTGAGTGTACGAACCTAAGCGGCCCACCCTCGCCGCCCTGGGCCTGATGAACGTCTGGCTCGCGCTGCTCGCCCTCCCGATGTTCTCGGGACAGTGGCTTGGCGCGCCGGGTGGCGATTTCAACCCCGCGGGCTTCGCCTCCCGCACCTGGGGCGCGGAGTGGTGGCATCGCCTCGGGCACGTGCCATTGTGGGAGCCAGCGCTGTTCGGCGGGATGCCGTACATCGGGGCCGGACACGGCGACATCTTCTATCCGACGTCGTTCCTGCGGCTCGTCTGGCCGATCGCGGCGGTCGTCAATCTCGGGTTCGTGCTGCACTACGTGCTCGCCGGACTCTTCACCTATCTGCTGCTGCGCCGGCTCGGCGCCTCGTGGTCCGGCAGCGTCGTGGGCGGGCTGGCTTACGAATTGACGGGGCTGCTCGCCTCCTATCCTTCTCCGGGCCACGACGGCAAGCTGTTCGCCTCGGCGGCGCTGCCGCTCGCCTGTCTCGCGCTCGTGCTGGCGTTGCGGGAGAAACGGCCCTGGGGCTACGCCCTGCTCGCGGCCGCGATCGCGATGAGCCTGCTCGGGCACTTCCAACTCGCCTATTACAACCTCGTCGCCGCCGGCCTCTTTGCCCTCTACCTCAGCTTCGGCGAGCCGACCGCGGAGCCCGTGGGCGTGCGCGTGACGCGTCTCGGGATTGCGCTCGCGGCGGTGCTGCTCGCCTTCGGGCTCGCGGCGATCCAGGTGCTCCCGTTCATGCAGTACATCCCGTTCTCACCGCGCGCCACGGGCTACCACGGATACGAGGGATCGACCTCCTTCGCGATTCCCTGGAGTCACGTGCCGGAGTTTTTCCTGAAAGGGTTCACCGGCGCGCGTGAGACCTACTGGGGCCCGAATCCGCTCAAGCTGCACTCGGAATACCTGGGGCTCCCCGTGGCGGCGCTCGCGGTGCTCGGTGCGTGGGCCAAGGCCCGGCGGCGGCTCATCTACTGGCTGGGCGGGATCGGGGCGTTGTTCCTGCTCATCAGTCTCGGGGCAGGGACCCCCTTCTACCGGCTGTTCTGGGCGATCATGCCCCTGATCAAGAAGACCCGCGCCCCGGGAATGGCGTTCTACGTGGTGGCGTTCGTGCTGGCGGCGTTCGCCGCGCTCGGTGTGGAGCGCCTCGAGAAGAAAGAGGGAAGAGCATTCATCACGCCATGGCTCATCGTGGGGGGCATCGTGGCGCTCCTCGCGGTGAGCGGCGCTTTCGGAACCCTGGCCGCGAATCTCGCCGGCCCCCGCGCTCCGGCCGCCCGCGCCGACGCTCAGGCGATTCTCTTCGGCGCCATGGGGAGCGGGTTCGCGCTCCTCGTCGTCGCGCTGTGCGCGCTCGCCCTGGTGCGCGACCGGCTCACGCCACGCCTCTTCTCGCTCATCCTGGCGCTCGTCGTCGGGTGCGATCTCTGGCTCAACGCGCGCGGATTCTGGATCTACATGCCGGATCCGCGTCAGGACTGGCTCCGGCCCGATTCCGTCACCCGGGTCATCACCCAGACGCCGCTCCCGTACCGCGTGCTCGATACCGGGGTATACGGCGCCGACGCCCTCATGGCCTTCGACGTCCCCCAGGTGCTGGGCTATCACGGCAACGAGCTCCGCTACTACGACGACCTCCTGGGAGGGAAGAACGTCTGGAGCAATCTGCGGTTCTCCCACCTCTGGGACCTGCTCGCGGTGCGCTACGTGCTGCTCCCCGTGGGAGGGTCGAAAGTCGACAGCATTCCCGGCTACCAGCGCATCATGGACTCGGCGGTCACCAACGGTGAAGCGCCGGCCCGCGTGTTCCTCCGCACGGATCCGCAGCCGTATGCGCGGGTCGTGCCGGCCGCGGTGAAGGGCGACACCGATGAAGTGATCGGAACCCTGATCGACCCGCGGTTCGACTACAACCGGATCGTGCTGTTCGATCGGACCGAGGCGATCAACCCGCTCCCGGTCACCGAAATGCCGCCGCCCAGCCCGTCGCACGCCAGCTTCACGCGATGGGTGCCGGGGGAGATGAGCCTCACCCTCCATCCGCCCCCCCCGCAGGACAGCTACCTCCTCGTGGCCGAGAACTGGTTCCCGGACTGGCAGGCGACGGTGGATGGGCGTCCGGCGACCGTGCTGCGCGGGGACGCCAGCTTCATCACCGTTCTCGTGAGCGCCGGCGCCAGGAGCGTCGAGTTGCGGTTCACTTCGCCCATTTACGAGCGCGGCCGTCTGTTGTCGTGCATCTCGCTGCTCGTGCTCGGTGCCTGGGTGGGCGGTGCTCTGGTCTGGCAACGCCGCCGGAGCCGTCCCGCCCGTGCCTGAACGGGCCCTGGTCGTCATTCCCACCTACAACGAGGCGCCCAATATCGGAAGCCTCGTCCCCCAGGTGTTGGCCCAGGACACCCGGATCGACGTCCTCATCGTGGACGACAACTCGCCGGACGGGACAGGCCGCCTGGCCGACGGCATGGCCGAGCGGGAACCGCGGGTCCACGTCCTGCACCGGGCGGGGAAGCAGGGGCTGGGCACCGCCTACCGTGCCGGGTTCACCTGGGCGATCCAACGGGGGTACGACTACATCTTCGAGATGGACGCCGACTTTTCGCACGACCCGAACCACTTGAAGGCGTTCCTCACGGCGATCGAGGGCGCCGACCTGGTGCTCGGCTCGCGCTACCTCCAGGGCAAGGTGACGGTGGTGAATTGGCCGATGGGCCGCCTGCTGCTGTCGTATTTCGCCAACATTTACGCCCGGTGGGTGACGGGATTAGCTATCTGGGACCTGACGGGAGGCTTCAAGTGCTTCCGCCGCAAAGTGCTGGAATCGATTGATTTGTCGGGAGTTAGGTCGAACGGCTATGCCTTTCAAATCGAGATGAGCGTACGCGCATGGCGAAAAGGGTTCAAGCTGGTCGAGGTGCCGATCGTGTTCGTGGACCGGACCGAGGGGCAGAGCAAGATGAGCCGGGGCATCGTGAAGGAGGCCATCTGGATGGTGCCACGGCTCCGGCTCATGTCGTGGTTCGGCCGCATCTGATCGGTCTGCCCGTCTACAAGATGACGGGCTCGGGAAACGACTTCGTGATGGTGGATGCCGACGTTTCGAGCCCGGAAGAGTGGGCGGCGTCGGACATCCAGGCCGTGTGCGCGCGGGGGACCGGGATCGGGGCCGATGGAGTGGTATTCGTCGGTCCGGGGGCGGCTCCGGGGGCCGTCCGGATGGTTTATTTCAACAGCGACGGGTCCCGGGCCTCGATGTGCGGCAACGCGGCGCTCTGCAGCACCCGCCTGGCGAGCTACCTCGGTGTGGGGCCAGCCCGCGGGATGCAGCTCGAGACCGACGCCGGGACCTACCTGAGCCGCTGCGCAGCCGAGGCGGACCGGGCAGAGATTCAGCTCCATGCCGTCGAGCCTCCCATCGAGCCGAAAATCGCCTTGGAGCCGGGTGAAGAGCGAGCCGGCCTCACCGTGGTAGGCGTCCCGCACCTGATCGTCCTGGTTCGGGACGTCGAGCACGTAGACGTGGAGCGGCGTGGCCGGTCGCTGCGATCAGACCCCGGGCTCGGGCCGGACGGCGCCAACGTCAATTTCGTCTCACCGGGGCGTCGTTCGGTGGCCTGGCGCATGCGGACCTACGAACGGGGAGTGGAGGCGGAAACCCTGGCGTGCGGGACCGGGGCCGTGGCGGCCGCCTGCACGCTCGAGCACTGGGGGCTGGAGCGCCTGCCCGTGGTGGTCGAAAGCCGGAGTCAGCTGCCCCTCGAGGTCCATGCCCGCAAGACACCGGACGGCAAGTTCGAGGAGGTTTGGCTGAAAGGGCAGGCCCGGATGGTATTTCGAGGGATTGTGACTGGTTGAGGCAGATATCCACATCTATCAACAGCTCAACTTAACATAACATCTATTATACGAAGTTGATTCAGGGGCTTCAGGCCTACTTTGCCGCACCCTTGGTCAACTCCCCCAGCCGCACTTTCGCCTCAACCACAGTCCCCGTGGAATCGTACTTCGAAACGATCGTCTGGTAGGACGCCTTGGCGCGAGTGGTATCCCCCCCCGCAAGCCAGGCCCGCCCGGCGTCCGACATGAATTGCGCGGCGAGGAACGGGAACCTGGCGGCCTCCGAGGCCTTCTCGTAGGCCTGGGCCGCGTCCTTCGGCCGGCTGATGTTCTCGTAGGCGGCGCCGAGGAGCCCGTAGGCCTGCGGCTGGTAATCGTGGCTCGCGCTCCCGGCGAACTTGTCCAGGATCTCGATGGCCTGCTGCGGATGACCCTGCGCCAGCCGGACCTGGGCGAGGAGGATCGTGGCTTCCTGAGCCGACTTGGTCCCGGAGTAGTTCTCGATCACGCGGGACAGCTCGCTCGCCGCCAAGGGATAGTTCTTGCTTTCCAGCGCGAATCGCCCGCGTCCGAGGCCCTGGCCCGCCGCCGCTTCCTGCTGACTCCTGGAAAGGAAGCTCCAGCCGTACAGCAGACCCCCCAACACCACGATCACGCCGACCGTGATCACCGTGCCGCGATTGCGCTTGGCCCAAGCCACGAGGGCGTCGAAGCGCTGGTCGCCGGGTTGCGTCGTCTGCGCGGCAGCTGCGGGCGTCGTCATCTCTGGTCTTTCAGAAAGTTGAGGAATGGCGTGCGTCCCCAGAATGCCCCTGGGGCGACTCGAACGCCCGGCCAACGGTTTAGGAAACCGCTGCTCTATCCACCTGAGCTACAGGGGCGTAAGCTTCGCAATTTATAGGGGTTACGCGTAGTGAATCAAGGCCTCGACCCGCGCCGAGCCGAGGCGCCCGCGGCCGCTCAGGCCGTCGAGCTCGATCAGGAAGGAGAGTCCCCCGAGCTCCGCCCCTCGGCCCCGCACCAGGTCCACCGCCGCCGCCGCAGTCCCTCCGGTCGCCAGTACGTCGTCGACGATCAGCACCACGTCCCCTGCCTCGATCGCGTCGGCGTGCATCTCCAGCGCGTCGGTGCCGTACTCCAGCGCGTAATCCACTCGTTGGCGGGCGGCGGGGAGCTTGCCGGGCTTCCGGACCGGGACGAGACCCGCCCCGAGCTCCTGAGCGACCGGCGCGCCGAACAGAAATCCGCGGGATTCGATCGCCAGTACCCGGTTCACGCCCTGGCCCCGGAACGGCTCCGCCATCGCCCGAGTAGACCCGAGGAACAGGTTCGGGTGCAGCAGGACGGGCGTGATATCCCGGAACAGGATCCCCGGCTTGGGAAAGTCAGGGACGTCCCGCACGGCACTTCGGAGTGCCTGACACAAGGCGTGGAGATCCATTTGATCATTCATATAATCACTTGATATCAAAAGGCTTAGGAAGCGCGATCTCATGTGAAACAACGGACTTATCGACACCATCCACGCGAGCGCCCAGTGGTCCACGCAAGAGTGCCGTCTCCAGGGTCCCCAGCGCCTCCTCCGTTCCCTGGGCGACCACTTCCACCGTGCCGTCCCCCAGGTTGCTCACGTACCCCGCGAGCTCGAGCCGCTGCGCCTCTCGCCAGACAAACCAGCGGAACCCGACCCCCTGCACCCGGCCCGCGACCACATACCGGTAGCCGTGGCCCAATGGCGCTACCCCGGCCGCGACCGGGCGACGCGGCGGCGATGCCAGATCAGGTAGCCCCAGACGCCGCACGCCAGGAGCGGTAGGACCACCATCAGCACATGCCGCACCGACCGCTGCACCTCGTCGTTCCGCAGCACAGCCTCGTGCAACCCCAGGAA
>Ga0335085_10003662_pt1 | contig 26313 bp, 31 predicted proteins | sample Lox_Sample_45_FD_206712 | JGI IMG/M metagenome (GOLD analysis project Ga0335085, IMG submission 206712) | Soil microbial communities from Loxahatchee National Wildlife Refuge, Florida, United States - Lox_Sample_4.5 | ecosystem: Environmental > Terrestrial > Soil > Wetlands | place: USA...
AGCCACACCATGCGCTAAAGCGGGAGCAGAAGAACTGGCTGACGCCACAGAAGCTCCTTAAAAGTTCGACAATGACAAAAGAACTTTTCATTATCGTGCCCGTGAAGAAGTGAAGTCAAGGAATGGACATAGGTACCTGGCCGCAATGCAGGCCGATCACCTCCCAAATGTGGAGACAGCCGCCCTCGGCTGTCCGTCGAGCGTAGCTCGACTTCTATTTGTTCTGGAGAAACTGCCTTAACTCATCAAATGAATTAACAACCACATCCGCCGCTGCAGATAGAAGCTCAGAATCGAACGTGGTCGTGATCGCAACGGCGAAGCATCCCGCGCCTTTCGCTGCCCTCAACCCATTCATCGAGTCCTCAATGATCCAACAATCTTCCGGGCTCAACTTCAAATCGCGCATCGCAATCTGAAAAACTTCTGGATCCGGCTTCGGACGATGGCGTCTGCCCGCATCCACGATTGTCTCGAACGGATTGCCGATGCCAAGCAGCCTGAGCGCCGCCTCGCGATTCCGCGCGGTGGCGGAAGTAGCCAGCGCAACCCGGTAATGCGACTTGGCCCATAAGACAAAGTCCGCCGCACCCGGAACCGCCTTCATCTCGTGTTCAATCTTTTCGAAGATCTGATGTTTGCGATGCAGCCACTCGGCAATTTGATCCGTCGAGAGCCCTCGTTCACCAAGAACTTCCGGGATCATGGTGGCGTCGGGTCGTCCTTTGTAGCTGTCATAAACGGACTCGGGCAATATGAAGCCAACTTCACCAAACATGATCTCCTTGGCCCGCTTGTGCAGCGGCTCGGAGTCGACGAGAACGCCATCCATATCGAAAATCAGAGCTTTGGGTTTCAGGACGCTTGCCGTCACGGTACGAGTTAGATGTAGTCCTCGGGAAATTGCTTCGCGCACCATTCCAGGAGTTGTCGAAATGCGGCCCCTCGATGACTGTACTTGGATTTCTGCTCTGCCGATAACTCTGCAAAGGTTTTCTGAATTTGCGGAAAATAGAACAGCGGATCGTATCCGAATCCGTTTGTTCCATGCGGAGCCTCAAGAATCGTACCATCCGCTGTTCCACGAAAAGCGGCGAGCATCTTACTATCGCGCGCCGCAACCAAAACGCAGACGAACCGACCGGTGCGCTTTTCAGGAGGCAGACCCTTCAATTCTCGTATTACCCGAGCATTGTTCAGGTCATCGTCCGTATTTGCATCTGCAAGGTGCGGTTCCTCGGCCGCATATCGCGCCGAGTGCACCCCCGGCGCTCCGCCGAGTGCATCGATCTCAATTCCAGAGTCATCCGCCAGAACAATTTCGCCCGGAACATACCGGCTATATTCCTCAGCTTTCTTGCGGGCGTTCTCTTCGAAGGTCTTTCCATCTTCGACGACGAGAGGTAGTGAAGAAAAGTTCGGGATGCCGGCGATTTGAATCCCATGCACAGCCGCTGCCCCAGCAAAGTCACGCAGTTTGCCAGGATTCGAGGTGGCAATCAAAATCTTCTTCATCGTCCTCAGTGGCCCCCTCTGCTGCCTGTGGTGAGAGATTGTGCTTTTGTACGAAGAGTTCTCGAACGAAACACCCACCCTAAGAGCCCAAGCGCCGTCGCGGCCGATATCCATCCGCCCAGGGACCGATCCCAAGTCCGCCGAAACTGAATCTCCACCTGATTCATACCCCCTTCGACCGGCACCAGCATCTGCCCGGCTTTCGGACGAGACCTCGTCGTCACCTCATTGCCATTGACTCGAGCACTCCACGCTGGATAAGAAAACAGACGCAGCACCACCTGATCTGCCGTCGAACTCTGCACCGTGAACTCTTTCTTCTCCGCTCCCCAGCGTTGCACTCGAATGTCCGCGTGTGCCGCGCCTTGCATGGTTACCTCGCGGGCATCTTTGTCGATTGCTCCGGGATCAGCGCCCAGCGGCGTGTATTCATCCGTTCCTTCGTAGCCCACCCCTGTATACATGTTGTCCTGCATCTCGCGCAGATCGGCAGGAGTATCCCACCAGGGCTCCTGTACGCGATGCCACGCCACAAACACAACAACCAATGAGAGCAGGCACACGCACCCGCGCATCCACCAGTGTCTTAGCCCCGCCGTGATCAATAGCGTAAAGACCATGCTCAGACACAACAGCCATCGCCACGGAAACTGCATGAATCGCATTTTCGGAAGGATGTTCCAAAGGAAAAGCGAAAACGGAAACATCACCACGATGCAGGCCGCAGCCCATATCGCAACAGCCAACCATAGATTGCGCTGCCGCTGTCGCCATCCCTTCGCAAGCAATGCGCCTAGACCAACGCTGATCATCTCCAGCACTGCGACCCACGAGACGACGCGATTGAACTTGTCGTGATCAAGATCCGTTGTGTGGACGAATAAAAAATTGTCTACCGGCCTCGACCCTGCTGAGATCGCATTGGCAATTTCAATCCACCTTTGTTCGTAAATCGCTGGCAACAAATAGAAAGCCGCAATGCAGGCGCCCAGAATGACCGCACCGGTCGCGACCAGCAACAACTCTGTCGATTTCTTTTTCCAGGCAAGAACAACCACCAGCAATGCCAGAGAATAGTGGATCATCACCGCTGCCGGCGCATTCGTCAGCCACGAGGCAGCCAACAGAAACCCCAGCGGGACCAAGGCTCGGCGCTCGCCCTCCGCCGCACGTAGGACCAGCAATAGAAGCAGTGGAATCAGGCAACTCGCGAGCAATTCCGCAAACGCGCTGCGCCAGTAAACAATCACCAGGTGATACGGATTCACCGCATAGAACGCGGCGGCAAACGTGGCGTCCTTTCGATCAAACCAGTGATGTGCCAGCACAAACATCGACGAACCGGCCAGCACAAGCGCAATCCAGATGAACACTGGAGAAGAAATCGTCCAGGGAAAGATGAGACTAATCAATCCGCCAAGCGTCCACGACGCAGGCGGATAAAAAATAAATCGCGGCTCCCCGTATCCGAAATTTGCCAGTTCGGCCCACCGTGGATACAGAATTCCGTGCCTCCATTGGCTCAGCACTTCAAGCCACGAGTACAAATGAAACTCAACGTCGTGTCCGGATGGAGTTCCAAAAAAAAAGAAAGGAATTTCTACTGCAAAGCAGGCGGCACCAATCGCCAATAGCGGTGTCCACAGCAGTTGCGGAAACTTCTCGCGCAGTGCCATCCCGTCTCCCGTTGCGCCAGATGTTCCCAGAGTGTTCCTCGAAAATGCGGATTTCAACAGAACCGAAAAGTCGGACCGTCCCAATTTAACTCAGATTTAATATTGCTGAAATCTTTACGCAACGCGCGGACGGTACTGTACTCACAATTGGGGTGGAACAGACCACGAGGAATTGAGGGATCCGCGTCAGAGACGGGGCTCGGGTTCTTCAATTCTTCGGATAAACCCGAAGCCTCTCGTTCTCTTCGCATCCTGCCTGATCGACCTGCCGAATTCCTGCCCAAAACTTCCGCTGAATTCCTGCCACGGGAGGCTTTTTGGAGTTCGCGACGCAACCGTCGTCGGCACAGACGCCAGAAACAAGAGAGAATTCAAGCTAAAGAGGCAAATGCTGAGGTACGAGGCCAGGGGCAAAATCTAATTTAGGGGCTAGGTTCAACGCCCACAAAGAAATTCTAAACAGACGCCGCAGCTTCAGGATTTCGCTGATGCTGTAGCTCAGACAGAAATTCTTCCTGCTGCAGCGAAGCTCCCCGGCGGAGCAGATCGAGCAAAGGATCTTCCATCTCTTCGTCTGGATTGGCGGGCTTTTCGGAATGTTCAAACTGCGTCAGATCAGCGACCAGCGCTTTCGGAGAAATGTCCAGGTCCGGCATCGTGCCGGGGCAGCTACGCAGAAAATTAATGACATTCTCGACCTGCTGACGTTGCTCCGCAGTACGGGAAGGGAACTCGACGCCCATTCCGTGCCCCGGATGCGCCACGCGCACCATCGCATCAGCATGCACTTCGTGATCTTTCGTTCTCAGACAAAAGTCAATGAGTGACCCCTCGGGAAACGGCGCGTCCGTCTCGACGTAGCATCCACCTAGGCTTAAGTCCGTCAACTTGCAGTGCGGGACCGTTTCATCAGGAACAGTACCGTAAGCAGCAGCGGCCTTGCGCAACCACGCCTTCAGCTCAGACACTTTTTCCGCTTGAAGGTCAAGGAACTGAACGCCAGTCTGGCCATTCGGATTCGCCCAGGCGACCTGGCCGTGCCCTTCAACCTCTACCTCTCCATCAGGCAATTTGAAATGAAACGCCAGCAACGCCGGAGCCACTTGCGGCTCGGCTGTGAGCACATCCATGCCGGTTTCCGATAGATCCAGCAATATGCCATCCAGCTTGCGGGTGTCTGGCAATGTGATTTCGACCGGAGCCTGAACCGGAACGCGGAAGGCTTTGCGCCGTTCGCGGTTCAACATGGCAGCAGCCGCACGCAAGGCTGCTTTGGCGGCATCTTCCGATACCGGTTTATAGAGCACAAAATGAGCTCCACCGCTCAGAATCTGCCGCACCTTCGCCGTGTCAGCGACCAGTGCAATACTCAGCGGCGACAGCCCCAATGCCTTGGTCTGGTCGAGGACGGACTTCGCTGCCGCTGCATCGTCAAAATCGACAATCAGCGCGTCGAACTTCTGGTGCTGGATGCGTTCGATCGTGGTCTCGAGATCGCTCGAGCGGTCCATGACGATACCAAAGTCAGGCAGAACTCTGGCTAATACGTCTGCCGCGGAATCATCGCTCGAAACCAGCAGTGCTTGAAGGTTCATGACTCGATCGGATCGTGCCGTCCTTTGAGATTACGGCCAGCGAGGAGCGGCCGGACGCGAGGACTTGGAGGCGTTTGCCCCAGAGGAACCCGCCGATGCCTTTGCCGCCATCGCATCGCCCTCAGTGCCGGCTTCGTCTACATCGCCCAGAACGACGTTGTCTTCCTCGTCGCTCTCCGCCAGCAGAGGAGCCACTTCGCGGAGCTTCTCCGCAGCCTGCTGGAGCATCTCGATCTGTTTGCCAAGTTGGGCGTATTTCGCCTGCTTCTGACGCAGGACCTCGTGAATATCCTTCATACAACCCCCTGTTGGCAATTTAAGAAGGGGACCCTAGGCGGGTCAACGGTAATCCCCCCAAGGCGATTACTGCGGTAATGGGAAACCAACGGTCGTATCCGGTCGCCACTGGATCTGAAGGCTTGTATTGGGGCATCGCTTCAGCCGCTGCCCTACACGCCAACTGCCTGAAGGGATTTCAGGCGGACCCCTAACCCGTCAACGAAGGCAGTTTGCTCGCCGAGCCCAGCAGGAAAATCGCTCCTACCACGATGCTGTAAGCCGATGTCAGCAGTGTTAAAGCTCGCAGCGCACCAGGTTTCGCGAAGCTCGCCGAGAACAGCCCTGCCGCCGACGCGCACATCAGAGTATTCATTGCCAGCAGCCCAACGATGAAAGCCAGAAGTCCTAGTAGTCCGGCAGCCGTGCCCCCGAGATTGGCCGCCATCAGGAACAACAGAATCTGGGTCGGCGTCTCCGCTCCCAAACCATGGATTACTCCCACCAAAAAAGTTGATGTCGTCCCGTAACCATCTTTGAATACCTGCGGAGCCTCGACGCGCGTTCCGCCAAACAACTGGCTCAACCGCCAGTACACCCATAGTGCCCCATTGATAAGCAAGGTGATCCGGGTCTTGGGCCGGTGCGAATGCGTCGACGGCCGAAAAAACGTTCCCAGAACATAAATGCCGAGCACTAACAGTGTCACTCCCACAAGCCGCTCAGCCCAGCGGTCGCTTGCCGGAGGCAATGCCAGCCGAAACGCCACCGCGCACGAACCCAGCACCGCAACAGTGGTCGTGTGCCCCAGCACATACAGCAGGCCGTAGCGCATGGCATCGCGCGCCCGTAACTGGACACTGCTAATGTCCGTAATCGCCGCGATGTGGTCGTAATCCAAACCGTGACGGAAACCGAGCGCGACCGCCGACCCCAGAGCCAGCCGTAAATTGACAGGATCAACCATGCTAGAGACTGCGCCTCGACGCGGCGCCGGCATCTTGCCGGCACCTTGCGGAAGTGTCCCGGCGACGCGGCGCGTGCACAGACCCTGTAGGCTAGCACACCTGTACGTGGGATTTACTTTGCCGTGGTTTTCTTGGAACTGGCGGCTTCTTTGGCGGCTGGCGCCGATTCGCCCGTCTGACTGGCAATCATTTCACGCAGTCTTCGCGAAAGGATCGATGCCAGCGATCGATAAAAACGCGAGCCAAGGTGGGGAAACAACTCAAACAACGACTGCAGTGTTGGACGGTCGATGTAATAAGCCTCGGTGTCGCTCTGCGCGACCACGTCGGCCGTGGCGGGCAATTCGTCGATAAACGAGATTTCGCCACAAACTTCGCCGGGACCAAGATCAGTTGTCCGGCCTTGTCCCGGAATCTGTACCGTCGCCGTCCCTTTCAGGATCAGAAATACTCCGTGTGTCCGCCGCGACTGTTGCACCAGATGCTCGCCCGCCTTGAACTGCCGCCGCACCGCCTTATCGGCAATCAGAGCCCAATCGTTTGCCGAAAGATGTACTAACCCGTTTTTGGATGAAGTCAATACTGACAGGTCTTGCTGCTGACTGGCTTTGACCATGGCGCGCTCTGGTTCGCCCATAACGGAAGAATTCGTAAAGAAGTCGTAAATCTTCGAAACAACAGGGCTTAGGAGAGATTATCAGAAGGCAAGCGCAAGGGATATCCCTACGGTATCTCTAAAGTCACCGAAGTGCTGGTTTTTTGAGGCGAAGCATGGTGCGCCCTGAGAGATTCGAACTCCCGACCTTCTGGTTCGTAGCCTTATAATTTTTGTTGATTCGGCGCAACTTACGAACCATTTTAGCTGTTTAGTTGGACCCAACTTTGGACCCAAGTGCAGATAGATACACGTCGATATTAGTACAGAACCCCCCGGCAGAGATGCCGGGGTTTATTTTTATTGTTGTGTCTGGCATTGTTGTTTCGTGGATATCCACTTGACGCCATTGCTGGTCAGGACCGCCATATCGATGTTACCTCCTACCGATCCAGAGTCATCGAATCTTCTAGTCAACTGTCCCAGCGCCTGAATTCTTCTTTCAGGACTATATGCATCGATTTGCTTGTGCCAACTCTTCGCCCGGTCACTGCGGTCAGCCAAGAATTCATCAAGGATATCCATGTGGCCGCTACCCATAGGGAGTCCATTGAGAGCGATCTCAGCTATCCTGTGTTCAAAAATTGGCCCATTTGATGGGGATTGTTTGACCGTAAGTTCATCGTCAATTGCTTCGATGCTTCCAAAGAGACCGACATTGAAGTACAGCGCCGTCATCATACCTCCGTCTGGATTATGAACCCCGCTGCAACCCACAAAGTCCGTTGTATGGAGGCGCAGTTCTTCATCCCAGGCCAACATGAAGTCCTTCGCCCTGACCACTTTATTGCTGATTCTCAACCGTTTGTATACGGACAGTGCAGTCTTTTGGGCGTCCCACTCGTTGTGCTGGGAGACCTGACAGACGCGAGTCCCCGAAAAAGTAAAAATTGCTCTATTGTCGAATGCGACGATTTTGCAGCCCTGATCAGTGGCTATCTTGTGAGTACTATCAAGCTCCCGACTGTCAGCGGAGACTATTGCCTTCTCTGGAGTGACCGAGAATATGATGGCCGTCCCGGATTTTTGCTGCGCGACAGCACTCGAACTGACTAGCCCCACACCTATCAAAACAAACATACGATAGAGCGAATTCATGCAGAATACCCCGTCCGCGACGTTAACCTCGCATCCCCGTCGCACGTTTTCGTGTCAGGATGTTGATGCCAATGTTACACCCCAAACTCGAGTAATACGCGGCACACATCCCGCGTGTGTCACTTGCTTTTGTCGTTAGCCATCCGGCGCACATTCAATGGTGACGATCAACACAGCGCAGCACTCCGCAGTCGCATATTCTGGAAACAGTTCAGCACTTCCGTCCACTCTTGCTGAACAATGACCGGCGCCGGGAACTGGGAGATGGTTCACCGGCGCCGGACAGGAAAGGGAACCATGAAAAAGCAGAAGACGTTCGATGCACCGTGTCCACGTTGCGGAATGCCAGTAGTCGGCAAGGCCAACGATCACTGCCTCTGTGGTGCTGCACTCCGTCCAACCAAGAAGTAGTTCCTTCCACCACCTTCCGACAGCAATGTCGGAACGGTTCACGCAACCACCTAACACACTTCCCGGTTGTGCAAATGCTATGACCCTGCCACGCAAACCGCACCGGGGATGCGTTGCATGTCAACGGAAAAGATGTGGTTTGACTGATCCACGAATTCGTGGATCATCCTAGAATATCTTCTTCCACCGTGGCACCCAGATCTTTACCGCGTCTATCCGAGCCCAAATAGGCTCGCATTCAGAACTCCGGTTTCCACCGCTGCCAACCTGCGCAGTATCAACGCATTGCCGTGCATGTCGCTGCCTCGAACCCTGTAAATTAACCTGTTTTTATGTATCTTCCACTTAGTACAGGTAGTTAGTCAAAACGACATGTATTTGATAGGTAGTCGTTTCGACTGCGACATAAGCTGCCGGCGTCGTTGCGATTAGCCTTAGGTGTACGATATACATCTGGAAACCCGAGCAACATAGACTGACTCCCATAGCAGCTAACCCTATAGGCCAGAGCACCGTAGGTAGTACCTTGGGGTTCCCTTGGGATGGCCTTGCATGGCCCTGCAGCGACATGGGGATTGTCCGTTACATATTGTAACACTGGCAGTCCCGTGCCAATAACCTCTGCGTTTTCACTGTCTTCTACCTAGCCTAGCAATGCATTTGCAAGGCAATCCCAAGGGAAAACCCGATACCTGGCGTACCTGGGACGCCAGGTACCTCCCCGGTGTTCCTGCCCACTGGCCAGTAAGCTGGGCGAGTATTCCTAGCTATTATGCCCGGGTGTATATCGTACGTTTTTATAACTGGCCAGATACCCTAGGACAGGAACTCTAGCCCTAGGAACGATACGTCCCAAGGACGTAAGGTACCCATGCACTACGCCTAGCGTAGTAGATACCCTCAGGAACTCAATAAGAAGCCGATACAGCGATAATTCCGAACGGGATGACCCAAACCACCAACCAATGAAAAACCCCGGCGGTTAGGCCGGGGTACGCGTGGCGGATTCCGCGATCACAAGGTTTCGAGGACTCCTCAAAACCGTCGCGGAAGGGTCACTGTGCTTGCATGATCCTGTAAACAGCAACCGGAGACCATTCACACCCTCTTGACGTTTGGATGCCGCGTTGGTTCAGGCCATCGGCAAGTGCTGCCAGCGTTTCACATCCTGCAGACCGTAGTTCGTCCAATATGGGTGCCAGATCACGCGCACGCTGCGCTGCCTTGGCGCTGCGCACTGCATTACCTGCACGCGAACCCTTGCGCTGGTAATCAACGATATCGGGATTGCCCTCTGGTTTCCATCCGCGCCGCATCTTCGCCTGTAATGCAGCGCTGGTGCGCGCACTGATCTGCTTCCGTTCATAATCCGCGAAGATGGCCAGCATCTTAATCATCGTTTCGTTAGCCTCTGCGCAGTCCGTTGCGCGAAACCTAGCACCCTCATGGAGTAGCTTCTCTACGAAGTAGCTATCACGCGACAGACGATCTAGTTTAGCTACCAGCAACGTAGCACCATACACCCTGCAGCTTGCCAAGGCCTTGCTGAGCTCTGGCCTGTCATTACGTCCGCCGGATTCAATTTCCTGAAAGGTACCACATAGCTTTCCACCTACTGCCTGTAGGTAGTCGGCAATCATCTTCTGCTGGCCTTCTAACCCTAGGCCAGATCGTCCTTGACGTTGAGTGCTCACTCTCAGGTAGGCTATGTACTTTTCCATAGTATTTATGCGCCTTTCCGCTGCTTTTGCATTCCGCTGCACGACCATGCAAGGGAATGTAACGTAGGAATGAACCCATAGGAAGTTACATTAGGTGACAAAGTAGAGAGATTCCTTGCTACGGTCTGCGCTTGGCATGGTATGGCGCAGGTTATACTTTGGGTAGTACGTCGGTACCCCGGATTTTCTTAGCTCTCCGCACAGTGTCTACAACGCTCACAGGAGTCCTGGGAGCGTAAGTGGTATGTGTGGAGGAACTCCTCCGCACATCCTGGATCTGATTAGATCCAGGGTCACCACAGGGTATCCGTATCCCCTGGGGATACGCACTGCCGACATTAGTGTCGGCACATGACGTGATGCACGATCCCCAGAGTCTGGGGATCGTCACCACTGCCGTTTCCACCGATGCTCAGCGGAGTCCGCGGAGCATCTCCCCATTTTTATTTGCATCCCTGTAAATGCAATGCTTACACCCACTTATAAGTGACTTAGTGAATTCTAAGGTAATTTGGTGTAACTTGATGCAGATTTCAGTTGACAACCAACACTTTTCGTGGTACTATAAGAATAGGGCAATACGTTTAAGCAAGCCCACCTACCTGTTGTAAATTTCAACACAATCGAGAATGGCAATGAAACCTATTACACCTGATTATGACAGGGAAACCCCTGTCCGGCGCACTCCCTTGGAGCGCGCGCAACAAGCTAGGATCACCGACTTAACCACAGAAATCAACAACCTGAGGGCCATCATTCGCAAGGAACGTGTCCGGCATAACCGCCTAGAGGCAGCGTTGTCGAAGTACCAAGCGATTCTGGAATCCACAATCACAGAACAGCGCGAAGCGTTCAAGACGCTGGGCAAAGAATTGGTTCCCAGCGCACTGAGGGTCAGCTAATGCCAGCAGCCACGATTGGAGTAGGCGCACAGCTTGACAGCGTATTGCGCCGTGCGTTCAGCGATGCCAGCATCAGGCTGAGACCTGACACAAGGATGACCGATGTTGTCGAAGCGCTGGGCGCCATGGGAGTGACCGCTGAACTCGAGGACGGCAACATCCTAATGTTGCGACAGGGCACAACGGAACTACACACCGTGAAAGCGTTGCGCAATTTCGTAGCGATGCCACAGCATGAGAAGTTCATCGTAGTGGAAGGCCAGCATCCCTATACGTGGTCGCTGCAGAAGAAAGTCGAATACTTGAGAACACACACCGCCGAAGAGTACCGCGCATTGATCCAAGCGCCGGTGCTGGAAGCCGGTGTCCGAGTGCTTGACGCGAACATGTCCCGGGAAGACTACGACAACCTAACGACCAAAGAGAAAGTGCAGTTTATTCGCGAATTCGGTGCTGGCGGCGTTCGCTTGGTTATGTCGAAACCGTGGAAGGCCACAAAGTGAACCACACACCTGCAGGATCGCGCCAGCAGGCGAAAGAACTCGCGCAGCAGCGCTGGGAAGTGCTTTTCCCGTTCGATTTGGACAGCGAATTTTGGGACTGGGCCTTCGATCAATATTGCGCCGGCGAAGTGCTCGAAGCTGAGAAGCTGTGCGCAAAGTATGTGCGAGACAAGAACCCCGAAGTGATCGTCAACAACCTTCGCTATTGGTTAGACCGCGTGCACTCGGGAAAAACAACCGCTCTGCAATTCAACTAAACACAAGTTTCCCGCCACACTCTTCGTTGCCCTTTCTCCTGTGCGCGGGAAGGGGCCAGTGGTCCGTAAACCGCTGGCCCACCTGAGAAAAGGCAAACATCCTATAGGAGAAATGCAATGAGTGAAGTCAAAGTTCAGGATTCCCCAGCAGTACCATCCGGCGCACAGCGACCACTAAGCGCAGACCTAGAGCAAAAGAACCGGTCAGGATTCGTCGGAAATCAGAACCAACACAAGAATGCGATCGGCCGCGGCGTCGAAGTGAACCTTTCCGCAACTTCCGCGGCAGTGAAACCGAACATCGAAGCCGGCGAAGGACAGCGCGAATCAGCTTCTGTGTCCCAGATGGGATGCAACGGTATCGCAGTCAACGTGAAGCCGGTTGACCGGCGCACCATCGAAGGCAGCTATTCGGGCGATTCTCGCGCGAAAGGTTCTCCAGCAGTATTGCCAGCGAACCCCGGCCCGAGGGAGCAGATGACACAGGCGCCGTTCTCAGGGAAACGATAATGAACCCATACACCGAAGGACTCTGCCAAGAAGACATTTTGCAGCAGATCCCAGAGCTAGAAGCACAGCTTGCCAATACAAACGGCGACAACCGCGAAGCGACTGCAAAACACCTCGCGGCACTCCGTGAGGCATTGAATGCCACAGCCTAAAGTGCTGTGCTTGGTACTTGGTTCATTGGAGCGTGAGGGGTGGATAAATCCAAACCTCGCGCTCCAGCTAATCAAGTACGCCAAGGATGACCGCTTCAACGTCGAAGTGGGAACTGTGACAGGTTATCGCCCACATGACACCGCACGGAACGCTGCGATGGTAGCGGCACGGCAAGCAGATCCCGATTGGATCATCCAGCTTGATAACGACGTAGTCCCGAGCGTATCCCCGCTGGATATCATCGCGAACGCACCGAAGGATGCCGCAGTCATTGGCGTATCGTACGGCATCTGTGGCCGCGGTTGTGTCGGCAAGGATGTGCCGAAGCTGTATCCACCGAGCGCAGCCAAGCAAGTAGCAGATTACGAACCTGCCACAGAACTCCCCGGCGGGGTGTTGTGCATCAACAGCGTAGTGCTGCGCAAGTTTCCCTGCGGACCTTGGTTCCAGATCAATACCAAGGCCGGAAGTGAAATTCTGGAATGGGGAGCTGGTGAAGATTCTCACTTCTGCAATCTGGTACGCAGCGCCGGACTCAAGGTGTACCTGCACAAGAGCCGCGCCGGCCATCTGCACACGGTAGATGTATCCACACTCGTTTAACAAGTTTCCCGCGGGAATAGGTTACCGCGGGAGTTTCCTACGCTGCGAGTAAAAACCCCAAAAAGACGCGGCGTGAGCGAACAAAGGGCAGGCGGGTTCCTTCCATTTCCTACCTGCCCGATATTTCCAGAAAGGCACCCATGACACACCTTGGATTGATTGCAGTCTGCAGCGCAGCGATTGCAGCGATGCGGAAAGACCCGGATCATTCATTTGAAATTGCGCGGGAGACCTCCCGCAAAGAGTTTGGAGAAAACAGCGATGTTATCGAACGAGAACAAAGCCGCAGCGACTCCTGAGGAATTGGCAGTCGCTTTCAGAGATGCCGCCAACTTCGCGCGAAGGTTAGGTACGCAGTTGGTCTCATTCGAGCGGCACCCGGACCCGAAAGCGCACCTGAACCTACCGAACCCCACAGATGCAACGTTTATTAGAGTGGCAAGGCCACAACCAAGGGTTCTGCCCGTTACGGATGACGTGAAGCAGCACAACGAATATGTCAGTTCATTAGGCCGGACAGGTAAACCATGCCGCTAACACTTCGCGAAATTGCAGCGATTCTGAACGTATCGCTTAGGCAGGTTCAGCGGTACGCAGCCGGCGGGTACCGCGGCCATGTGCTACCCACATCGAAGGTAGGACACTCGCAGGTAGTCGATTCGACCGATTTTGAACAATGGTTGAAGTTGACCGGCCTTGGTTCCAAGGGAACCCCGGAACCAGAGCCGGAACCAGAGCCCCAGGTATCGCCGGAACCATCGGCGGATTCCGCCGACGTACCAGCGCCGGAACCCGCGGCACCAAGCGTCCCGCGTCCCGAGCACCTGATACCGGCCAACCCAAACGGTGCGCTCACCAATTGCCCACATCCCAATTCATCGAACTGGTGCACACCGGAAGCGATGCAACATCACGTAGAAGCAGAGGCACGAAAGCTGGTAGCGCAGTACCGCGGTTCAGGAGGAACACCCCATGAATACGATTACGAAATCTGAGAAGTTGCTTTACTCCCGCGCGGAAGCTGCGCAGTTGCTTGGCATTCATCCGCGGACCCTAGATCGTCTCATCGCTGAGAAGCGATTGACGGCGGTCACGATTGGCGATCGGCCCATGGTTTCGAGATCTGCGTTAGAGAGGTTCGCCGGTGTCACTGCTAAGGCGTAGGTGTTGGCGAATTATTTTGGGCTATGTACCGACGTGCTCTGTACCGTCCCCTGTGAAAATCAGCATAACGTACACAGCAAGATCGAAAACGAGAGGAGTAGAGGAGTGCTCAAGAAATGGTTCAAGGATGGTCCTGTGCTCTCTCCTGAAGAGAAGCACTCACTGTTTAAAGAGATACGTGACGCTTGCCAAGTAGGCACAGACGGATGGTCCGATTGTTGGCTATACCCGGACAAAAACAGCTCTGGGTATGGAATGAAATGGTTGGGTGGTAAAGCTTATGCAACATCCCGGATTATGCTGGCGCTGGCAACCGGAGAGAGTCTTAGCATTCCCTTCGATGCCTGCCACAAGGTGGCCATCTGTCCTTATCGCAACTGTTGTAATCCGGCGCATCTGGAGTGGAAGAACCACAGCACCAATTGCGCCGACAGAGAAGCGCACAAGAGAGATAACCTAGAAATGTTCTCCTTCTGGGAGAACCATGCGTGGATCGATGGGGTATTCCATATTGGCCAGATGGACCCAGCGCACCCAAAAGCCAAGGCATCCAAGGAGCACAGTCAAGGATGTTCTGAAGCACCCTACATGGTTGCTCAGTCGGATATAACCTCTTGTTTATCAGCAGATAGCGTCAGCATCTGAGAGATACGGAAGCGCACCCAAGGGGCATTATCTATGCCACAGCTTAGGCACTCCCATGTCCTTGCAACGACCTTGCAATGGCACTGCAACGGCCCTTGCAATGCTCCCTGTCCTACGGTGTCTGCCTCTTGTTAAATATCCACCTGCACTAGCCCAAGGTAAGAACCATTCTGCCGGACCCCGGGGTATTGGCCGGGGTGCTGGCCGGACTCGCGCAACGTACGCTGTACGTACAGGAGCCGGATGACTCGAACCTGAGCATCTGGCTTCGATCTTATGCAAGCAAATCAGAGCAGTGATGTGGCCGTGCTTGACGTGCGTGGTACGCTGGCCACAGTTGCGCCGGATCAGCGGACACGGAGACGAAAGTCAATGAGCCGTCGATCTGGACAGAAGGGAAGTGTAGTTAAGAAGGGAACCATGTGGCACGTTCGCTATTACGTTGACGTTCCGAATCAGGATGAGCGTGAACGCAAGAGCGTGGCAGTTGGACCCTGTGTTGGAGCGCAGAAGTTAACCAAGTCGGAAGCACAACGCAAAGGCACAGAGATAATCGCAGCGCTGGGAGTGAACACAGAAGAGCACTTGCAGCGTGCGACCAATCCAAACCCGATCACGTTCAAGCAACATGTGAAATGGTGCAGAGAAAACCGAAGTGCATGGCTTGAAGGGAAGCCCGGACCTATTCGCACGATGGAAAGCCAGTTGGAGAAGCACATCCTTCCAAGGTTCGGCGATCTGCTTTTAGAGTCCGTTGATGAAACCGCAGTGCAGGAGTTCATCAGCGACCTGAAGCGCAGGACGTTCGAACGCAAGAACAAGAAGGGCGATGTGGTCAAACGGTACAAGTTGAGCCGCAAGACGATTCTTAATATCGTCGGCGTGGTAAAGCTGGTACTAGGCAAGAAGGTTTGGGGACTCTGGGAATTGGACTATGGGAGACCCGTCAACGCAGTGCAGCCGTACTTCACCGATGAACAACTGACGAAAATCATCGAAGCAGCAGAGGGACAGTACAAAGTTCTCTTTGCCGTGCTTGCTGGCACAGGGATGCGAATCGGCGAAGCTGCTGGCCTGTACGTGGAAGACGTGGACCTAGAGCACGGTGTCATCTCAGTACGCCGCGCCGTCTGGAATGGGATTGAACAAACTCCCAAGACAGGGGCAGGAGTACGGGAAATCGACATCGCGTCAGAACTGGCAACATTGCTGCGCGAGTACATAGGAACGCGGAAGGATGGCCGACTGTTCAAAGCACGGAACGGCTCACCACTCAGCGCCAACAATGTGCTCAAACGAGTGCTGCATCCAATTCTCGCGAAGCTGGGTCTGCCGAAGTCCGGCAGATTGCTCCATGCGTTTCGGCATTCGCGTGTCACAGCGCTGCGCAAAGCGGGGACGCCGGAGGATTTACAAAAGCAGTGGATCGGGCATACCTCATTGACCACCACCGACCGATATAGCCACACTGATCAAGAGTTGGAGTATCGGCGTCAAATGGCCAATCAGGTAGGACTGAACTTTAAATTGGACCCAATGGACCCAACAGTGAATGTTGAGGAGTTGCTTGCAAGTGCTTGAGGGGAAATGGTGCGCCCTGAGAGATTCGAACTCCCGACCTTCTGGTTCGTAGCCAGACGCTCTATCCAACTGAGCTAAGGGCGCTTCTCAACAAGAAAGGATGCTTGGAGTTTATCACAGCATCCTTGGCACGCATCGGAGGATGCTCAGTGTTCCGTAAGGTCCCAAAATGAACTGCACGGACATACTCGAATTAAGCCGATCATCTTTTTCTTCGCGGCCTTTGTGGTGGCCAAGGTTGTTGTTCGGGGTTCACACGTGTTCGAGTCAGGTGAATCCTTCAGAGATCCGATCTACGCCGGTGGACGGTTATCAACAACCGGAACTGGCCCAGTTCTTGCCTTCGAACGCTGAAGTAAATCTTTCCAACTGCCGGGAAATTCCTACGCCTGAGTTACCTCTGTGACCACTTGTTTTCAGTGATTTAGAAACGGCATGCGGCTTGCTCTATAGAACAGCAGACGAAGTGGCGCGCAACGGGGTGCTTCAGAGAATAACTTCGGCCAGAGGTTTTCTGTGAGCACCCCTTGCTTTACTTGGCGCTTCGGTCTGCCCTCCCCACCCTCGTTTCAGCGGCAGTGAAGTCAGATGGAAGAGTAGTATTCGTCGTATATTTCCATAAAGCCTGGCTGCAGAGGCAGCAATTGTCTTCCAGACTCATCAGGCTTCGAATCTTCCGATCACGCCAAGGCGACTTGACCCTTTACATCGATCCCCGCACTGCGCAACAGCTTGGCGACAGAGTCCTGTTTCATCCGTGACGCATCAAACTGCACAGTCACGGTTCGCTGCGTCGAGTCAAACCGCACACGTTGTATGCCATACACCTCGCGCATGCTGTCGATCGCGCGCAGCTCCGCCTCGCCAGGATGAGAACCGTAACTGTAAACCACATCAAGATAGGTCATTCAGTCAAACCCTTTTTCTATGATGTTCCGGATTCCGGCTGAACCTGCCGGATGAATCCAATATAAGGCACCCGAATCAAACAGAGAAGTGCCTGAAAAATCTGTCATCACGCAGATGCAGCGGCGGCCTGAAAACCCGGCACTTGATCTCTTGTTAAAACATCGCCGCAAGTTTCTGAACTTTGTCCGTGCTTCCGTCCACGATTTCGATGCCGAAGAAATTATCCAGAGGGCGAGCGTAAAGATTTTGTGGAAGGCTGAGATTCTACGCGACAACGCCCGTGCTGAGGCTTGGATTTATCGGATTCTCCGTAACGAAGTCGCCGATTACTTCCGAAGGCTTGCGACTCAATCGAAACGAATACAAGAACTTTCCGACCAAGCCTTATCCAGCATTTCAAACGTTAACGTGGCCGCTGATTCTAATCCCTGCCCCTGCGCAGCCCAGGAACTGGCTGCGCTCCGCGAGAACTACGCGGACGCTCTCCGTGCACTCGAAATGAACCAGGAATCAGTCGCCGCGTATGCCGACCGCAAAGGTGTATCGGCCAATAATGTGATGGTGCTGCTGCACCGCGCCAGAAAATCATTGCGCACTCGCCTCCAGTCGCGCTGCGGCAGCTGCGCCGGCCCGGGTTGCTTCACGTGCACCTGTTCTGCCTGAGAATCTACGGATTTCCGAGGGTCGAAGCGCGCGGCCGTACCCCTCCGTCACTGAATTTTCTTCTCTCGTGGTGTAAGGTTTGAATGACATCAGCGTCAGCATCGGTAGTTCCTCAGCTGCCCGGAATCGCTGACGAACTGATGGAGATGCGATGCCCGACAATGCCATAAATCCCACCGTCGAAAAAGATCCCGTCTGCGGGATGAGCGTTAATCCCACGGGTGCCAAACACACTTACAGTCACGCCGGAAGAAACTATTTCTTCTGCTGCGCCCAGTGCGTTGAGAAATTTAAAGCCAATCCCGAGAGCTATCTGAAAAAGCCCAGCGGCCTCGTGACCCTCGGGATGCCACAAAAGATTGCTTCCGCTGCGCCCACGCGAAGCCCCGAGCCCAAAGCCACACAAGAGCCCGCAATCGGAAGCCGGAAAGTAGAAGCCGGAAGCCCGACGTTCTACGTCTGCCCCATGTGCCCTGAGGTTCACGAGCCAAAGCCGGTCCCGTGCCCCTCATGCGGCATGGCATTGGAGCCTGAAAGCCCGCTACCCGCAACGCGCACCGAGTACACCTGCCCGATGCATCCCGAAATCATGCGATCCGAGCCGGGGTCTTGCCCCATTTGCGGCATGGCTCTCGAGCCGCGCACAGTCACAGCAACACAAGAGGAAAGTCCTGAACTCCGCGACATGACGCGACGTTTCTGGACAGGCGTTATCTTGACGGCACCTCTTCTCGCGATCGCCATGGGCAGTATGCTGTCCTATCGCCTCACTGTGAACCTTGACATCGACGGGTTCCTCATCAACCTGCCACGAATTGAATTTCTGTTGGCTACCCCAGTTGTCCTTTGGTGCGGCCTGCCGTTTTTCCAACGCTTCTTTGCCTCGCTGGTCAACCGTAGTCCGAATATGTTCACCCTGATTGGACTGGGGACGGGCGTTGCATACGGGTACAGTGTGATTGCCACAATTGCGCCTGGGATTTTTCCCGATTCCTTGCGCCGCATGGGAGGATATCCCGACGTTTACTTCGAAGCCGCCGCCGCAATCACTACTCTCGTCCTGCTCGGTCAAGTGATGGAACTCCGCGCCCGCAGCCGCACCAGCGCCGCGATCCGAGCTCTGCTCGATCTCAGCCCAAAAACCGCACGCCTGCTCAACCCAGATGGAACGGAACGAGACATTCCACTTGTTCAAGTGCAGCCCGGAGACAAACTTCGGGTCCGCCCCGGAGAGAAAATTCCGGTCGACGGCATCGTCCTCGAAGGCCGAAGTTCGGTCGATGAATCAATGATCACTGGCGAGTCGATCCCGGTCGAAAAAGGGCAGGGAAACAAAGTCATCGGCGCGACCATTAACTCGACGGGATCCTTTGTCATGAAAGCCGAGCACGTCGGATCTGGGACATTGCTCTCCAGAATCGTTCAACTCGTCGGACAAGCCCAACGCAGCCGCGCCCCCATCCAACGCCTCGCCGACCGCGTGGCAGCATGGTTTGTGCCAACCGTAGTCGCTATTGCCGTGATCACGTTCATTGCATGGTTCTTCTTCGGCCCGCAGCCTCGATTGGCCAATGCCGTCGTGAATGCGGTTGCTGTTCTGATCATTGCTTGCCCGTGCGCATTAGGTCTTGCCACACCGATGGCAATCATGGTTGGCACTGGCCGCGGCGCTCACGCCGGAGTGCTGATCAAGAATGCCGAAGCACTCGAGACACTCGAAAAAGTCGACACACTCGTGGTCGACAAAACCGGCACGCTGACTGAAGGCAAGCCGCGCGTCATGAACTCGATCGGTGGACTGGCAGACAATCCTGAATTCTTGCGTCTGGCTGCAAGTCTGGAACAGGTCAGTGAACATCCTCTGGCAAACGCGATTGTCGCGGAAGCTAAGGCGAAGAACTTGACACTTTCGCAACCGCAGGAATTCAGGTCCGTCACGGGGAAGGGAATCATAGGCACGGTCGAGGGTCACAAAATCGCAGTGGGCAATGCCGCGTTGATGTTCGACCTCGGCGCCGTCAAGCGGGAGGTCCCGAGCACGCACGGCGCTACCCCGGGTACTCTGCTGGACGTAGCGATCGACGGTAAGTACGTCGGCTTCCTTGTCGTCGAAGATCAAGCCAGGCGTTCAGCTCCTCAGGCGCTGCGGGAACTGCAGAGAGCGGGCATCCCCAGTGTCATCATGCTCACTGGAGATAATCAGCTCATTGCGGCGCGAGTCGCGAAGCAACTCGGCATCACCGAATTCGAAGCTGAAGTCCTCCCCGAGCGAAAAGCCGAAGTCATCAAGAAACTCCAACAGCAGGGAAGAGTCGTCGCCATGGCGGGCGATGGCATCAACGACGCCCCTGCGCTCGCTCAGGCCAACGTCGGCATCGCAATGGGTACGGGAACGGACGTCGCAATGGAATCGGGTGGAATCACTCTCGTCAAAGGAGACCTCACCGGAATCCTTCGCGCCCGCCGCCTCAGCCAGGCCACCATGCGCAACATCCGCCAGAATCTTTTCTTCGCTTTCGTCTACAACGCGCTCGGAGTTCCCATCGCCGCAGGAATTCTGTATCCGTTCTTCGGCATTCTCTTGAGCCCGATCCTCGCCGCTGCAGCCATGAGCTTCAGTTCCGTGTCGGTTATTGCAAATTCTCTTGGCATCCGCCGCATCGACCTGTAAAATGGCGACGATCGAGGGCGTCCCAGGAAAACAACCAGTCTGGTTCTCGAGCCGTAAATAGGTCACGATAATGAGATACATTAAGCAGCTTTATGCTGCCTTCTCGTTGGTGTGTTTGTTCATCGGGGCACTGTATCTAGTCAGCTGCGGCGGAAGCGCCAACTTAGTAACCACGCCTCCGGCTCCCACGATAGCCTCTGTCACGACTTGGCACAACGACAATGCCAGAACCGGACAGAACCTCAATGAGACCATTCTCACGCCAGCGAATGTGAATCCATCGAGTTTCGGCTTATTGTTCTCGATTCCCACTGACACAGTTTTCCATGCCCAGCCACTCTATTTGCCCAACCTTACGATCCCAGGGCAGGGAACACACAATGTACTTTTCGTTGTAACGGAAGGCGACACGGCCTTTGGCTTCGATGCCGATTCCGGGCAGCAACTTTGGAAAACCTCGACCTTGGGCGGAGGTGAGAGCTACGACTACGATCCTGGTTGCCCGGCAATTGGAGATCTCGGCATCACTTCCACGCCCGTCATCGACATCAAGGCTGGGCCGAATGGGACAATCTACCTTGTGACCATGTCCAAGGACGCAAGCGGGAACCACCATCAGCGTTTGCATGCTCTCGATGTAACGTCCGGCGTCGAGGAGTTCGGTGGCCCAAAGGAAATCCAGGCATCCTACCCAGGAGTGGGCGATAACAGTTCTGACGGCAATGTTATCTTCAATCCGGGACAACAGCTGGAGCGGGCTGGGCTTCTCTTGCTTAACGGCGTCGTCTATACCAGTTGGGGTTCGCACTGCGACATCCGTCCTTACACCGGCTGGCTTATCGGCTACGACGAAAACACCCTGACGCAAACAATGGTCTTCAATTTTGCTCCTAACGGAAACGGAGGTTCGCTCTGGAACAGCGGCGCTGCGCCGGCAGCAGACGCAAATGGAAACATTTACGTGCTGTCGGCCAATGGCGTTTTTGATACCACCCTCAACGCGCAGGGATTCCCCAGCGAAAGCGACTTCGGCAATGCTTTCCTGAAGCTCACCACCGCGAACCAGCAGTTAGCCGTCGCCGATTACTTCGAAATGATGAATGGGGAATCTGAAACAGCTGCGGACATGGATCTGGGTTCCGGTGGTGCGATGCTGTTGCCGGATCTGACGGACAGTATCGGAAATACACGTCATCTCGCGGTGGGTGCTGGCAAGGACTCCAACATCTATGTCGTGGATCGAGATTCGATGGGGAAGTTCAATCCCAATGCGAATAACATCTATCAGGAATTGCAGGGCGTGTTGGGAGGCGCCGTCTTTTCCACGCCGGCATATTTCAATAACACCCTTTACTACGGCGCAGTCAAGGACACCATCAAAGCTTTTCCCATCTCGAATGCCCAACTCAGCACACCAACGTCCCAGTCCCCTACCATCTTCACTTATCCCGGCGCCACTCCGAGTATTTCTGCGAATGGCACCAGCAACGCAATTCTATGGGCAGCCGAGAATTTCAGCCCCGCCATCTTGCGTGCCTATGATGCAACCAACCTGTCCCACGAGCTGTACAATAGCAATATGGCATCCGGCGGACGGGACCACTTCGGTACCGGCATGGGGTTCATGTCGGTAACGGTTGTCAACGGCAAGGTTTACGTCCCTACGCTCACCGGCATTGCAGTATTCGGGCTCAGATAACCTCACGCGCGTCATAATTCTTGTCCTGGTGAGGAGGGTTGAGCTTTGAACTCGGCGCTCTTAACGTTCTAAGGAAAATCTCCCGATCGAGCGGAGAACAAGTTTCAGAGATTATGTGCCTCAAGAAGCTTGCTCCAGGTTTCGCATTCACCTCTTTATTTGTCGTTGAGTTATATGTGATGAGCTGCGGCGGCAATGCCCAGTTTGGTGGAGGAATTGGCTCGCCACCTCCGCCGCCCTCCACCACGAGTACTGTAACCACTTTTCACAATGACAATGCGCGAACCGGGCAGAATCTCAATGAGACCATTCTTACCCCGGCAAACGTGAATTCTCCGAATTTCGGCTTGCTTTTTCTCATTAAAACCAACGGCTTCCCGGACGCACAGCCTCTCTACCTCCCTAATCTAAACATCGCAGGCCAAGGAACCCATAACGTGCTGTTCGTCGCCACCGAGAGCGATACCGTCTATGCTTTCGACGCCGATAGTGGGACACAACTTTGGCAAGTTTCGACGTTGACTACAGGCGAGTTACCCAGCGACGATCAGGATGCATTCAGGTGACGCCGCAAATCGGTGTTACTTCTACGCCTGTCATCGATCCTCAATCGGGGCCCCATGGAACCATGTATGTCGTTGCGGCGTCGAAGGACGCAGGCGGGAATTATCATCAGCGCCTCCATGCCCTCGACGTAACTTCCGGTACCGAGGAATTCGAAGGTCCCAAGGACATCCAGGCCTCATATCCAGGAACCGGCGACAACAGCTCGGGCGGTAACGTCATCTTCGATCCCGGACAACAACTTGGGCGGCCTGCGCTGCTTCTGCTCAACGGAGTCGTCTATACCAGTTGGGGTTCCCACTGCGATATTCGTCCCTACACAGGTTGGATGATTGGTTATGACGAAAACACCCTCGCTCAGGTAACAGTATTGAATGTCACTCCGAATGGGAATGAGGGTGCCTTTTGGATGAGCGGAGCCGGTCCCGCTGCCGACGCGAACGGAAATATCTACGCTCTGGACGCAAATGGCGTTTTCGATACCACACTGAATGCTCAGGGATTTCCCAGCGAAGGCGACTTCGGAAACGCCTTCTTGAAGATCTCCACCACTAACAAGCGGCTCGCGATAGCCGATTACTTCGAAATGATGAATCAGGCTTCGGAGAACTCATCCGACATCGATCTTGGATCCGGTGGAGCTTTGGTGCTCCCCGATCTGACCGACAGCTCTGGGCAGACACGCCATCTCGCAGTCGGAGCCGGCAAAGACGGCGCCATCTACATATTGGACCGGGATTCCATGGGGAAGTTCAACCCGAGCTCGAACAGTGTTTACCAGGAGTTTCAAGGCGCCTTGGCCGGTGGCGTGTTTTCAACACCGGCATACTTCAACAACTCGGCTTATTACGGAGCAGTCGGGAATGCGATCAAAGATTTTCCCATCTCGAATGCTCGACTCAGCTCCACCCCGTCGTCCCAAACGCCGACTCCCTTTGCGTATCCAGGTGCAACCCCGAGCATTTCTGCCAATGGCACCAGCAACGCGATTCTATGGGCCGCCGAAAATGCCACTCCAGCCATATTGCATGCGTATGACGCCACAAATCTGGCGCACGAACTATACAACAGCAACCAGGCTTCCGGCGGACGAGACCACTTCGGTACTGGAAATAAATTCATCACTCCGACGGTCGTGAACGGAAAGGTGTACGTAGGCTCGCTCAGTGGGGTCGGAGTATTCGGACTCAAGCAGCAATAGCCTCGACTTTGTTGTATTCAGGAGTGGCCGTCGAAAAACTCGATCCAAGAAAAATGCTCAGAAAAATTGTGCGCTAAGATGCCCTACAAACGACGATCTCAATTTTCTGGATATTCTCTATCCCTTGATTTTGGTGCATTTCTCGCGAAACCGGACTTTTTCAACAGCTAAGGAAACATCGCAGTTTGCACGTGAAGTTCCTCACAACTTCATTTGAATTACGAGCAACATTCCCAGAACCCTTTCTTGATCTTCACCTACGAGACCCTAGAAGCTACCGTCTCTGCAGGAATCCGATATTCGTTGTCGGTATTCTCGGCCTGATCCCCCAACGCAGGTATGAGTTTCGGTTTGGTTTCGGCAATTACAAAGGAACTTTGCACCCCAAGCGGGAGGCTGTAACATATTGGAACTCGAGAGTCGTCCCGGGCATAGCTCACATCCTGGTTCTCGAGCCCTAATTTCACTGATGAAAAATATCAACGGGGTGCTCTCTCCCTTTGCAATGGCTTGTGTGTGTGCTGGCGGGCTCTGTTTGATGAGCTGCTGGGGCAACGGCAACATCGAGCCTGTTCCGGCGCCTTTCACTACAAGCGCAGTTACGACGTACCACAACGACAATGCCAGAACTGGTCAGAACCTGAACGAGGTCACCCTGACGCCGGCAAAGGTTCATTCCTTGAAGTTCGGCTTATTGTTCGTAATTCCTGCCGATGGCCGGGTCGAAGCTCAACCGCTCTACTTGCCCAATCTGACTATTGCAGGGCAGGGAACACATAACGTCCTGTTCATTGCGACCGAAAATGCAAGTGTTTATGGCATTGACGCAGATACTGGAAACGGGCTGTGGCAAGTCTCGACTCTCGGGGTAGGGGAGTCTCTCGCCGACGACCCCGCATGCCTGGGACTAATCGGCACCACTTCCACACCGGTCATTGATCCCAAGGCGGGGCCCCACGGAACAATTTACGTAGTGACGATGTCGAAGGACGCGAGCGGGAACCAGCATCAGCGCTTGCATGCCCTCGATGTAACGACGGGTGCGGAGGAATTCGGCGGGCCGAAGGACATCCAAGCTCAGTATCCAGGAACCGGCGACAACAGCTCCGGCGGCAACGTCATCTTCGATCCCGGACAGCAACTCGAGCGACCGGGCCTGCTTCTGTTGAACGGTGTCGTCTATACCAGCTGGGGTTCGCACTGTGATATCCGCCCTTACACAGGTTGGCTGATTGGCTATGACCAAAACACACTTGCACAGGTAACGGTGTTGAATTTCGCTCCGAATGGAAGTGGAGGATCGCTTTGGATGAGCGGTGCGGGGCCGGCAGCGGATGCAATCGGAAACATTTATGCACTCGATGCCAATGGCGCTTTCGACACAGCGCTCGATGCTCAGGGATTCCCTAGCGGAGGCGACTTTGGCAATGCTTTCTTGAAGATCTCCACCACGAACAAGCAGCTGGCGGTTGCCGATTACTTTGAAATGATGGATCAGGCTACCGAGAACTCAAAGGACCTCGATCTCGGATCAGGGGGAGCGTTGCTGCTGCCCGATCTTACCGACAATGCCGGACACACACGTCATCTCGCAGTGGGAGCCGGTAAGGACGGCATGATCTACGTAGTGGATCGGGATTCGATGGGGAAGTTCAATCCAAATGCAAACAACATCTATCAGGAAGTGCAGGGCGCTTTGGCCGGCAAAGTGTTTTCTACGCCAGCATACTTCAACAATACAGTTTATTTCGGAGCGGTAGGGGACACGATCAAAGCCTTTCCGATCTCGAAAGCGCAACTCAGCAGCGCTCCGGCGTCTCAGACACCGACTGCCCTCCCATATCCAGGGGCAACCCCCAGCATTTCTGCAAATGGCGCCAGCAATGCGATCCTGTGGGCTGCCGAGAATGGAAATCTGGCGGTGTTGCACGCTTACGACGCCGGAAATCTGGCGAATGAACTGTACAACAGTAACTGGGCTCCCGACGGGCGAGACCACTTCGGTACAGGGGTCAGTTTCTTCACGCCAACGATCATTAATGGGAAGGTCTACGTAGGCACAACCGCCGGCGTAGGGGTATTCGGGCTCACGCAGCCGTAGCCCCGATCCGAGCCGCAGTCAAAACCTCCTCTACCAGCGCCATCGCGGACTTATCTAGCGCGCTTGCCTCGCCCAAATTGTCCAGCCTTGGACCACTTCGGCTCCTGTGTTAAACTCCGGCCTCTTCCACAACCGAAAAGGGGGGGACAAAATGAAACGACTTCTCGCAGTGTGCCTGTTCCTGGCAGTCTCCGCTTTTGCCCAAACCATCGTCATCCGCGCCGGAATCCTCATCGATCCCGCCACCGGCGCTGTCGCTAAAAATCAAGTCA
>Ga0335085_10003664_pt1 | contig 26300 bp, 27 predicted proteins | sample Lox_Sample_45_FD_206712 | JGI IMG/M metagenome (GOLD analysis project Ga0335085, IMG submission 206712) | Soil microbial communities from Loxahatchee National Wildlife Refuge, Florida, United States - Lox_Sample_4.5 | ecosystem: Environmental > Terrestrial > Soil > Wetlands | place: USA...
GGGGGCTTTTTTGTAACCGGATGTAATCGGCGCCCGGCGAAGGCTCGCCGCAAGCCGGCGGCGGCGATCCGCCTTGACGCCGATCAATCGCGCGCGGGCGCGGGCCCCTAAGCTTCGAGGATGAGCGCACGCATCGCGATCGCCGCGGACAGGCTGGTCAAGAGCTTCGGCAGCGGGGCCGCCCGGACGGTCGCGGTCAACGACGCGAGCTTCGAGGCCCGCTTCGGCGAGATGCTCTATCTGGTCGGGCCTTCCGGCAGCGGCAAGACGACGCTGCTCAGCGTCGTTTCCGGCATTCTGCGCCCGGACTCCGGCACGGTGAAGATCGACGGCCGCGACCTGTGGTCGCTCGACGGCGACGCCCTCGCCGAGCTGCGCCTGAGCACGATCGGCTTCGTGTTCCAGGACTACCACCTGTTCCCGCGGCTCACCACGGCCGAGAACGTCGCCATCCCGCTGGTGCTGAGGCGCGTCGACTGGGACGAGGCGATCGCGCAGGCGAAGCGCTACCTCGAGGTCGTCGGCCTCCAGGACCGCGCCGAGCTGCCGCCGGTGAAGCTGAGCGGCGGCGAGCAGCAGCGCGTCGCGATCGCGCGCGCCATCGTCAGCCAGCCGCGGATCCTGATCTTCGACGAGCCGACCGCCTCGCTCGACGGCGATACCGGCCGGCGCATCGTCGAGTTCGTGCACGAGAAGATCCTGAACGAGGAGCGCTGCATCGTGATCGTGACGCACGACGCGCGCATCCTCGAGTTCGCCGACCGCGTCATGAACATGGAAGACGGCAGGATCCTCGGCATCGCGCAGGCCGCGGCATGAAGCACAGGCTGCTCTTCGCCCTGGCGCTGCTCGGCGTGCTCGCCGGGATCGGCAGCGCGATCTACTACGCGCTGCCGAAGAAGGCGCAGCCGCCCGCGTTCAGGCCGGCGGCGAATCCCTACCCGCAGGGGATCTACGCCAACGGCATCATCGAGAGCGAGCAGGGCTCGGGCTCGAACGTCAACCTCTACCCGGAGGTCGCGGCGCCGGTCGTGCGCATCCGCGTCAAGGAAGGCGAGCAGGTCGCGCGCGGCGCGCCGCTGGTCGAGCTCGACGACAGCGTGCAGAGCGCCAGCGCCCGGCAGCTCGAGCAGCAGGCGGCGGCGGCGCTCGCGCTGCTCGAGGAGCTGAAGGCGCAGCCGCGGCCGGAGGCCCTGCGCATCGCCGAGGCGCAGGTGGGCGCCGCGCAGGCCGCCTACAAGACCGCCGAGGACGCCTACCGGAAGCAGCAGCGCTCCTTCGAGCTCGACCCGGGATCGGTGAGCCGCGACGTGCTGGACGGCGCGCAGAACGCGGCGCGCACGGCGCAGGCGAGCCTCGCGGTGGCGCAGCGCCAGTACGAGCTGACCCGGGCCGGCGCATGGCGCTACGACATCCGCAACCAGGAGGCGCAGTACCAGGCGCTGTCCAGCGCCGCCGCGGCGGCGCGCGCGCTGCTCGCCAAGTACGTGCTGCGCGCGCCGGTCGACGGGGTGGTGCTCGCCGTCAACGCGGCGGTCGGCAGCTACGTGTCGCCGCAGGGCACCTACGACACCTACACGCAGGCGAGCAACGACCCCGTGCTGGTCATGGGCGCGCCGCAGAAGGCGCTCGCGGTGCGCGTCTACGTCGACGAGATCCTGGTCAACCGCCTGCCGGCGCCGGAGGACATGCGCGCCGAAATGCAGGTGCGGGGCACCGACGCGCGCATCCCGCTCCGGTACGTGCGCACGCAGCCGTACCTGTCGCCGAAGATCCAGCTCTCCAACCAGCGCCAGGAGCGGGTCGACGTGCGGGTCCTGCCGCTGGTGTTCGGTTTCGACAAGCCGGGGACGCTGCGGCTCTACCCGGGACAGCTGGTGGACGTGTTCATCTCGGCGAAGGACAGGCCCCGGTGAGCGCGCGCCGCGCCGCCGCGCTCATGCTGCTCGCCTGCGCGGGGTGCGCGGCGGGACCCGACTTCCAGCGCCCGGAGCTCGCGCCCGGCGCGGGCTACGCGCGCGAGGCCCCGGCCTACGGCGGCAGCCCGGGCGAGCAGTGGTGGACGATGTTCGGCGCGCCCGAGATCGACGCGCTGGTGAAGCAGGGCGTCGCCGCGAGCCCCAATCTCGCCGCCGCGCGCGCCGCGCTCGCCGCGAGCGAGCAGTCGCTCAAGGCCGGCGAAGGCGTGTTCTATCCCGCGGTCGACCTCGGCGCCAGCGCGGTGCGCCAGCGCGTCTCGCCGTTCCGGCTCGGAGCGTCCGGGCCCGGGGCGGTGTTCAACCTGCTCACGCTCGGCGTCGCGGTCAACTATGCGATCGACGTCTTCGGCGGCAACCGCCGCGCGGTCGAGAAGCTCGCCGCCGGAGTCGGCTATCAGCGAGCGCTGCGCGACGGCACCTACCTCACGCTCACCGGCAACCTGGTCAACGCCGCGATCGCGCAATCGGCGTACGCGGCGCAGCTGAAGGCCACCGAGGACATGATCGCGCTCGAGCGCCGCCAGGCGGCGCTGGTCGAAGTGCAGTGGCACGCGGGCACCGCGGCCTATTCCGCGGTGATCGCGGCGCGCCAGCAGCTCGCCGCGAGCGAGGCCGCCGTGCCGGTGCTGCGCCAGGGCCTCGCGGCGGCGACCAACTTGCTCGCCTCGCTCTCGGGCAGGACGCCGGCGGAATGGAGCGCGCCGCCGGTGGCCTTCGAGCAGCTGCGGCAGCCCGCCGCCCTGCCGCTCAGCCTGCCCTCCGAGCTGGTGCGCCAGCGCCCCGACATCCTCGCCGCGGAGGCGAGCCTGCACGCGGCCTCGGCGCAGGTCGGCGTCGCCACCGCCGCGCTCTTGCCGAGCGTGACGCTCGGCGCGGCCGCCGGGGTGCAGGGCCCGACCACTTCCTCGCTCGGCAGGCCGGCCAGCCGCACGTGGTCGTTCGGCCCCTCGGTCGAGGTTCCCGTGTTCTCGGGATTCTCCGGCGTGCACGCGCGCGATGCCGCGAGGGCGCAATACGAGCAGGCCTACGCCGAGTACCGCCAGACGGTGGTCAACGCCTTCGGCCAGGTGGGCGACGCGCTCGAGGCGCTGCGGCACGACGCCGAGATCGAGGCCGCGCAGCGCGAGGCGTTCGCGCTGGCGACGCGGCAAAGGGCGCTCGCCGCGGCCAACCGCGAGGCGGGGCTCGCGAGCGAGCTGCAGGAGATCGCCGCGCGCGTGCAGCTCGAGGCGGCGCGCATCGGCCTGACGCAGGCGCGCGCGCTGCGCCTGCAGGACAGCACCGCGCTGCTGGTCGCCCTCGGGCGGCCGTGGCCCGGCGAGGCGCGCGAGGCGCGGCGATGAAGCTCGCGGGAATGGGCGGCGTCCTGCGCATCGGCTTCAAGCTGCTGGTGAACGACCGCGCCAAGTTCTCGGCGCTGCTCCTCGGCGTCACGTTCGCGGTGTTCCTGATGGTGCAGGTGACCTCGATGTTCGCGGGGATCCTCGATCGCTCCTCGTCCACGGTGACCAACATCGGCGCCGCGGTCTGGGTGATGGACCCTGCGGTGAACACGCCGGTCAACTCGATCCCGATGCCCGACTACATGCTGGACGCCGTGCGCAGCATGGACGGCGTCGAGTACGCGGTGGGCCTGTACACCGGCGGCGGCCTGGTCAAGCTGAAGGACGGCGCCTACCAGGCGGTCAACATCGTCGGGCTGGACGACCAGAGCCTGGTCGGGCGGCCGCGCCTCGAGCAGGGCAGGATCGAGGACATCTACGGCGAGAACGGCTTCATCGTGATCCGCGACTCCGAGTACGCCAAGCTCGGGCGTCCCGGAATCGGCACCGAGTTCGAGCTGAACGACCATCGCGCGGTGATCGTGGGGGTGGGGCGGGTCGCGGCGAGCACGCTGTTCGGCGTGCCGACGCTCTACACCCTCTATTCGCGCGCCATCACCTACCTGCCGGTGTCGCGCTTCACCCAGTCCTACATCCTGGTCGAGCCCAAGTCCCCGGCCGACGTGGCGCGCATCAAGCGCCAGGTGGCCGCGCTCGGCTACCTCGCCCTCGACGCCGACGAGTTCGGGCAGCGCACCGCGGACTTCTACAAGTACCAGACCGGCGTCGGCGTCAACATCATGATCATGACGCTGATCGCGTTCATCGTCGGCCTCTCGATCTCGGGCCAGACCTTCTACAGCTTCATCCTCGAGAACCTGGAAAAGTTCGGCGCGCTGAAGGCGATCGGCGCCAAGAGCGACGAGCTGGTGGCGATGATCCTGTTCCAGGCGTCGTTCACCGGGCTCACCGGCTACGGCCTCGGCGTCGGCATCTCGAGCCTGCTGATCATGGCCGCCAAGCTGCGGCTGCCGAACTACGCCGCGATCGTCGAGTTCTGGAACCTGGCGCTCGCCTTCGGCATGGTGCTGGTGATCGCCGGCGTCTCGAGCTACGCTGGCGTGCGGCGCGTGCTGAAAATCGAGCCTTTCGAGATCTTCCGGGGCTAGGAGGTGCCATGAACGTCCTGCGTCTTGTTTCGGCTGCAACGAGCGCCGCGGTGCTGCTGCAAGCGGCGGCCGCGGCGGCGGACGATTCCGCCGAGCGCGGCCGCAAGGTCTTCGAGCAGCGATGCCAGACCTGCCACGGCGGCACGGCGCCGGCGAGCTCGCCGATCGGCCCGAGCCTCGCCGGCATCGTCGGCCGCAAGGCGGGGACCGGCGACTCCGGCGTCCACTCGCGCGCGGCGATCGATTCCGGCACCGTCTGGACGCGGGACGCGCTGCGCCGGTTCCTGTCCGAGCCGGGCAAGGCGCTGCCGGGGACTTACATGCCCGTCAGCGTCCAGGACCCGAAGCAACTCGATGATTTGCTGGACTATCTGGAGACGCTGCGCTGAGACATCGCCTGGCGAGGCGCCGGCTCGCGCGCGTGATTGACGAATGTCAAATGCCGGTTCACCGTACTTGCTAAACAGGGAGACGGAAGGGAGATGGTCAGGAGGGTCCGATGAATCAAGCTCCCCGCACGCTTCGCTACGCCGAGGTGGTGCACGTCATCAAGCCGTTCCGGTTGATCGATGCCGAGTCCTACGAGCACGTTTACTGGCGACGCGACGGCGTGGCGCTCGCGCCCGGCTACTACGTCGTCAGCTGGCCGCGCCGGACGCGGGATCACCGCTTCAACGAGAATGCGGCGTTCCGCGGCCCGTTCCGGGAGCGGGCGCAGGCGCGCGCGCAGCTCGAGCAGCTGAGCGCCTGAGGCGATGGATGCAGCGCCCGGCGGGCAGCGCGAGGCGCAGGAGTCGCTGGATCCGCGCTTCGTCAGCCACCTCGTCCGCGACACCTACGCGCTGATCCTCGCCGGCGGCCGCGGCACGCGCCTGGAGGAGCTGACCGACTGGCGCGCCAAGCCCGCGGTGCCCTTCGGCGGCAAGTTCCGCGTCGTCGACTTCACGCTGTCCAACTGCGTCAACTCGGGCGTGCGCCGCATCGGCGTCGCCACCCAGTACAAGGCGCACAGCCTGATCCGCCACCTGCAGCGTGGCTGGAGCTTCCTCGACGGGCGCTTCGGCGAGTTCATCGACCTGCTGCCGGCGCAGCAGCAGGTCGAGGAGCACTGGTACCAGGGCACCGCCGACGCGGTGTACCAGAACATCGAGGTGATGCGCCGCACCGGCGCGCGCTGGGTGCTGGTGCTCTCGGGCGACCACGCCTACAAGATGGACTACGGCCGCATGCTGGTGCGCCACGTCGAGAAGCGCGCCGCGGCCACCGTCGCCTGCCTGGAGGTGCCGCTCGCCGAGGCGCGCGCCTTCGGCGTCATGGCGGTCGACGCGGACGGGCGCGTCACCGGCTTCGCCGAGAAGCCGGAGCAGCCGCAGCCGATCCCGGGACGGCCCGAGCACGCGCTCGCCAACATGGGCGTGTACGCCTTCGAGGCGGAGTTCCTGTTCGAGCAGCTGGCGCGCGACGCGCGCGACGCGCGCTCCAGCCACGACTTCGGCAAGGACGTGATCCCGCACCTGGTGCCGCGCAGCCCCGTGTACGCGCACCGCTTCGCCGAGAGCTGCGTCGGCAGCGAGCCGGGCGCCGAGCCGTACTGGCGCGACGTCGGCACGGTCGACGCCTACTGGGAAGCCAACATGGAGCTGACCAAGGTGACGCCGCAGCTCAACCTGTATGACGAGCAGTGGCCGATCTGGACCCACCAGGAGCAGCTGCCGCCGGCCAAGTTCGTCTTCGACGACGCGGCGCGCCGCGGCGTCGCGATCGACTCGATGGTCTCGGGCGGCTGCATCGTGAGCGGCGCCACGGTGCGGCGCTCGCTGCTGTTCTCCAACGTGCGGGTGGAGGAGGGCGCGCTGATCGAGGACTCGGTGGTGCTGCCCGACGTGCACATCGGGCGCGGCGCGGTGCTGAAGCGCGCCGTGGTGGACCGCCGCTGCCGCATCCCCGACGGGCTGCGCATCGGCGTCGACCCGGCCGCCGACCGGCAGCGCTTCCGCGTGACCGCGCAAGGCGTCACGCTGGTGGTCCCCGAGATGCTCGGGCAGCAGGTGCACCGGCCGGGCTGAGCGCCGGGGGTCGCGGCGCGGCCGATGATAGGATTGGCCCGCTACAACAAGATGCCAGGCAACTCCTTCCGGATCGACGTGCGGCCTCGGCTGCCGCAGCGCATCGCGCGCCTCGCCGAGCTCGCCGGCGACCTCTGGTACAGCTGGCACCGCCCGGCGCGCGCGCTGTTCTCGCGGCTCGACCCCGAGCTGTGGGCCGAGGTCGGCCACAGCCCGCGCGCGCTGCTGCGCTCGATCGAGCAGGCGGAGCTCGACGCCGCCGCCGCCGACGCGGCGTTCGGCGAGGCTTACGACCGGGTCATGGCGGAATACGACGCCTACCGCGCGCCGGCGCAGGCCGAGCCGCCGCTCGCCGCCGGCGAGTGCGTCGCCTACTTCTGCGCCGAGTTCGGCCTGCACGAGAGCCTGCCGACCTACTCCGGCGGGCTGGGGATCCTCGCCGGCGACCATTGCAAGTCGGCGAGCGACGCGCGCCTGCCGTTCGTCGCGGTGGGGCTGCTCTACCGCCAGGGCTACTTTCAGCAGACGATCGACGCCGAGGGCCGGCAGCAGGCGCGCTTCTCCGACATCGAGATCGAGGACCTGCCGGTCGACCCGGTGCGCGGCGCCGACGGCGCCGAGCTGCGCGTCGCGCTCGAGTTTCCCGGCCAGCGCGTGGCGTGCCGCGCCTGGCGCGCGCGCGTCGGGCGCGTGACCAAGTACCTGCTGGACACCGACGTGCCCGAGAACGGCGCCGCGGCGCGCCAGATCACGCACCAGCTGTACCGCGGCGACCTGCACACGCGCCTCGAGCAGGAGCTGGTGCTCGGCATCGGCGGCGCGCGGCTGCTCGCGGCGCTCGGCATCGAGCCCACCTGCTGGCACGTGAACGAGGGGCACCCCGCGTTCCTCATGCTGGAGCGGCTGCGGCGCAAGGTCGCGGACGGCCTCGCCTTCGACGCCGCGCTCGAGGCGGTGGCCGCGGGCACGGTATTCACCACGCATACGCCGGTGCCGGCGGGGCACGACCGCTTTCCCGCGGCGCAGGTGCGCGGCTATCTCGAGGCCGCGCTGCCCGAGCTGCGGCCCCACCTCGACGAGATGCTGGCGCTGGGGCGCGCCGACGGCGCGGCCGACTTCAACATGACGGCGCTCGCGATGCGCGCCTCGCGCTACCAGAACGGCGTCTCACGCATCCACGGCGCGGTGACGCGCCGCATCTGCGCCCCGTTCTGGCCGCAGATCGAGCCCGAGGAAAGCCCGGTCCGGTACGTCACCAACGGCGTGCACCTGCCGACCTTCATCGCCGACGCCTGGTACGAGGTGCTCGACCGCTGCGTCGGCGCCGGCTGGTCGGGCTGGCCCTTCGACGAGGGTTGCTGGCGCAACGTGCGCTCGGTGGGCGACGCGGAGTTCTGGGCGGTGCACCAGTCGCTCAAGGCGCAGATGCTGCACCTGGTGCGCCACCGCGTCACGCGCCAGCAGCAGCGCTTGCACGCCTCCGGCTCGCACATCGACCGCATCCTGCGGCTCGCCGACCCTGAGCGGCCGGACGTGCTCACCATCGGCTTCGCGCGGCGCTTCGCCACCTACAAGCGCGCCACGCTGCTGTTCGAGCGGCTCGACTGGCTGCGCCAGATCGCGGCCGACGCGAAGCGGCCGGTGCTGTTCGTGTTCGCCGGCAAGGCGCACCCGGCGGACCTGCCGGGGCAGGAGCTGATCCGGCGCATCGGCGAGGTCGCGAGCATGCCCGAGTTCGAGTCGCGCATCCTGTTCGTCGAGAACTACGACATGCGCGTGGCGCAGCGGCTGGTGTCCGGCGTCGACGTGTGGCTGAACAACCCGGTGTATCCGCTCGAGGCCTGCGGCACCTCGGGCATGAAGGCCGCGATCAACGGCGTGCTCAACCTCTCGGTGCTCGACGGCTGGTGGGGCGAGGGCTACGACGGGCACAACGGCTGGGCGATCAAGCCGCTGCCGGAGGGCGCCGACCCGCAGCGCCGCGATGCCGAGGAGTCGCGCACCCTGCACGAGCTGCTGCAGGACCAGGTGATTCCGCTCTACTACGCGAGGAACGGCGAGGGCCATTCGCCCGGCTGGGTGGCGATGATGAAGGAGGCGATGGCGAGCGTGGCGCCGGGCTTCTCGTCGCTGCGCATGCTGACCGAGTACCTCGAAAGCTGCTACCGGCCGGCGGTGGCGCGCGCGCGCCGGCTCGCGGCCGACGGGCACGCCGCGGCGCGCGCGCTCGCGGCGTGGAAGGCGCGCGTGCGCGCGGCCTGGGGAGGAGTCGCGCTGCGCCGCGCCGGCGACGGGCGCGCGGCGCTCGAGTACGGCGACAAGCTCGGCGTCGCGGCGGCGGTGCGCCTGAACGGCCTCGCGCCCGAGGACGTCGCGGTGGAGGCCGTGCTGGCGCGCGGCGAGGAGGTGCTCGAGCGGCGGCGGCTGCAGCACCGGCCGCAGGGCGCCGCCGCGGGCGAAGCGCACTACGCGCTCGAGTTCGCGCCGCGCTACTGCGGCACGATGGAGGCTCGGCTGCGCGCCTACCCGGTGCACGAGCTGCTCGCGCACCCCCTCGAGATGGGGATGATGGCCTGGGCTTGAGCGCGCCGCGCCCGGCGCGGGTGCTGTTCGCGGCGCCCGAGCTCGCGCCGTGGGCCAAGGCGGGCGGCCTCGGCGAGGTGGCGCGCGACCTGCCGCGCGCGCTCGCGGCCGCGGGCGCCGACGTGCGCGTGCTGGTGCCGGCGTACCCCGGGCTGAAGGCCGCGCATCCGGCGGCGCGCGAGGCGGCGCGCCTCGAGGCGCCCGCCGGCGCGCTGCCGCCCGCGCGCCTGCTCGAGGCGCAGGCCGCGCCGGCGCTGTGGCTGCTGGAGTGCGACGCGCTCTACGCGCGCCCGGGCGGCCCCTACGGCGGGCCGGACGGCCGCGACTGGCCCGACAACCACCTGCGCTTCGGGCTGCTGTCGCGCGCGGCCGCGCTGCTCGGGAGCGCGGCGAGCCCGCTGGCGTGGCGGCCCGACGTCGTGCATTGCAACGACTGGCCCTGCGGGCTCGCGCCCGCGTACCTCGCGCACGCGGCGGGCGGGCGCGCGGCGAGCGTGATGACGGTGCACAACCTCGCCTACCAGGGCGTGTTCGACGCCTCGACGCTGGACGAGCTGGCGCTGCCGCGCGCGGCGTTCGCGCCGGAGGGCGTCGAGTTCCACGGCAGGCTCTCGTTCCTGAAGGCGGGGCTGCACTACGCGAGCGCGCTCTCCACCGTCAGCCCGACCTACGCGCGCGAGATCCAGAGCGCGGAGTTCGGCTTCGGCCTGGACGGCCTGCTGCGGCACCGCGCCGCCGACCTGCGCGGCATCCTGAACGGCATCGACACCGCGATCTGGGACCCGGCGCGCGATCCGCTGCTCGCGGCGAACTACGACGCCGGCAGCCTGGAGAAGAAGCAGGACAACAAGCGCGCGCTGCAGCGCGAGCTGGGCCTCGCCGAGGACGCCGCGGCGCCGCTCGCCGGCATGGTGAGCCGCCTGGTGGAGCAGAAGGGCGTCGACCTGGTGATCGCGATCGCGCCGCGGCTGGTCGCCGAAGGCGCGCAGCTCGCCGTGCTCGGGCGCGGCGAGCCGGCGCTGGAAGGCGCGCTGCGCGCGCTCGCCGCGCGCCACCCGCGCGCGGTCGCCGTGTGCATCGATTTCTCCGAGGCGCTCGCGCACCGCATCGAAGCGGGGTCGGACCTCACCCTCATGCCGTCGCGCTTCGAGCCCTGCGGCCTGAACCAGCTCTACAGCATGCGCTACGGCACGCCACCGGTGGTGCGGCGCACCGGCGGGCTCGCCGACTCGGTGGCCGACGCCGCGACCGGGTTCGTATTCGAGGAGGCGAGCCCGGAAGCGCTGCTCGGCACCCTGCGCCGCGCCCTCGCGCTGCGCGCGGATGCGCCGCGCTGGGCCGCGCTGCAGCGCGCGGCCATGGCGCGGGACTCCGGCTGGGAGGGCGCCGCGCAAGCCTATCTGGCCATGTACCGGGATCTTTGACCCGGATCAAAGCCGCCGGCGCGGGGCGCGCCATGATGGCCCCATGCTGACGCTGGAAGACTGCCTGGGGCTGTGTGGCCTGAGCGAGGACGAGGTCCTCGCCATCGCCGCGCACGAGCACATTCCCGAAGCCGCCGCGGCGGAGATGGGCAGCTACCTGTGCGAATCGCCCGGCGGCGAGCGCTGCGTGCGGGCGATGATCCTCGAGGACCTCGCCAACGCGGCGGCCATCGGCAACCAGCCCCGGGTGCTCGCGCTGAAGCTCCTGCTGCGCAATTTCGTCGCCCGGCACCCGCGGTGCGACGCGCGCCACCTGGCGCAGATTCGCTATCCCGACCGGCGCCTCGCAGAGGCGCTGCCGGCGCCCGCGCCATGATCCCCAATGAGCCGCTGCCGCTGGCGGCCGAACCGGAGGTGCTGCCGGGCGCGGGGCTCGACCGCGTCGCGCGCGCCGCGACCGCGCGCCTCTCCGGCGGCATCTCGCCCTGGTCGGTGGGGCTCGCCTACGCCGACTGGCTGCAGCACCTCGCCGCCTCGCCCGGCAAGCAGGCGCAGCTCGCGGCGAAGGCGCTGCGAAAGCTCAACCGCCTCGCGCTCTACGCCGGCACCTGCGGCCTCGGCGGCGAGGCCGCGGCGCCTTGCATCGAGCCGCTGCCGCAGGACCGGCGCTTTCGCGATCCCGCCTGGCGGCGCTGGCCGCACAACCTGATCCAGCAGTCGTTCCTGCTCGCGCAGCAGTGGTGGCACAACGCCACCACCGGCGTGCGCGGCGTCTCGCGCCACCACGAGGAGCTGGTCACCTTCCTCGTGCGCCAGTGGCTCGACGTGTTCTCGCCTTCGAACTACGTGCTCACCAACCCCGAAGTCTGGGCGCGGACCGCGGCCACCGGCGGCGCGAACCTCGCCAAGGGCCTGGTCAACTGGCTCGAGGACGCCGAGCGCATCGCGGCCGGGCGCCCCGACCCGCAGATGCTGCGCTTCCAGCCGGGGCGCACGGTCGCGCTCACGCCCGGCGACGTGGTGTTCCGCAACCACCTGCTGGAGCTGATCCAGTACAGGCCCGCAGGAGCGCAGGTGCGGCCCGAGCCGGTGCTGATCGTGCCCTCGTGGATCATGAAGTACTACATCCTCGACCTCAGCCCGGGCAATTCGCTGGTGAAGTACCTGGTCGAGGCCGGCCACACGGTGTTCATCGTGTCCTGGCGCAATCCCGGCGCCGCCGACCGCGATCTCGGGCTCGAGGACTACCTCGACGCGATCGAGCAGGCGCTCGACGCGGTCGGAGAGATCGTGCCGGGGCGCAGGGCGCACCTCGCCGGTTACTGCCTCGGCGGCACCATGGCGGCGATCACCGCGGCGCGCGACGCGGCGCGCGAGCAGCCGCGCCTCGCCAGCCTGACGCTGTTCGCCGCGGAGCTGGATTTCGAGGAGCCGGGCGAGCTGTCGCTGTTCGTCGACGACAGCCAGATCTCGATGCTCGAGGACCTGATGCAGGAGCAGGGCTACCTCGACGGCAAGCAGCTCGCCGGTGCCTTCATGATGCTCAACTCGCGCGACCTGCTGTGGTCCAAGCGCACGCGCAACTACCTGCTCGGCGAGCGCGACGCGCCGAGCGACCTGATGGCGTGGAACGCCGACGCGACGCGGCTGCCGGCGCGCATGCACTCGCAGCTGCTGCGCGGCCTGTACCTCGGCAACGACCTCGCCGAGGGGCGCTTCGAGGCCGGCGGCCAGCCGGTGGCGCTACGCGACATCCGCGTGCCGGTGTTCGCGGTCGGCACCGAGTGGGACCACATCTCGCCGTGGCGCTCGGTCTACAAGGTCAACCTGCTCACCGACGCCGAGGTGACCTTCGCCCTCACCAGCGGCGGCCACAACGTCGGCATCGTGAGCGAGCCGGGCCGCCCGGCGCGGCACTTCCGCTGCGCGACGCGCGCCGAGCGCGCGCCCTACGTCGGCCCGGACGAATGGCGCGGCCGCACGCCGGCGCGCGAGGGCTCCTGGTGGCCGGCGTGGCAGGCGTGGCTCGCGGCGCGCTCGGGCGCGCCGGAGCCAGCGCCGCAGGCGGGAGCGCCCGAGCGCGGCCTGCCGCCGCTCGGCGAGGCGCCGGGCCGCTACGTGCTGATGCCCTGAGGGAGCGGCGCGTGCCCTGGAACGCCTATCGCTATCCGGCCGCCATGAGCCTGCTGCGCCCCGCGGTGCGCGCCAAGGCGATCGAGATCGCCAACGCGCTGCTGCGCGAGGGCAACGACGAGGGCAGGGCGATCCGCATCGGCATCTCGCGGGCCAAGCTCTGGGCCGAGCAGCGGCAGCGCGACGCCGGCACGGCGCGGCGCGGCTGGACCTGAGGCGCGGCGCCGTTCCGGCGGCGGCCTTCGTGCGCGTCGCCGACGCCATGCAGGCGCAGGGCGTCACTTAGGCCGCCGCGCGGCCGGGCAAGGCACCTGCGTAGAATCCGGGCATGCAGGATCTCGCCATCGCGGCGCGCGGGCTGACCCGGCGCTACGCCGCGCTCACCGCGGTGGACCGCATCGACCTCGAGATCCGCTACGGCGAGATCTTCGGCCTGCTCGGCTCGAACGGCGCCGGCAAGACGACCACCATCAAGATGCTGACCACGCTGCTGGCGCCGAGCGCTGGCACCGCAGAGGTGGGGGGATTCGACATCGTGCGCGCCCCCGCGCAGGTGCGCGCGCGCATCGGCTACGTGCCGCAGCTCGTGTCGGCCGACGGCGCGCTCACCGGCTACGAAAACCTGCGCCTGTCGGCGAAGCTCTACGGCCTGGCGCGCGCCGAGCGGGGCGCGCGCATCGCGGAGGCGCTCGGCTTCATGGGGCTCGAGGACGCCTCGGGGCGCTTGGCGCGCACCTATTCGGGCGGCATGATCCGGCGCCTGGAACTCGCCCAGGCGATGCTGCACCGGCCGGCGATCCTGTTCCTCGACGAGCCGACCATCGGCCTCGATCCCTTGGCGCGGCATTCGGTGTGGGACCGCCTGCGCGAGCTGCAGCGGGGCTACGGCATGACGGTGCTCATCACGACGCACGACATGGAGGAGGCCGAGGCGCTGTGCGGCAGGCTGGCGATCATGCACGCGGGGCGGATCGCGGCGGTAGGCGCGCCGCGAGCGCTGCGCGCGGCGCTCGGCCCGGGCGCGAGCCTGGACGACGTCTTCGCGCGCTACGCCGGCGGCGCGATCGACGAGGGCGGCAACTTCGCCGACGTTTCCCGCGCGCGGCGCACGGCGCACCGCCTGGGCTGAGCGGGCATGGGCCGGTTCCTCCGCGAGAGCGCCGCCGTGGCTCAGGTCGAGCTGCTGAAGCTGGTGCGCGATCCGACCGAGCTGTTCTCGCGCGCCGTGCAGCCGCTGCTCTGGCTGCTCGTGTTCGGCCAGGTGCTGGCGCATGTGCGCGGCATCTATACCGGGCAGGCGGGGTACTTGGCCTTCATGACGCCGGGGATCCTCGCGCAGAGCGTGCTCTTCAGCGCGATCTTCTACGGCATCGCGGTGATCTGGGAGCGCGACCTCGGCGTGGTGCACAAGCTGCTGGTCAGCCCGGCGCGGCGCAGCTCGCTCGTCTTCGGCAAGGCGGTGGCGGCGGGCTGCCGCGGCCTGGTGCAGGCTGCGGTGATCTACGCCGTCGCGCTCGCGCTGCACATTGCGGTGCGGCCCGACGCAATCGCCGTGCTGGGCGTGCTCGCCGCGGTGCTGCTCGGCTCGGGGCTGTTCTCGACCTTCTCGCTGATCATCGCCTGCATCGTCAAGACGCGCGAGCGCTTCATGGGCATCGGCCAGCTGCTGACGATGCCGATGTTCTTCGCCAGCAACGCCATCTACCCGCTCGACCTGATGCCGGCCTGGCTGCGCTTGGTGGCGCGGCTCAACCCGCTCACCTACCTCGTCGACGCGCTGCGCGGGATGATGATCGCGGGCGGCGAGACCGTGCACGGCTACGGGCTCGACTTCGCGGTCCTGGCGGCGGCGTTCGCTGTGCTTCTGGCGATCGCGGTCCGCCTCTACCCGACGCTGGCGCAATGAGGCCGCGGCGGCTTGCGCTGGCGAAGGTCTACCAATTGCTCGAGCCGGGGCCGGTGGTGCTGCTCACGACCTTCGCGCGCGGCCGGGCCAACGTCATGACGATGTCGTGGCACACGATGATGGAGTTCGAGCCGCCGCTGGTCGGCTGCGTGGTGAGCGACCGGAACCATTCGTTCGGCCTGCTCAAGGCGACGCGCGAGTGCGTGATCGGTATTCCGGATGCGAAGCTGGCAAGGCAGGTCGTCGGCTGCGGCAACACGACGGGCGCGAAGCTCGACAAGTTCGCCAGGTTCGGCCTGACGCCGCTGCCGGCGCGCAGCGTGCGCGCGCCGCTCATCGCGGAGTGCCATGCGAACCTGGAATGCCGCGTCGCGGACGCGCGCATGGTGCCGAAGTACTGCCTCTTCGTGCTGGAGGTGGTGAAAGCCTGGATCGATCCGGCCGCCGCGAAGCGCGCGAAGACGCTGCACCACCTCGGCTGGGGCCGCTTCATGGTCGCGGGCCGGACGCTCACGCTGCCGTCGCGCATGCGCTGACCGGGCCCCCCGCTTTCGCGGCGACGACGTTGCCACCGCCGCCCTCAATCCGCGGCGCGAGTCCAGCCGGCCCGCAGGATGCTGTCCCCCTTGTTGTAGACGAGGCGCAGGCTGCCCTTGAAGGCGGCCTTCAGCGCGTGCGCGATGACCCGCGCGAGGTGCGTCGAGGTGGTCGTCACCGTGACGCCCGCCGCGCCGTCGTCGATCCTCATGATGCGCTCGAGCGGGTGCTCGGCGCTCTCGCGCTGCTCGCAGTTCTTCACCAGCGCCAGGATCTCGCCGCGGTGCGTCGCGAAGAAGCCGCCCGCGATCGAGACGTAGCCCGCGGGGAAGCGCTCGTCGATGCGGCGGCACGCCGGGCAGCGGCGCTTCAGGGCGACTCCCTGCGCCGGTCCCCAGCTCCAGCGCCCGCGCCGGAACACCGCGCGGCAGCGCGGGCATTGCGCCGGCCCGGCGGGCTTGCGCCCGGGGCGGTAGGGATCGTCGCCGAAGCCTTCCAGCAACTGCTTCCTGCTGTAGCGATACGCGCTGCGACCGGTTTTCATGACTTGCTCTCCATGGGAGGAATTTAGGGCCTCCGCCGGGCGCGATCTTGACCGGGATCAATACGCCCGAAGGGCCTCGGGGCGACGATGGTCGGGCAGATGATCCGCTGGCAGGACTGGACGAACGTAGCGCTCGGCATATGGCTGGTGGTGTCCCCCTATCAGCTCGCCTACACGCTGAACGCGCCGGCGACGGAGAACGCCATGGGGGTAGGGGCGATGCTCGCGCTCTTCAACGTCATGACTGCCTGCAGGCTCGTCGATGCCGGGCAGGAGATCTTCAACATCGTCATCGGCGCCTGGCTGCTGCTTTCGCCGTTCGCGCTCGGCATCGCCGCGATGCAGGCCGCCGGCATGAACGCCATGATCGTCGGGGCGTGCGTCTTGCTCTTGGCCTTCTGGCAGCTGCACGACGCGCTCGGCGCCCGCAAGGGCTAGGGCGGGCCGCATGCCCGAGCGCAACGGCGACATCGCGCGCGCCTTCGACGAGATCGCCGACCTGCTCGAGCTGCAGGACGCCAACCCGTTCCGGGTGCGCGCCTACCGCAACGCCGCGCGCACGGTCGGCGGCCTCGGCATCGACCTCGCCGCGGCGGTGCGCCGCGGCCGGCCGCTGCCGAAGATGCGCGGCATCGGCGACGACCTCGCCGCCAAGATCGCCGACATCGCGCGCACCGGCAGCACTGCGCTGCTCGCGCGCCTGCGCAAGCAGTTTCCGCCGGGAATCGGCGCGGTGCTGCAGGTGCCGGGGCTGGGGCCGAAGCGCGCCCATGCCCTGTACCGCGAGCTGGGGGTCGCTTCGCTCGAGCAATTGCTCGGCGCGGCGCGCGCCGGGAAGATCCGGGCGCTGCCCGGCTTCGGCGCGAGGAGCGAGGCGGCGCTGCGCGAGGCGGCAGAGGCGCGCCTGCCGAAATCGCGGCGCTATACGCTCGCCGAGGCCGAGCCCCAGGCGAAGGCACTGCTGGCGGCGCTGCGCCGCGCGCCCGGCGTCGCCTCGGTCGAGGCCGCGGGCAGCCTGCGGCGCAGGCGCGAGACGGTCGGCGACATCGACCTGCTGGCGGTCGCCGCGGATCCGGGCCCGGTGATGGAGCGGTTCGCGCGCTACCCCGAGGTGCGCGAGGTGCTCTCGCGCGGCTCGACGCGCTCCAGCGTGGTCCTGAGGAGCGGCATCCAGGTCGACCTGCGCGTGGTGCCCGCGGCGAGCCGCGGCGCGGCGCTCGTCTATTTCACCGGCTCGAAGCCGCACAACATCGCGCTGCGCCGCATCGCGCAGGCGAAGGGCCTGAAGCTCAACGAGTACGGCGTCTACCGCGGACGCCGCCGCATCGCGGGCGAGACCGAGGAATCGGTGTACGCGTCCCTCGGCCTCGCCTGGATCCCGCCGCAGCGGCGCGAGGAAGACGGCGAGCTCGAGGCGGCGCGCGCCGGCGGGCGCTGAAGGCTTGCCGCAAGTTTGCGGCAACACCCTGTTACCAATGTAACTGAACCGCGGGCGGTGAGGCGTCGCTCTAAGGGTGGGTCCGCCGCGATCGGCGGCCACTCACAAGGAGCACGTCATGAAGAAGCAAGCTCAGGTTCTCGGTTTCCTCGCGCTCGCGCTCGCCGCGGGCGGCGCCGCCGCGCAGAGCGCGACGCCGCCGGCAGGCTGGTACGGCGGCCTCGAGCTCGGGCGGGCCCACCTCGGCGCGAGCGGTCAGGACATCGACGGCGCCTTCGCCAGCCAGGGCATCACGGGCACCGCCGGCATCGCCCGCAACCGCACCGCCTGGGGACTGAGCCTCGGCTACCGCGCCAGCCCGTACTGGGGCCTGGAGGCGGGCTACGAGGATTTCGGCCGCTTCAACTACAGCGACGCCACGACGGCGCCCGCGGCCGACACGATCGACGGCAAGTACCGCGCGCACGCCTGGTCGTTCGCCGGGCTGGGCTACGTGCCGATCGGCGCCAACTGGTCGCTGTACGGCAAGGCGGGACTGACGCGCACGCGCGCCGAGCTCGACGCGGCGTCGCAGACCGGCGCCACCGCGCCTTCGGGCGCCGCGGCGAGCCGCACCGGACTGCTGTTCGGCGCCGGCGTCAACTACGACTTCAGCCGGTCGCTGTTCGCGAAAGTGGGCTGGGACCGCTACACCCGCGTCGGCGACGCGGCGAGCACCGGGCGCGGCGACGTGGACGTGGTCGGCCTGGGCATCGGTTTCCGCTTCTGACCCGCGGCGGCGCGGCGCGCGGCTAGCGGCGCTTCGCCCGGCCGCGCGCCGGCACCAGCAGCACCGGCACCGGGCTGTAGCGCACCACCAGGTCGGCGTCGCTGCCGAGCAGCACGCGCTTGACGCCGCGCCGGCCGTGCGTGCCCATCACGACCAGGTCGGCGCGCCAGCGCTTCGCCTGCGCCACGATGGTGTCCGCGACCCGCCCGCCGAAGCCTTCCACGAGCGCGCTCTCCGGCTTCGCGCCCATGCGGCGCGCCGCGCGCTCCGCCTCCGCGAGCGTGCGCTTCCCCGCGGCGCGCAGCGCGCCGAGCATCGCGTTCATGTTCATGCCGGCGCCCGGGTCCGGAAACGCGAACGCCACGTATTCGTCGAGCACGTGCAGCAGCCGCAGCCGCGCGCGGTTCTGCCGCGCCAGCGCGATCGCCGCCCTCATGCCGGCGCCCGAGGTCGGGCTGCCGTCCACCGGCACCAATATCCGCTTGTAGGCCATTCGCTTTCCTCCGCTGACGCCAGCCTAGAGCTTGGCCGCGGCGCGCGCTTGACGCAAGTCAATTTCGAAACGCCGCCATGCCCGAGCATGGGGGCGGCGGCGCCATGCAAATTCCCGGGTCCCTGTTCGGCTACATCTGGCGCACCAGCGCGCGCCACCAGGCCGTGCTGGCGGCGCTCTCGGCGGTCGTGTTCCTGCTCAGCGCGGTGCCGCTCGAGCTGCAGCGGCGCATCGTCAACGACGCGCTGCAGCGCGGCGCCACCGGCGCCGTCGTCGCGCTCTCGCTCGGCTACGCCGCGGTGGCCGTGGTCGAGGGCGCGGTAAAGCTCTGGCTGAACGTCTATCGCGCCTGGGTAAGCGAGCGCGCGGTGCGCGACCTGCGCCGGGGCATCGGCGCGCTGACCGCGAGCGCCGCCGGGGCCGCCGACCGCGCCGCGGCCGAGGGCGTGGAGATCTCGATGATCCTGTCGGAGGCCGAGCCGATCGGCGGCTTCGTCGGCGTCAGCCTGTCCGAGCCGCTGCTGCAGGGCGGGGTGCTGCTCAGCGTGTTCGGGTACCTGGCGTGGCTCCAGCCGCTGATGGCGGTGCTCTGCCTGGCGGCGTTCTCGCCGCAGCTGGTGTTCGTGCCGCTGATGCAGGGCGCGATCAACCGCCGTGCGGGCGAGCGCATCCGCACCCTGCGCGCGGTGAGCGGCGGGATCGTCGGGCACCGCGCCGACGCCGCGCGCGCCGCGGAGCAGAATTCGCACATCGACCACGTGTTTGCGCTCAACATGGGGATCTACAAGCTCAAGTTCGGCATGAATTTCCTGATGAACCTGATGCACCACCTCGGCGTCGCCACCGCGCTCGGCGTGGGCGGCTGGCTCGCGATCCGCGGGCGCATCGAGGTCGGCACCGTGGTGGCGTTCGTCTCCGGCCTGGCGAAGGTCAACGATCCCTGGGGTGACGTGGTGAACTGGTTTCGCGAGATGACCGTGACGGCGATGCGCTACCGCCTGGTGGCGGACGCCGTGCGCTGGCTCGCCGCGGAGGAAGCCGCCGCTTGAGCGCGCCTCCCGGCTGGTGGCGGCAGGAGCCGCGCGAGGCCGCCGCCGCGCTCGGCAGCGGCGACGGGGGTTTGGACGAGGCCGGCGCGGCGGCCGCGCTGGCGCGCTGGGGTCCGAACATACTCGACGCCGGCCGGCGGCGCTCGGCGCTGGCGGAGATCCTCGCGCGCTTCCGCAACCCGCTGGTGCTGCTGCTCGGTGTCGCGGCGCTGATCTCGGCCGGGACCGGGGACGCGCCCAGCGCGCTGATCATCCTGGCGGTGCTGGCGGCCAGCATCGCGCTCGACTACGCCCAGGAGCGGCGCGCCGGCAACGCGATCGAGCGGCTGCGCGCGCTGGTGCAGCTCACCGCGCGCGTGCGCCGCGGCGGCGCGGAGCGCGAGCTGCCCTCGGCGCAGGTGGTGCCCGGCGACGTGGTGCTGCTGGCCGCCGGCGATCTGGTGCCGGCCGACGGGCTGCTGCTCGCCGCGCGCGACCTGTTCGTCAACCAGGCGACGCTGACCGGCGAGGCGTTCCCGGTCGAGAAGCGCGCCGGCGCGCCGCAGGCCGGCGCCGCCGGCGCCGCCGAGGCCGGCAACGCGCTGCTCGCGGGGAGCCACGTCGTGAGCGGCAGCGCGACGCTGCTTGCCTGCCGCACCGGCCGCGCCACCGAGCTCGGCGCCACCGCGGCGCTGACGGCGGCGCGCACGCGGCCGAATCCGCTCGAGGCCGGCACGCGCCGCTTCGGCATGCTGCTGCTGCGCACGACGCTGTTCCTCGTCCTGTTCGTGCTGCTGGCGAACGTGCTGCTGGCGCGCCCGCTGCTCGAGTCCTTCATGTTCGCGGTGGCGCTGGCGGTGGGGCTGACGCCCGAGCTGCTGCCGGTGATCGTCTCGGTGACGCTGGCGCGCGGCGCGGTGCGGCTGGCCGAGCAGGAGGCGATCGTCAAGCAGCCCGCCGCGGTGCACTCGCTCGGCGCGATGGACGTGCTGTGCACCGACAAGACCGGCACCCTGACCGAGGGCCGCATCGAGCTCGAGCGCTGCCTCGACCTCGACGGCGCCGAGAGCGGGCGCGCGCTGCAGCTCGCGTACGTCAACAGCCGCTACGAGAGCGGGCTGCGCAGCCCGCTCGACGAGGCGATCCTGCGCCGCGGCGGCATCGACGTCTCCGGGTGGCGCAAGGTCGACGAAGTGCCGTTCGACTTCGAGCGGCGCCGCGTCTCGGTGCTCGCCGACGACCCGGCGGGGCGGCGCCTGCTCATCGTCAAGGGCGCCCCGGAGGAGCTGGTCGCGCGCTGCGACCGCAGCGAGGCGGCCGGCGGCGCGCGCCTCGAGCCGATGGACGAGGCGGCCCGCGCGCGCGCGCTGGCGCGCTTCGAGGCGCTGGGCGGCGAGGGCCTGCGGGCGCTGGCGATCTGCTGGCGCGAGGTGGCGCCCGGGCGCGCCGAGATCTCGAGCGGCGACGAGCGGGAGCTGGTGCTGGCCGGCTTCGTCGCCTTCCTCGATCCGCCGCGCCCGGAGGCGCGCGCCGCGCTCGCCGCGCTCGCCGCGCGCGGCGTGGCGGTGAAGATCGTGAGCGGCGACAACGAGCGCGTCGCGCTGCACCTGTGCCGCGCGCTCGGCGTCGACGGCGGCGAGCCGCTGCTCGGGCGCGACGTGGCGCGCCTGGACGGGCCGGGCCTCGCCGCGGCCGCGGAGCGGGTGACGCTGTTCTGCCGCGTCTCGCCGGTGCAGAAGACCCGCATCATCGAGGCGCTGCGCAGCCGCGGCCGCGCCGTGGGCTACATCGGCGACGGCATCAACGACGCGCCGGCGCTGCGCGCCGCGGACGTCGCGATCTCGGTCGACGGCGCGGTCGACGTCGCGAAGGACGCCGCCGACGTGATCCTGATGCGCCACGACCTCGGCGTGGTGGTCGCCGGGGTCGCCGAGGGCCGCCGCAGCCACCGCAACGTCATGAAGTACCTGCGCATGGGCACCAGCTCCAACTTCGGCAACATGTTCAGCATGGCCGGCGCGGCGGCGCTGCTGCCGTTCCTGCCGCTGCTGCCGGTGCAGGTGCTGCTCAACAACCTGCTCTACGACCTCTCGGAGATCGCTCTGCCGTTCGACCGGGTCGAGGAGCGCGAGGCGCTGCGCCCCTGCGTCTGGGACCTGGGCGCGATCCGCAGCTTCATGCTGCGCGCCGGGCCGCTCAGCTCGCTGTTCGATTTCGCCACCTTCGGCGCGCTGCTGTGGACGTTCCACGCCGGGCCCGAGCTGTTCCGCACCGGCTGGTTCGTGGAGTCGGTCGCCAGCCAGGTGCTGGTGATCTTCGCCATCCGCACGCGCGCTCCCGCGTGGCGCGGCCGGCCGCACCCGGCGCTGGTCGCGGCGGCGCTGGCGGTGGTCGCCATCGCGACGGCGCTACCGTACACTTCGCTCGCCGCCTGGCTCGGCTTCGTGCCGCTGCCCGGCGCGGTGCTCGCAGCGCTCGCCGGACTCGTCGCAGCGTACCTGCTGCTGATGGAGCTCGCCAAGCGGCGGCTGCTTGACGTGGGTCAATAGGGTCCGGGAGCGCGCGGCTAACTTGTCGGGAAGGAGGCATGGCATGAGCTACAAGTCGATCCTGGTTCACCTCGACGCCGGCAAGACGGTGCCGCAGCGGCTGGAAGTCGCGCTCGCACTGGCGCAGGCACACGACGCGCACCTCACCTGCCTGTACGCGGTGGACGCGGCGCCGCTGCCCGCGGCCGCGGCCGAGGCGGGCCAGGTGCTGATCGAGGCCCACGCGCGGATGCTGCGCGAGATGCGCGCCGGCGGGCGCGCGGCGTACGACGCGCTGGCGCGCAGCTCGGGCTACGCCAAGCTGGAGTGGCGCGAGACCGAGGACGACGCGCTCGGCGCCGTGGCGCTGCACGGTCGCTACGCCGACTTGGTCGTCATCGGGCAGAAGAACGAGGAATGGGCCTCCGGCATCGGGCGCGAGTTCCAGGAGAAGATCCCGCTCGCCGCGGGCCGGCCGGTGCTGGTGGTGCCCTATGCCTACGAGAAGCGGCCGATCGCGGAGCGCGTGCTGGTGGCGTGGAACGCGGGCCGCGAGGCGGCGCGCGCGGTGCGCGACGCCCTGCCGCTGCTGCAGCGCGCGAAGCAGGTGGTGGTGGCGGCGTTCGACCCCCAGGGCACGCCCGGCGCGCACGGCGAGCAGCCCGGCGCGGACGTCGCGCTGTACCTCGCGCGCCACGGCGTCAAGGTCGAGGCGGCGTCGCGCCCCGGCAGCGGCGACGTCGACGTCGGCAACCTGCTGCTGTCGCTCGCGTTCGACGCGCGCGCCGACCTGATCGTGATGGGGGCGTGGGGCCACTCGCGCCTGCACGAGCTGGTGCTCGGCGGCGTGACCCGCACGGTGCTGCAGTCGATGACGGTGCCGGTGCTGCTATCGCACTGAGCCTTCCGGCTCAGTGATCTTCCAGGCGCGGGACGGATTCCTCGGCCGGCTGGCCGGTGTCGGGGTCGATCCAGCCCGAGAGGCCGATCTCCTGCTCGGCCTCCTCGAGCGACTCGCCGGGCTCCAGCGCGCCTTCGTCGCTCGCCTGCATGTCCTCGACCGCCTCGAGCAGGGTGGGGAAGGGGCCGTGCTCGCGCCGGCTGTCCTCGGCCTGCCAGTAGAACCCGTCGGGCCGCTCGATGATGCGGTCGCGGTCGTAGTCGCGGGCGCTCTGCGGAATCACCTGTTTCATGGCTCTCGCTCCTCGCGGCTATTGTGCGCGCGCGGCGCGCGGCGCGCCAGCGGTTTCAATGGCGCGTCGCCAGCACCGACTCGAGGCCGGGGATGTCGACGATCCGTACGTGCTTCTGCTGGACCTCGATCAGGCCATCCTCCTGGAACTTGGAGAACAGGCGGCTGACGGTTTCGAGCTTGAGGCCGAGGTAGCTGCCGATCTCCTCGCGCGTCATGCGGAGGTGGAACTCGGAAGGCGAGTAGCCGCGCCGCACGAAGCGCCTGGACAGGTTGAGCAGGAAGGTCGCCAGGCGCGCCTCGGCGCGCATCGAGCCGAGCAGCATCATGACGCCGTGGTCGCGCACGATCTCGCGCGCCAGCACCGCGTGCAGGTTGCGCTGCAGGCCCGGCACCTCGCGCGAGATCTCCTCGATCAGGGCGAAGGGCATGACGCAGACCTCGGAATCCTCCAGCGCCACCGCGTTGCCGCCGTAGGCGCCGGCGCCGAGGCCTTCCAGCCCGACCAGCTCGCCCGGCATCGCGAATCCGGTCACCTGCTCGCGGCCCTCGCCGTCGAGCACGGTGCTCTTGAAGAAGCCGGTGCGCACGGCATAGACCGACTTGAAGCCGTCGCCCGACTTGAACAGCGTCTCGCCGCGCTTCAGCCGCCGGCGCGCGTACACCAGGCGCTCGATGCGCGACATGTCGGCGGCGTCGAGCCCCTGCGGCAGGCACAGCTCCCTCAGGTTGCAGCTCGAGCAGGTCACTTCGAACTTGCGCGGCGCGACGGCGCTGCGTTCCTGCAGTCGGATCACGGTTTGCATGGTTTCCTCTCTTCTCCCCTTGCGCTCAGTGCGGTATCCCGGCGCGGCGCGCGATCAGCTCGCGCACCTGGCCGAACTCGGTGCTCTTGTCGAAGACGTCCCGCGCGCCGAGGCGCTTCGCGGCACTGCGAAAAGGCTCGGCGGCGAAATTGGTGAGCATGTAGACCTCGACGCCGGGGGCCTGCTCGCGCAGCGCCCGCAGCACGTCCAGTCCGCTGCCCTGGCGCAGCTGCATGTCGAGCAGCACGACGTCGGGCTGCGCTTCGACGACCCCGCGGATGGCGTCGGGCGCCGTGTCGGCGTACCCGGCGGCGGACACGCCCGGGATTTCCTCGAGCAGACTGCGCACGCGCTCTCGCACGGCAGGCGAGTCCTCGACGAGGTAGACGGTGAAACCTGCGGCGTTGCCTCGTTCCATGCCGCCCAGTCTGCCCGGGGCGCGCATCCGGACCTATCGGCGGCGGCTGATACGGGCCTGCGAAGCGGCGCACCCCGCCTAGGAAAGCTCCTACAGCAGCCGGTTCTCCAGCGCGTAGCGCACGAGCTCGGCCGTGCTGCCGACGCCCAGCTTCTCGAGCACCCGCGTCTTGTGCGTGCTCACGGTCTTCACCGAAAGGCTCAGCTTCCTGCCGATCTCGGTAGGGCTCGCGCCGCCGGCGAGCAGCTTGAAGACCTCGAACTCGCGGTCCGAGAGGTGCGTGTGCGGCAGGCCGTCGCCGGCCGCGGCGCCGATCAGCTCCGCGGCCGCCGCCTCGCTGACGTGGACGCCGCCCGCAGCGACCTTGCGGATCGCGCCGACCAGCTGCGCCGGCGGGCCGTCCTTGGTGAGGTAGCCCGAGGCGCCCGCCTTTAAGGCGCGCGCCGCGTACTGGCGCTCGCCATGCATCGACAGCACGAGGAGCTTGAGGCCCGGCTTCTCCAGCTTCAGGCGCTTCACCAGGTCGATCCCGGAGAGCCCCGGCATCGACATGTCGAGCAGCGCGACGTCGAAGTCGCCCGCGCGCACCAGCTTCAGCGCCGCGTCGCCGTCGGGCGCCTCGGCGGCGACCTCGATGCCGCTCTCGGCGGCGAGGATCTGCTTCAGGCCCTCGCGCACCAGCGGATGGTCGTCCGCGATCAGGACGCGGATCATGCCGCCTCGCCCGCGCGCTTCAGCGGCACGCTGAGGCGCAGCCGCGTGCCGCCGCGCGGCGCGCGCGCGATGTCGAGCGTGCCGCCGGCATACAGCACCCGCTCGCGCATGCCCTTCAGGCCGAGGGAGCGCGCCTTGGCGAGGTCCGCGGGCGTGACGCCGCGGCCGTCGTCCTCCACCTCGAGCCGCACGCCGGCGTCGGCGACGTCGAGCATCACCCAGGCGCTCTTCGCGCCGGCGTGGCGCGAGATGTTGGTCAGCGACTCCTGCAGCGCGCGGTAGACCGTGTTGGCGACCGCGCGGTCGAGCCGCTCCAGCGCCTCGGCGGCCGGCGCCTCGAAGCGGACCTGCACGCCCGAGCGCTGCGTGAAGTCGTCCACCAGCCACTGCGCCGCGTCCGCGAGCCCGAGGTCGTCGAGCATCAGCGGGCGCATGTCGGCGGCGATGCGGCGCATCGAGGCGACGGTGCGGTCGAGCACCTCGCCCATGGCGTCGGTCTTGGCGCCGAGCTCGGGCGCCGCCGCGACGGCGCGCTCGCGCAGCCAGGCGAGGTCCATCTTCAGCGCGGTGAGCAGCTGCCCCAGCTCGTCGTGCAGCTCGCGCGCGATGCGCGTCTTCTCTTCCTCGCGCGCCTCGAGCACCTGCGCCGAGAGCGCGCGCAGCTCGGCCTGCCGGCGCTGCAGCTCCTCCTCGGCCTGCTTGCGCAGCGTGATGTCGCGCAGGATCACGGTGAAGAAGCGCGCTCCGCCCTCGGTGGCCTGCGAGATCGAGGCCTCGATCGGGAACTCGGTGCCGTCGGCGCGCAGCGCCCAGAGCGTGCTCTGCTTGCCCATGCGCCGGCCGGTGGCCCCGGTCTGGCCGAACTCCCGCACGTGGTCGCGATGCCCGGCGCGGAAGCGCTGCGGCAGGAAGCGATCCAGCGGGCGCCCCAGGGCCTCGTCGCGCGCGCAGCCGAACATCTGCTCGGCGGCGCTGTTGAACAGCACGACGCTGTGCGCCTCGTCCACGGTGATGACCGCGTCCATCGCCGAATCCACGATCGCGGCGAGCCGCGCCTGGCTCTCCTCGGTGCGGCCCTCGGCGCGCAGCACCTCGCGCGCCGCCACCAGGATGCCGGTGCCGATCACCAGCATGTCGCCGAGCAGGGCGGCGCCCATGAGCCAGGGCGACTCCAGGCCCCGCACCAGCGCGAGGGCGTTGATCGCGACCAGCACCGCCAGCGCGGCGCCGCCGGAGGCGATGAACGCCGGA
>Ga0335085_10003665_pt1 | contig 26286 bp, 32 predicted proteins | sample Lox_Sample_45_FD_206712 | JGI IMG/M metagenome (GOLD analysis project Ga0335085, IMG submission 206712) | Soil microbial communities from Loxahatchee National Wildlife Refuge, Florida, United States - Lox_Sample_4.5 | ecosystem: Environmental > Terrestrial > Soil > Wetlands | place: USA...
GAAGAGCTCAACCGGGATCTTCGCGGGAGCTTCGCTTCGATCAGAGGCACTCTTCGGCATCTCCTGTGGGGAGAGCGCGCCTGGCTCCGGTTCTGGCGGGAGGGATCGTTCGGTCCCGATCTCTCGCCATCGGACCTGCCGGAACTTCCGTCGATCGTCGAGAGCTGGGTGAGCCTCGAGGAAGAGAAGGCCGCCTTTGCCCGCGATCTGACCGATGAGAAGCTCCGTGCGCCAAGCCCCGTTCGGGAAGACTCGTACATTCTGGGAGAGCTCATCCAGCACGCTCTGAATCACTCGACTCACCACCGGGGCCAGCTGGTTCTGATGCTGCGGCAACTCGGCAAGACGCCTCCGGGTACGGGCTTCCGACAGTTCCTGACCGAGAGTCGAGACGAGCCGGGGCAGTCCTGACTCCCCGGGCGCCAACTCCTTTCCCTCAACGGGGGAGGGGCAGGGGGGACGTGCTCCGGGTGTTCCGTCGCTTTGACTCCGAGCTTCCCCGGTCATAACCTCCTCCGCCTGGAGGCAATACATGGCGACAAGAAAGTCTGCCAAGACCGCTCGCTCGAAGAAGAAGGCTCCCCGCAAAGCGAAGGCCGCGCCCCCGAAGTCGCGCACGGGAACCGAGACGCTGGCATTGAATTCGAGTTCACCGAGCTTCACGGTCAACGACCTGGAGAAGAGCCTCGCGTGGTACCGCGACGTTCTCGGATTCGGGGTCGAAGAGACCTGGGACGACGCAGGCAAGGTCGTCGGCGTGTCCCTCCGGGCCGGCGGCGTGTCGTTCATGATCGGGCAGGACGATTGGAAGAAGGGACGCGATCGGAAGAAGGGAGAGGGTTTTCGGATGTTCTGCATGACGAAGAAGAACATCGACGCCCTCGCGGAGGGGATCAAGACGCGGGGCGGCAAGCTCGATCACGAGCCCACCGACCAGCCCTGGGGCGTGCGCGACATCTCCCTGACGGATCCCGACGGATTCAAGATCACGATCGCTGCCCAAAGGCGCTGACGGCGTGACCGGCGGCTCGGGGTCGGTCCTGATTCCCTGAGGAGAGGCCCTGACAGCCGGCCGCTCGCTCGCCGGTCTCGCCTTCCTGTTGGTCGGCGCGATTTGCGTAGCCCATCCCCTGCGTGCGGCAGGAACCGCACCCTTTGTGCTCGACGGAAATCGCGTGTACGTCGAGCTGTCCTTCGTTCGGCCGGACGGCCGTATCCATCGGGCTCTGGCATTCGTGGACATGGGCAGTCCATCGATGGAGATCACCGCGGCCCTGTTCGAGGAGCTTGCTCTGAATCAGGGCAGGCCCTTGAGCTTCCGGGTCGGAGACCTTCTCGTGAGCGTGCCCGCGGGGGAGGTGGCTGCCGATCCTTCCGAGCCGCACGCGATGGGCTCCGACCTGAAGGTGGAGGCCATGCTTCCAGCCGGCGTCATGGAGAAATATGAAGTCGTTCTGGACTACCAGAACCGCACACTCACGATTGCGCAGGCGGGAACGATCAGGCCCGAAGGCACGCCGGTGCCGTTTCGCGTGAACCCTCGAACCGGCCTGATCGCCGTGGACGCGCTGATCGACGACAAGCCTTATCCCGTTACGATCGACGATGGTTCCGCGTACACGTGGTTCCGTCAGGACAGAGTCCGGAGTTGGCTCGCGACGCATCCCGACTGGGAGCGCGGCATCGGCGCCGTGGGTGCCAGCAACATCACGATGTCGGGCGACGGCGCCGAAGCCTCCGGCATTCTGCTGCGCATTCCTGAAGTCCGGATCGGCCGGTTGACTCTGAAGCAGGTGGGTGCGCTGGGAGCCGGGCGAGGCAGGAGTCCGGTCGAAGGCCTCGATCTGCTCGATTGGTACTCGACGAAGAACGCGGTCCCCGTAATCGGCTGGATCGGTGGAAACGTGTTGAAGAACTTTCGCCTGACCATCGACTACAGAGATCGCACGATGTACTGGCTCCGGCAGAGCGAACCCGACGCGAGCGACCAAAATCAGGTCGGCCTCACGCTGAGGAGGCAGGGCGAAGAGGTCATCGTCGCCGCTCTCGCCACAAAGAACGGGAAGCCGACGGTCGAGGGAGTCGAGGCCGGGGACAAATTGATTCGGATCGACGGGCTCGAAACGAAGGGTGCGACCCTGGGCAAGATCTACGGTGCCCTGCACGGGAAGCCGGGTGAAGTCCGCGTTCTGGTCCTCGAGAGAGGTTCTGGTCGGCTCACCGTGCGTGCAACGGTCACGGCCTTTTAGGCGATTCGATCGAACGGGTGAGGTGGGAAGTCGCGCGCGCTCCCGGGTGACGTCGGCAGATCAAGCCTGACTGCTACCGAAGGGTGATTTGGCCGGCGCCGACGTGGGCGTGCAGGCGATGCGTGCCCTGTCCGTCGTGGTGGAACGACCGGAACAAGCCTCCATGGGATTCATCGAAGGCGGCGGCGTCCACCTCGCCGGTGAATACGAACGCATCGACGCGCGAGTAGGCCGCCCGGTCGCCGACCTCGACGGTCAAGTCTCCGGCGTGGAGCGAGACGTCCTTGTTGCCCTGGACGTTCTCGACGACGACCTCGCCAAAGGGAATGCGGGCGCGAAGATCGGTCTTCGCCGGGATCTTGACGGTGATGGTGAGGCCGTCTTTCGGGCCGCCGGAAATCCGCATCTTGGCGTCGCCGTCCTTGTTTTCGAAGACGACCTTCAGGCCGCGCGTGCGGGCGTCGTCAACGCTGCTGCCCGAGAGGTCAACGGAGATCGTGGCCTGGTCCGTGCCGACGACACGGACGTCGCCGGATCGGACGCGCAGGTCGAGCCGGCCTTGAGGGACGAAATGGACGGAAAACGGGTGGTTCACGATGTCGGTCGCCTGGACCTTCGCCTGGGGGAAGCAGGGCCCAGCCAGGAGGGCGGCGAGGCCTAGAAATAGGGAAAAGCTGCGCATGCGAGGGACCTCCATCCACCTGTACGCAGAATGGCCCGACTGTGTTCCCGTCTTCTGCGCTCTCTTCCCGGAAGGGAAGTTTAGCGAGTCGGAACCGTCAGGTCCGACGTCTTGGGCGCGCCAGGCGCCAGAACTGCGTCTCGTTCAGGAGGGTGATTCGGTGTCCCTTCTCGCGGAGCCGCTTGATCTGGATGAGCTTGATGCCCGCGTCCCGGCCGGCGGCCTGAAGCGGGTTCGGCCGGCCGCGGACGACGACGGTTGTTCGAGCGGAAGGCGCGCCATGGACGATCGCTCCCGCGCGGCGAGCGGCGCGGGCGGCCTCGCTGCGCCGCCTGGTCAGAATGCCGGTGAAGGCAAGATGAGCGCCCTTGAGCGTCCGCAGCCTTCCGACCCTCAGGGCGGCGGGCGGATGGGTCAACGCGTCGATCAGCTCCTGGGCGCTCTCGTACCGCTTTCGGCGCTCGCCGATGCAGCGATAGACGATCTCTTTCAGGTGATCGGTGCAGCGGAGGCGTCGGACCTCGCCGGTGCGAATCCGCGCCGCCGCGGTCCCCTTGACGAGCATTCCCAGCAGTTGTCCGACCTGATAAACGTCGTCGCGCGCCTGCCATTTGGGCGCCGTGCCGGCGAGGATGTCGCTCGGGGCGCCCCACGGGTTCAGCGTGCGCGCCTCGATGCCGCGTCGATCGCTCTGGTGGCTCACGATTCCGAAGTCCCCGAGCTTCAGGCTGCCGCCGTCACAGACGAAGACGTTCATCGGCGTCAGGTCACGATGGAGCATCTGACCGCGATGGAGCTTTCCGAGAACCTCGAGAATCCCCGCGATCTCGCGTCTGGCGGTCCTCTCCGGCCATCCCTTGCCGGTGCGCTGGAGAAAGGATCGCAGGTCGCCGTGCCGTGCGTATTCGAGCGCGAGGCAGTAGAGGACGCTGCCATCGGCTCGCGCGAGGGGAAACGCGTCGAACACGCGGATCGCCCGGGAATGTCCGGCGAGAATCTGCCCGAAGTACGCCTCGCGCAGCCAGCCGTCGATGTGCTCGCTCGCCTTCATCGCGACGACGGCCGGGATCGCGCGGGAGGGCGTGATCCGTGTCGCGAGGTAGGCCTGGCCGAACCCTCCCTGTCCGAGCAGGCTATCGACCCGGTACTGAATGCGCGTTTCGGGGCTCGCGATGACCTGTTGGGGAAGCAGCAGAGCTTTCCCGCGAGCCTCGCGAGAAGCCGCGGACCTCGCGAGCGTCGTGGCTTTCGAAGAGTCCTTCATCCGACGAGCCGAGTCTAAATGGCGTCGGTCCTGATTGGGACCGCATTACCCATTACCCCGGCCTCTTCCTTGACATGAGCGAGGGGGCCAGATTCGTGGCGATGTCTCGGTCTTCGGTAGCTCGGGCGCTGGTCGCTGTCGGGATGCTCGCGGCGTCCGCGGCTCGCCTGCTCGCCCAGACGGGCCACTGGGTGAACATCTCGCCTGAAGGCGGCACCATTCTGGCTCTGGCTGTCGATCCTCTCTCTCAGTCCACGATCGACGCGGGTTGCAGCGACGGCATTTTCAAGAGTGTGAATGGCGGCTCGAGCTGGACGCCGATGAAATCGGCCTGACGAATCCGATCGTCAACGCGCTCGCCCGCGCGCCCGGACGGGGCGCTGTACGCGGCCACAAACGGCGCAGGGTCTTCGTCGTCTCCAGCGAGCTGGAGAGTCGAAATCCGGTAATCGGGGTAGGCAACCATCGTTCCCCGCGGGTCGTCCACCGGCCGTAGAGAGGCTCCCTCACCCTGACCCTCTGCCCCGCCGACGAGGTAGAGGGGGAAGCGCGACCTACTTCTTCGGGATTCGCGACACCTGTGTCGCAGCGCACTGCCACTGGCCGCCTAGTTTCACCCACGTGTCGGTGAAGCGCACGGTTTCGTCGATGGGCTTGCCGTTTTCCTTGCCTTTGGTCGTAGCCTTTCCGGTCACGACGGCGGCGTCGCCGTAGACGCGGACCTTCATATCCCCGACCGTGAAGGTGTCGTACTTGGTGGAGCCCGACTTTACCCCCGCAACCATCTCGGCCCGGCTCGCCATCTCCCCATCCTGATTCGTGTAGATGTAGTCGGGTGTGAGCAGCTTCTCGAGAGCGGCCGCGTCGCCGGCGAGCCCCGCCTTCGCCCAGTCGTTTTCGAGCTTGACGAGCGCCTGCGCGACATCCTCAGGGGGACGGGCCGCCGCCACAGCCGATGCGAAAACCAGAGCCGCGATCGCCAGAATTTTCTTCATTCCAGTCTCCTCTTCTTTTCCAAGGTTGCAAGAGTCTTCTTCTTGTGGGCCGATCAGTTGGCGGACACTACCACAGGGCTCGAAGACAGAACCCGATGTGAGGAGAGCCGCACGGCGGTCCAGGGCCTGCCGGGCTCGAGATCCCTCGCTATCGCTCGAGATGACAGCGTGCTGAGTCAGGCCCGCTCGATCCGGAAGTCGTAGCAGCCGGCTTCGGTGTCACGGACGTGGACGTAGTCCACATCGGCGCGGGCGAGAAGGCGGCTGACCACGGCTTCGACGTCTTTTCCGGCGACGCGCTCCTCGGCCCGCAACACCCGACCGCGGGCGTACGCGGCGAGCGTCAGGTCGTGGGACAAGAGATCCGCCGGGAAACCGGCATGCTCGGGATACCGGCCGCAGGCCTCCTCGTGGATGAAGACCGGACCCGGCAGGGGGAAGGTGTCGAGGCCGTGAAAGGGATCGAGCGTAAAGAGCAGCCGCTTGTCGACGCCGACCTCGAACTCGCGCAGGCACAGGCGGCAGGGACCGTAGCCGGTCGCCACCTCGGAATGCACGGGATGCCCGTATCCGGGCGCTTTTCGGGACGTACGCACCTTGTCGGCGAGACCCTCAACAATGGCGATGACTCGGTAGGGTGCCATGCGCTTCTCCTCGCTCCGAAAACACGATCGTCTTTGCGAAGGTTGCAGGGACGGGCCGGATATAGGATCCGACCAACCGCGGGGGCACGATGCTGTACCTGCTCGCATTTCTGATCGGTCTGGTGGCCGGGCTACGCGCGATGACGGCGCCGGCGGCCGCGAGCTGGGCGGTGCGGCTCGGGGCGGGCGGGATTGGGGTCAACGCTGAATTCCTGCGTTGGGGCTCAAGGCTGAGTTGGTGACTCCCAACGGCGATTACGGTGGGTTCGGTCTCGCGCTGAGGCTCAAGGCCCACCGCATCGGGATCCCGACGGACGGGGTCAGGGAACCGGGCGGCCAGGCGAGGAAAGAAGGCTCCGCCCTGACTCATTCGCCTCCTTGAGGGGAGACGAGTCGCCTGGAAGCGACTAGTTCGGACAGCCGCGTCGGTTGCAGTTACAGCTGTCGGCCGGCGGCGGGTTTCCGTCGATATAGGTCTGGGCCTTCTGCCAGACCGTGCAACCGACCTTTCGGCCCATCGCTCGCCCCCGGAAGTCACCCTCGAGGAAATGGATTCCTCCGAGGCGCCGGGAAATCCCCGCCTCGTCGGCCGCCTCCGAGAAAGTCGCCCACCTCAGTGTGACGTCGTGCCTGGGAGCGAAGCCCGGCTCGAGGCGGCCGGAGCCGGCCGGGAACGTCACCGCGGCGCCAAACGCGTCGCCCCCGGTGAATCGCTTCAGGACCTCCGCCGCTGCGGCGGAGAAGGTGCTGTGGCCGGACGTGTACTCCGGGAAGGGAGGCGTGGTGAATGTGAGCGGCTGGTAAGGCAGCCAGTCCCGGCCCTTCACGAGCTTGACGCCTTCGAAAGGCACCGTCTGTGGAATTCGCCGGCGCTTGAACAAGTAGCGGATCGCCGTGATCGGGCGCTCGGAATCGTAGAAGCGCTTGGTCTCCCAGCAAGCGATTCCCGCGTCGAACACGGCGTTGCCGACCGCGAAGAACATCTTGACGTCCTCGTCAAACGTGTGCGCGTCGCGGCGCGACACGAACTCGGCGAAGAGAGTCCAATGGCCGGGGGGGAGCTCCGAGCGCGGCCCGTCGGCCCAGTACTCCGCGATCATCTTGCCGCGGTCATCGAGCTTCGCGTTCATTACCACGATTTCGAGGGCCTGGGCCACGTAGCCGAGCGATCGCCAATGCTGCGGCGGCCGCTCGGGCCGGAACTGGGAGGCCGACTCGAGAGAGAAGGGAACCACGTTCTCCCAATGCGGCGCGATGAACCCGGGCGTCACGAAGCCGCCCTGCCCGTCGGAGAACCGCAGAGGCTGCCACCGGTTCGGGTCGTTGATGTGGTCGGGGTCGTTGACGGGGAGGTAGCCCGTGTAGTCCGTGTAGGGACCGGGGTTCAGGTCGCCGAGCTGGTTCGAGCCATCGTGATGGCGAAAACCCATGACGGCAGCCGCGGCGAGATTGCCGACGCCTTGGGGCATGGCGGGATCGGTTGAGGCGTCGTCGGGATCGAAGCCGAAGTCGATCATCCGCGCACGCAGAAAGTCGCTCTGCGACGGAAAGAGGTCGAGCAAGCAGCGGTATTCGCCGTAGCTGAAGGCCTTCTGCTTGTTCTCTGGCGTGCGCTCGGCCGGTGGCCGCCGGAGCGTCGCCCCGAGCTGCGTGCCCACCGCGAAGTCGTCGTACGCGGCCCAGGCGTCGAAGCCGCAGGTATGCACCTCGCCGATCGCGCGGGCGACGATGGGAGGGCCGAGGCGGCTGACTCGAATTGCCTCGAGCAGGACGTCGTTCCACCGCACGGCAAGGGTGTCTTGGGCGGGGAGTGCACAAGGGACGAGCAGCGTGAAGGCGACCACGGCGAGAAGGGCCGAATGCGAGAACCCGGAAACCCTGATCATGGAATCTCCTTCGGGGTCGGATTGGAAATTCGCGGGCCGGATCGGGGAAGCTTCGTAGGAGCGGAGCTTGTCGAAGCCGGCAAGGGGCTTACGGTGGAATCCGACAGGAGGCCCGCGGATAGGGCGCCTGGAAAGACAGGGAAGACACCGGGCAACCACCAGAATCGACGATAGCACCAATCTCTGTCGACAAAGGCCGCGGCTGGGGGTCGAGGTCTGCCGAGTCCGGGCGGAGTCAACGCCGGATTCCAGCGTTTGGGGTCAGTCCTGCGCTTCGGTCCAGCGCCGAATTCCTGGCACTCACCCGCGGCAATCACCGTGTTTGGCTGGCGCTGAGGCTCGAAGCCTGCCGAGTTCCCCCTCACCCCTCCCCTCTCCCCCGATGACGAGGGAGAGGGGAGGGAGGGAGATCACGCCTTCGGTTCGGGCTCCGGCGTCGTCGTTCCTTCCCATCGGCTGCGCAGGCCTTTGACGAACTCCTCGCGCTCGCCGGGGGTCATCCTTTCCCAGTGCTCCCGCATGCCGTGCCGCCACCGGCCGCCGGAGGATCTCGCGCCGCGAAAGCCTCCGAACAGGATCCAGGAGAGTGCCATCAAACCCAGGGCTTGCCAGTAGGTGATCGCGCGCAGACCGAAGATGGCCGGCATCAGGCCGTTCCAGAGCGCGAAGACGGCCCAGACCAGACCGGCGAACACGACCAGAAAGATCGGCAGGACCAGGACAACGAGTCTCACGATTCGGCGCTTTCTCGTGGTCTTCATGCTCATTTCTCCTTGAACTCGTCGTAGATGTGCTGGAGTCTTCGGCGCAGATGGAGCACCGCGTAGTGCTTGCGCGAGAAAAGCGTGTTCACGGCGAGGCCGGTCTCCGACGCGAGGTCGCGGAAGCTGCGGCCTTCGAGCTCGTGCGCGACGAACACGAAGCGCTGCTCCTCGGGTAGCTCTTCCAGGGCCGCGTCGAGCTCTTCGAGAAGCACGCCGCGCGCGTAGACCGCCTCCGGTCCGGCGTCCGGGGAGGGCAGCAAGTCCTCGAGCGAACCGACGTCTCCGTCCTCGGCGTCCTCCGGGTTCGTCGTCCGGGCCGACGACTCCGGCCTCTTTCTGCGGAGCCGATCGATGATGCGATTTCGAGCCACCCGAAAGAGCCAGGCGCCGACCTGTTCGATGGGCTTGACCAGGCGGTTACGCCACGACCAGCTCGAAGAAGACGTCCTGCAGCAGGTCCTCCGCGTCCTCGAGATCGGGCACGCGTTTTCGGATGAAGCTCCGCAGCCGACCTCGCTCGCGTTCGATCGTCTCGGCGATCTGCCGGTCCTGCTCGTTCATCACCTGCTCGAGAATCAGGATCTTCCTCCCTTCACCCATGTAGACGGACGAAGGGAGTGGATATTGTGGGTGGAGGGGCGGGGCTCGTCCTCGGCCGGGATGATGACAGGCGATTGCGGGCAGCCGGTGAGGCCCGCCCGACACGGACGGCTCGCCGCTTCGCCTCAGAGGCCCGCCTCAGGTTCCATCGGTGGAATCCGAGTTTTCACCCGAGAAAAGTGGAACTCCAGGGCTCCGAGGCTCGTATCTCTCCATCAAAGGACGGAGCCGGATCAACGAAGCATCGCCGCGCTTCAAGGCCTGAATCACCGTCGGATTGCGACTCCGTTTCTCGCGTAAGGAGAAGCACCCATGACTCGCACGACGAACGCCAGCGTGGCCGGATTCACGTTCCTTTTCTACATCGCCGTCGCCTTCACCGGATTCGTCCTGCTCACCCGGGCCGAGAGCGGAGTGGGAATCGCCGCGAAGCTCGCAAACATCGCCCGGCATGCCTCCACGGTGCGCGCAGGCATCGTGCTCGTGCTGCTCGGCTGCCTTTCCGCCCTGGTGGTGGCCGTGACGCTGTACGCGATCACGCGCGACGAGGATCCCGACCTCGCGATGCTCGTCCTGACCTGTCGCACCGCCGAGGGCGTGATCGGCGCGGTCTCCCTGCCCGTGTCCACGGGAAAGTTGTGGCTCGCGACGGCGGCATGAGATTGTCCGCCGTTGCGCGGTCTGAACAGTCAAACGGGTAGGATCTCGTGGTGGTCGGAACTCGTTTAAAGCCCTTTGCTCCAGACGGTTCCGACACGGCACGCTGACCTCGGAACCCTCGACCAGCCCCGCGGCCGGGCGACGGAGATGCCGTCCACCTCGGCCCAGGGCGGCCACTCCGGGGGTCCCGTCAGACCGTGGCGAAGAGGTTCGAAACCTGGCGAGAACTCGAAGCCAGGAACTGCGTACTCACTTCCATGACCCCTTGCTTACCGAGAGGAGGCTGCCGGAGACTCCCCTGGGGAAACCGAGATGAGTAACCGGACGACCTCACGGAGAAGACCAGCTCTGGTCCAAGGAGAAGAAAATGCATGACACCGTCGACGGGACCGGACCAACGCGGAGACTCCTGCCATGGCTTCTGATCTGCCTTCTGGCTCCGGCCGCCGCGGCCTTCGCCCAGGAAAACCCGCCCAGACCGGCCTTCACCCTGCCCAAGGACAACCCGCTCAGCGCGTGGAACAAGTACATGTGCGGACAGTTGAAAGCGATCCTGCTTCGCTCGGCCGACAAGATGCCCGAGGGGGACTACGGCTTCAAGCCGACAGAGGCGGTCCGCAGCTACGGCCAGATCGTCGGGCACGTGGCCGACGCGCAGTACACCTTCTGCTCCGTCGCGCTCGGCGAAGAGAACCCGGCGCCGCACATCGAGCAGAGCAGGACGTCGAAAGCCGATCTGACCGCGGCGCTCAAAGACGCCTTCGCCTACTGCGACAAAGCCTACGACGGCATGACCGACGCGTCCGCCGCGCAAGCGATGAAGCTCTTCGGAAGCGAGACGCCGAAACTCGGCGTGCTCGTCGTCAACAACACGCATCTCGTGGAGCACTACGGAAACCTCGTCACGTACATGCGGCTGAAGAACATCGTTCCTCCATCCAGCGAGCCGGGTGTCATGCCAGAGACGAAGAAATGACGGCTCCTTCGCTCCCGCCCCCTGTTCCTCAGATCGCCGCGGGAGCGAGCGCAAGGTGTGGAGTCAGGCTGGCCGTCGAGGCTCTTTGGCCGGGCGGCCAGCCGGTGCGCCCCGCGGGCGCAGACTCCGCGCCGCCGCCGCGAGCGACGTCATGAGCAAACCGACCGACCTCGTCCAAGGCACCCTCGATCTGCTCCTTCTGAAGATCCTGGCGCTCGAGCCCCTGCACGGGTGGGCCATCAGTCTTCGCTTGAGATCCATCTCCGGCGACGTGCTGCAGGTCAGCGAGGGATCTCTGTACCCGGCCTTGCACAAGCTCGAGCAGGAAGGCTGGATCAGTGCCGAGTGGAAGCAGACGGAAAACAACCGGCGCGCGAAGTTTTACTCGCTCACGCGTCTCGGCAGAAGGCAACTGGAATCGGAGACGGCGAACTGGCAGCGGCTGTCGTCTGCGATCTCCCACGTCGTCCAGCTCTCCGAGGCATAGTCATGCGGATCGAACACTGGCGGTTCACCGCGCCTCTACGGCTCAGGTCCATCTTCCGCCGTCGCCGGGCGGACCAGGAGCTCGACGAGGAGCTCCAGTTTCACCTGGAGAAAAAGATCGAGGAGGGCATCGCCGATGGGCTTTCCCCGGAGGAAGCGCGTTACCGCGCTCTGCGCGCCATAGGCGGGCTCGATCAACGGAAGGAAGAGGTTCGCGACACGCGCCGCATCCACTGGCTGACGGATTTCCTCGACGACGTGCGCTACGCGATCCGGAGCCTGCGCCGCGCACCCGGGCTGACGGCGTTTGTGGCGATCACGATCGCGCTCGGGATCGGAATGACCGCGACGCCTTTCTCCATGCTCGACTCACTGATGTTCCGGCCCTACCCGGTGCCGCGGGCGGCCGAGGTGGTCACGTTGGTGAGCACGTCGCGCGACAGCGCCTATGACTCCTTCTCGTATCGCGAGTATCTGGACATTCGAGACCACGCGAAGAGCTACGACGGCATCATCGCCAACGCGATCGTGCAGTCCGTCGGCTTCAGCGCCAGACGTGGCGAAACGCCCCAGGTCCGGGGCGGCCTCCTGGTGTCGGGCAATTACTTCCGCGTGCTCGGCGTCGAGCCGAAGCTCGGACGCGGCTTTCGAGACGACGAGGACGCGGTGCCCGACCGCGACGCCGTAGTCGTGCTCGGGCCGGACTTCTGGAAGCGCGAATTCGCGGGGGATCCGTCCGTCGTCGGCAGGATCGTCCGCCTGAACGGCGCGGACTTCACCGTCATCGGCATCGCGCCGGAGTCCTTCCCGGGGATGTTCATCTTCATCCGCCCCGACTTCTACATCCCGTTGGCCATGGCGGGAAGGTTCTCTACGAACCCGCAGAAGAACTTCTTCGTGGACCGCGACGACCGCGAGCTGACCGTGCGGGCGCGTTTGAGACCGGGTGTGACGCTTCGACAGGCTCGGAACGAGCTCACCGTGCTCGCCCGGAACCTCGAGCGTGAATTCCCCAAGATGAACCGCGACCGCGGCGCCGCGGTCCACACGCGGTTCGAGATGCGGACGCAGGACACCGACATCAACTGGAAGTTCGGCGTGATCTTCACGGGGCTCGCCCTCGCGGTGCTGCTCGTGGCGTGCACGAACGTCGCAGGGCTGCTGCTGGCGCGGGCCCGCACGCGGACGCGAGAGATCGCCGTGCGTCTGGCGATCGGCGCCGGGCGTTTCCGGCTCGTTCGGCTCCTCCTGACGGAGAGCCTGGTTCTGGCGCTGCTGGGCGGCCTCGGAGGCATCGCCGTCGGGTACGCCGGGATCGCGGCCCTCCAAACCTTCACCATTCCGGCCGAGGTGCCTGTCAAGGTCCCGTTTCGCATGGACACGCACGTGCTGCTGGCGAGCCTCGCCCTGTCGATCCTCTCGGCGCTCTTTTGCGGCCTCGCGCCCGCGCTCCAGAGCACGCGGACGGACCTGTTGAAAGGGCTCAAGACGGCTGACGTGGAGGAGTTCGGGCGCGGCCGCAAGCGCCTCTGGGGCCGGAATGCCCTGGTGGTGGCGCAGGTCGCCATGTCCCTCATGCTTCTCGCCGCCTCTTTCCTGATGTTCCGTGGCTTTCAGCACAGCCTGGGCGAGGGAGTCGACTTTGCGAAGGAGGCGAAGGATCACGTCCTGATGGTGAGGTTCGATCCGCGTCTGGTGCAGTACGAGGCCGCCCAGACCGAGCAGTTCTACCGGCGTCTCGCCGAACGTCTCCGCGCGATGCCGGACGTTCGCAGCACGGCCTACACGCAAAACCCTCCGCTCGGGCTGGAGGACTTCGACCGCGTCACCTTCGTGCCGGACGGTTTTCAGATGCCCCGCGATCGCGAGAACTTCTCTTCGACGATGGACACCGTCGACGACGGGTTCTTCGAGACGATGGGGGTGCGCATCCTGCGCGGCCGCGGCTTCCGGCAGTCGGATGACGCCCACGCGCCCCGCGTTGCCGTCGTGAACGAATTCTTCGCGAAGCACTACTGGCCGAACGAAGACGCGGTGGGCAAGCGCATCCGACTCGACCGGAGGGACGGCGCGCCGGTCGAGGTCGTCGGCGTCGCGAAGACGATCAAGTATCGCGACAGCTCCTTCGGCCAGGCGATCGATTTCGTCTACCTGCCGATCGCCCAGCATCCGGTCGCGCGCCTGGTCCTGCTCGTGCGATCGACCGGCGATCCGCTGGAAATGGTCGAGCCGTTGAAGGAGGTCGTCCGGGCGCTCGATCCGAACATGCCATTGGTGGAGACACGGTCTTACAACGTTCTCTACCGATACTCCACCGTGGAGGGGCCCGGCGTGGCGGTGAAGCTCGTGGGCACGCTGGGAGCGGTCGGCCTCTTCCTGGCCATCGCCGGTCTGTATGGACTCGTCGCCTACAACGTGACGCGGCGAACACGCGAGATCGGCATTCGCATCGCGATCGGCGCCAGACCCGGCGACGTCCTGCGCCTCGTGATGAGCAAGGGCCTCATCCTGGTGGGAATCGGGGCGGGTGTCGGGGTCGTGATGGGCGTCGCTGTCGAGCGGCTCATGAACGCCATGCTGTTCAACGCCGGCGGAACGGACCTGCTCGTCTATCTCATCGTCGTCCCGTCGATGCTGCTGGCGACCATGCTGGCGGCGTATGTACCCGCGCGGAAGGCGACTCACATCGCGCCGACGCTGGCGCTGAGGTGTGAATAGCACGTCGCTCGCACCGCGCCTGAATCCTGCGCCCTCCGGGCGCACCGGCGATCGGCTCGCCCAAAGGGGCTCGACCGCTCGCCTGATCTCGGGCGCGCCGCTCGCTCCCGCGGCGCGGGGCTCCTCCACTCGATTACTTCGCGGAGACTCCCCGCGCCGCGACCGGAGCCTACTCAAGGCGCGTAGGGCATCCCCTCGCTTCCGCTCGGGAGACTTTGCACGCCGCGAGCAAAGAGACACACACGGGCAGGGTCTTTGACGGCTGGCGGGAACTGTGCGAAGCAGAGCGAGCAAAGAGGCACCCACAGCGCACCGCGAGTGAGGACAGGCGGCGCAAACCAACTCGCCGTCTGTCCGTACATACCTGAAAGATCACTGCCGTGACGACTGGACAGCTCAGCGAGATGTCGCCGCGTTCCAGGGCCCGACTGGCGGGCCTCTTCGAGGCGCTGGAAGGCTTGACCTCGGCCTATGGCCAGGTGTTCGTCCTCGGCAGGCTCGTCGTGGTGGGCAACGCCGCGGCCACGGCGGCCAACATCCTGGGGCAGGAGCGGTTGTTTCGAGTAGGGTTCGCATCCTCGCTTCTCGGGGTTGCGTTCCATATCGCCTGGGTGGCCCTCTTCTACGACCTGTTCAAGCCCGTGCGGAAGCGCCTCTCCTTGCTCGCCGCCTTCGTCGGCATCGTCGTCTGCGCCATGCAGGCCGTAACCAGCCTCCTTTACCTCGCCCCCTTGCTCGTCTTGAAAGGCGGCAGCGCCTACGGCGCGTCTTCGACGGAACAGCTGCAGACGCTGGCGATGGTGCTGCTCAAGTTGAATGGACTGGCCTTCCAGGTCGACCTGGTGTTCTTCGGGCTCTGGTGCGTCCTGACCGGCTATCTCATTCTCCGGTCGAACTTCCTGCCTCGAGTTCTCGGTGGGCTGCTGATGATCGACGGTCTGGGCTGGATGATCTACGTGTCACCGCCGCTGGGCGTCTCTCTGTTCCCCTTCATCGCCACGGCCTCGGCCCTAGCGGAATTTCCGCTGCAGCTGTGGCTGATCGTGAAGGGCGTGAACGAGGAGCGATGGAAAGAGCAGGCCGCCGCCGCGGGGGTGTGACCTCCGACCTCTACCGGATTCGCGCGATCCGGCCCTGCGCCGGGAACTTGTCGAACTGCCGCGGGTCGTGGCCCGGTACGACGCGCTCCGCCGAGCCGGCGAGCTCGACCATCCGCGCCTGATTCCGGATGTTGGCCGGCTGATCGGCCTCGCTGAACGTGGCGCTCGCCTTGTGCTCGGCAAGATTCCGGTAGAGATAGCAATTGTCCGAAGCGAGGACGAAGGGCGGATCGCCGTCGACTCGGATGTACTGCGATGCCCAGGTGTGACGCGCTCCGGTGTAGGCGCGGATGCCGGGAAGGATCTCCACGTTGTCCCCGTCGACCAAACGCAGGCGGCCTTCGACGTTTCGTTGCACGAGGGCCTTGACGTCGTCGGGATCGATGCCTCCGTGTCGGCCGCCCGGCTGCCAGGCGTCTCCCGTGTAGTAGGCAAACTCCTGCTTCTGGATCCAGACGGCGGCCTTCGGGAAGAGGTCGATGCCGCCCACGTGGTCCCAGTGAGCATGGCTGATGACGATGTCGGTCACGTCTTCGGGCGGGACGCCCGCGAGCTTCACCGCTTCGTCCGGGCGCAGGTAGTCGGCGGTGGGAAACTCCTCGAGCCAGACCCCGCGATGAAAGCCGCTGTCCAACAGAATGTTGCGGCCCCCACCGCGGATCAACCAGACGACCATGGCGATGTCGATCTTTTCGTTCTCGGGTGCGCCCATCACGAGCGCGGACACGGGGAAGCCCCGAACGGTCCCGTAGCGGATCGCCTGAATCGAGTAATTGGGCCCTGCCGCAGGAGCGGAACCGAACAGGGCAGAAGCGAACAACAGGGCCAGGATCGCCCGAAGGAAGGGTCGCGCGGGGTGACTCGTCAGTTCGTCCGACCGCTCCCGCCGCGGCACCCGAGCGAACAACTTTCCGATCGGTGGCATGGCAAAGGCCTATTTGTGCAGCACGCCGGCAGCCACGAGCCCTGCCCGGAACGTCTTGGCGTGGCGCGGGTTCTGGAAAGGATAAGAGGCCGTCAGGTACTGCTCGTCCATGTTCCCCCCCAATTTCTTCAGCGCGCCGAGCGCCTCACGCGCGCGCGCCCGCTTGCCCGCCAATCCCGCCAGAACGATCTGGCGTTGCCAGGCTCGGAGGTTCGAGGGATTGATGCTGATCGCGCGCTGCAGGTGCTCGTCCGCACGTTCGAGCTCGCCCTCGAGCAGGCGCCACAACCCGAGATCGGCCTCCACCACGTCGGCATGGCCGTATTGGGGATCCACTCGATACACGTTGCCTTGCGTCGCGATCGCGCCCTTCAGATCGCCCGCAAATCCGGAGATGCACCCCGAAAAGTGATGCGCCATGGACGCGCTGGGATTGAGCTCGAGGGCCCGGTTCGCGTGCAGTCTCGCGCGCGGGAACGAGAGGTTCGTCCATAGCTCACCGGCACTCATGAGCGCGTGACCCATCCAGGACGCCGGGTCGAGCTCGACGGACGTGCTCGCCGCCTCGAGCATGCCGCGAAACGCGTCGCGAACACCGCCCGGCGCCCCGCTCGTCCAACCCTTGAGCGCCTGCTCGAATCGGGCGAGAGCGATGAAGCTCCACGGCATGGCGAATCCCGGGTCCACGCGGGTGGCGTCCTCGAGCAGGGCAATGGCCTGGCTGAAGTCGTGCTGTGTCGCGCGGTGCAGATGCCAGAGCCCCTTGATCGTCATGTCCCAGGCGGTCAAGTCCTCATGCCGTTTTCGCATGACGCGGCGCGTCTCTTCCGAGGTCAGCTCGGGCGCGATCCGCTGGAAGATCTCGGACGCGATCTCCGGGTGCAGACCGGCGAGCTCGGCGGTGCCGCAGGAGTAGCGGGCGGACCAGAGCTGCGTGTCGCTCGCCGTGTCCAGCAGCTCCACCGTCAGCCGGGAAGAATCGCCGGCGCGCAGGAGTCTGCCGGTCACCGCATAGCGGGCGCCGGTCGAGGCCGCCCGAGCGGACGCCGACAGGCCCGCGCGGCTCCGATCGAACGACGAATCTCGCGACAGAATCGGAAACCACCGCCAGGACGAGAGCTCGGAGATCAGCTCCTCTGCGATGCCGTCGGCGAAATAGGCATCCTCCGCGCGCCCGCCTTCGTTCTCGAACGGCAGGACGGCCAGCACGGGCCGGGCCAGCACGTCGCGGGTCCACTGCTGCGCGGGCGTCGGCGCCGCCGAAGGCCCCGGCGCGGATGCCGCAACGGATTCCACTTCGCCCACGAACCGGAATCCTTGCCCGTGCACGGTTCGAATGAGTCTCTGGGCGTTGCCGTCGTCGTCCAGCGCCTGCCGGGCGCTCTTGATTCGGCTGCTCAAAGCGGAGTCCGAGACCGCGCGGCCGGCCCAGATCGTCCCGATGATCTCCTCGCGCGGGACCATGCGGTGCCGGTTCTCGATCAACATGGCTAGCAGCGCGAAAACCTGCGGCTCGATCGCCCTCGGCCGTCCCTCATGCCGGAGCTCGTAGCGGTCCGTGTCCAGCTCGAACGACTCGAAACGATGGATCATTCGGAAACCCGGTCAGCGGCGACGATCTTCAAGAAAAATCCAAGCCGTCTCCCAGCATCGGCTCGTCCGCCTCTTTACCCTCGCGATGACGCCGGAAATCGGTCCGGCGTCATCTTAACGGAGGCCGCACATGCCGCTCGTCGACATTCAGCTCATCGAGGGAGTCTTCAATGACACGCAGAAGCGGAACATGATCGAGAAGGTGACCGAGGCAATGGTCGGAATCGAAGGGGAGGCCATGCGGGGCGTTACCTGGGTGCGCGTACTCGAAGTTTCGAGCGGCGAGTGGGCCATCGGCGGCAAGCCGCTGACGACGTCCGACCTGAAGGCGCTGCAGGCGTCGGGTCGCTGAAGGGCGGGACGGGTCGACGGGCCAGGCCAGTTTGTTGGCGGCACTATCGAGAGAGGAGAAAACAATGTCTGAGACGACCCGACTCAAGTATCTACGGATCGCACTCGTATTGGTTGGCGTCACGTTCATCGTGGGGCTCCCGCTGCTCATGTTCGTCCTATGGCCTTCCGGCTGGTCGTGGCACACGGGCCATTCGGACTACCCTCTGATGATCGTCGGGGTTTACGCGACGCTCGGTGTATTTCTCTTGATCGCGGCCCGGAATCCGGTCCGTCACTTGAGCCTGATCCGGTTCACCGCATGGTCGAGCGTCATCCATGCCGGGATCATGGCGGTTCAGTCGTTCGAGGGCCCGGGAAATCATGGCCATCTCATGGGAGATGTGCCCGCGCTGTTCATCGTCGCCGCCGTGCTGCTGGTTCTGACTCCGCGGGGCGAGATGGCCGGATCTGCCCCACGCCCGGCCTGAGGGCGCGAGGTTGAGAGGCGCGGCCTCCGGTCTCCCTCACCCGATCCCTCTCCCCCGCAGACGGGGGAGAGGGAAATGAGGGAGAGGTCACGCCCTCGTTTCGGGCTCCGGCGGGGTCGAGCCGCCGCCCCATCGGCCGCGAAAGCCCTTGACGAACTCCTCGCGCACGGTGCGCAGACCCTTTGCGAACTCCTCGCGTTCGGCGGGAGTCATCTTTTCCCAGCGCCCCCGCATCCCAAGCCGCCACGGGCCGCCAGAAAACCGCGGGCCGCGAAAGCCTCGGAAGAGGATCCAGGAGAGCGCCATCAGGCCGAGGGCTTGCCAGTAGGTGATCGCGTGCAGCCCGAAGATGGCCGGCATCAGCCAGTTCCAGAGCGCGAAGACGGCCCAGACCATGCCGGCGAAAAGAATCAGCATGAGCGGCAGAACGAATGCGACGAGTCTCACGAGGCGACGCTTTCTCATGGGTTCCATCTTCATTTCTCCTTGAATTCGTCGTAGATCTGCTGGAGTCTCCGGCGCAGATGAAGCACCGCATAGTGCTTGCGCGAGAGGAGCGTGTTCATGGCGATGCCTGTTTCCGACGCGAGCTCGCGGAAGCTGCGTCCCTCGAGCTCGTGCGCGACGAACACGAAGCGCTGCTCCTCGGGTAACTCTTCGAGGGCCGTCTCGAGCTCGTCCAGGAGCACCTCGCGCGCATAGGCCGCCTCCGGTCCGGCGTCCGGCGAGGGCAGCAGGTCTTCGAGCGAACCGACCTCTCCGTCCTCGGCATCCTCCGGGTTCGGCGTCCTGGTCGACACTTCCGGCTTCTTCTTGCGGAACCGATCGATGATGCGGTTTCGCGCCACCCGGAAGAGCCAGGCGCCGACCTGCTCGATGGGCTTCACCAGGCGGTACGCCTCCACGAGCTCGAAGAAGACGTCCTGCAGGAGGTCCTCCGCGTCCTCGCGATTGGGCACCCGCTTCCGGATGAAGTGGCGCAGCCGGCCCCGCTCGCGTTCGATCGTCTCGGCGATTCGCCGGTCCTGCTCGTTCATCACCTGCTCGAGAATCAGGATCTTCCTCCTCTCACTCTCGTAGACGAATGAGAGGGGCAAATATTGTGCGGGCGGCCGCTGGAGGGCGGCCGGGAATCGCCGCCCCGCGCCACGACCAGGTTGACGACGAAGATCGGGAGCTGAAATCGACCCGGATTCCTGCCGAGACGACCGCTCGGAAACGCGTGGTATGCTTGTCTTCCCCGATCCCCTCCGACGGACCACGTCAGCCGATCCATGACAGCCCGTCGCCGGCCTTCGGCGAGAAAGCGGAGTGTGTCATGGCTGCCCTGAGAACCTGGCGATGCCGAAATTGCAGCAAGAGCAACCAGACCGAGGTTGAGCGGGACGGTACGGCAAAGTGCGCGTTCTGCGGTTGGGTGATGAGAATCCAGCCGAGCCGCTTCCGGGGAGACGAGACGTCCGCGCAGTTATCGGCTCTCTGGCGACGGGCCCGAACGTGAAACCGACCGAAACGGCTTCTGAGGCGGCGGCGCAGACCGACGACCTCCGGAAGCAAAAGGCCCTCCGTCGTTTGGAGGCCCGATATGGCGAGGCGCGCGAGCTTCTCTCGTCGGAGGAGCCCCACAGGAACTTGGACTGGGTTCTCGGCGCGAGCGGAGCGACGAAGCAGCGCCGGTCGAATCTGAGCCTCAAGATGATCCCGCTCGTCTCGCTGTGGCTCGAAGACCTGGCCGTCGAGCTCGAGCGCGGGCTCGCGCCCGGGCCCCTCGGGGAACCGGACGAGCGCGTGGAGCGCGCGAGCCAGGCCTGCAAGACCGCGGCGAGAAGCCTTCGAGAAGCAACCGAAGGATTCTTGTCTTCGGTCAACCCCGTTCGACGCAAGACGATGAACACGCCGCAGGCCTTCGCCATCCTGTTCACACGCCTCCCGAGAATCGAGAACGCACCGGGGCTGATCCTTCTGAGAGTCGACGCCTCCCGGGGGAGCGAGCCTCCGACGATGGTGGGCACCCTGACCGACGCCGCCCTCCGGGGCCGTCTCGCTCACTTCGATCTGCACACGGCCAACGAGCTCGCCGCGGTCCGCAAGGCCCTGGCGAGCGACTCCGGCGAGGCAACGGTCTACGAGCATTGGTCCGGTCTCGAGAGCTGCCTGCAATTCTGGTACGGGTTCAGCGGCTCTCAGATCCGGCTCATGGCCTGGACCTGCGAGGCGTGCGGAGAGACGCGACGGGAGAGCATCGGAGGAAGCGTCGGCGAAACCTTCCCGCGCCTCTGCCCCTGCGGACAAGCGACCCGGCTCACCGTCCCCAAGACGATCGGCGCATAGCCCCTTCGGACGGGGTCGGACGGGATCGCTGACGTCGCAGACCGGGTTGGGGCTCTTGCCCGGTCGCTTCCCGCGAGTCAGACGGGCCTGTATCGGAGAAGGGCGAGTCCGTTCCTGAATGATCGTGATTCGAGCAGCTCGAGGCTCGTCTTCTTGACGTCCTGGAACAAGGGATGGCCGGCGGAGAGCACGATCGGGACGATCACGAGGCTGTACTCGTCGAGGAGGCCGAGGTTTGCAAACTGCCGCACGACGGTGCCGCTGCCCAGGATCGTGAAATCCGCGCCGGCCTGAGCCTTGCGCCGGGCGATGTCGGCCGGGGCGATTTCCCGGAGGAGGGTGATGTTCTTCCAGCTCGGACCCTCGGCCACGGACGGCAGCGTCTTCGAGAAGACGATCTTGGGACTGGTGTTGACGACCCGGGCCATGCGCGGGTCACTCGCGATCGCCTCGGGCGTGGGCCAGAAACTCTTCATCATTTCGTACGTCGTCCGCCCGAAGATCAACGTGTTGCCCGACTCCGACTGATCGTGGGTGTAGGCCCCGTACTCCGCATCGCTCTTGATGGCCTTGAACCAGTCGATCTCGCCCCGCGGACCCGCAAAGAATCCATCGAGAGTCAGATGGACGAAAGCAGTCACTCTTGTCATTGCCGCGGTCTCCTTCCTCGATCCGCCGGGGCCGGCCATGGCTTCCTGGCTTCGGTCGCGAGAGGGGCGCCCGGCCTGACCCCGGCGAGGACGGACTGGATCCTACCTGGCGTTTCTTGGCCGGCCCGGTGGCCGGGGGTGCGGGCAGTGATGGCGCAGACGCCTCGAGTTGAGCGGGGACGGGTCGTCCGTCGACTGCATTGACGCCGGGCCGGTGGAGGCTCGGGACCTTCACGGACGCCGGGAAAACGGAGAGGCTCCCTTCGCCAGGCGTCGAGTAAGATCCCGCCTCTGTGAAGAGGAGGAAGAGGCGATGAGAATCCGTTCCTTGGGACTGGGCCTGGTTGTAGCGGCCTTGCTCGCGGGCGCTGCCGCGGCGCAGGACAAGCCGGCGAAGAAGGCGAAGCCCGCCGCGATGGATGAGAAGGCGGCGATGGAGGCCATGCAAAAGGCGGCGACGCCGGGGGAGGGTCAGAAAAAACTCGAGCCGCTCGTGGGCACCTTCGACGCCAAGGTCACGATGTGGATGGGCCCGTCCAAACCGCCTGAAGAGTCGACGGGCACGTCGGAGACCTCTTGGGTGCTCGGCAACCGTTTCCTCGAGACGAAGTATCAGGGGACCTTCATGGGCCAGCCCTTCTCCGGAATCGGCTACACCGGATACGACAACGTGACCAAGAAGTACGTCGGCACCTGGATGGATACGATGGGTACGGGGATGATGGTCTCGACGGGCACGATGACCGGCAACGTCATGAAATCGAGGGCCGCGATGTCCGACCCGATGACGGGCAAGATGTCCCACGCGACCGAGACGTTCACGATCATCGACAATGACCACAACAAGATGGAGATGTGGCAACCGGGCCCGGACGGGAAGAACGTCAAGATCATGGAGATCAACTACACGCGCAAGAAGACCTAGAGAGCCTTCCTTCTCGGCCCGGGGGGCGCCTCACGGAGGGACGGCAGCGGGGCGGAGACGATGTCCGCCACGTCCGACCGACCGCTACTTCCCGCCGTAGGCGTCCTTCAGGCCCTTGATCTCGATCCTCGTCATTCCCAGCATGGCTTTCATGACGCGCTGGGACTTCGCGGGGTCCTTGTCGCGGAGCAGCTCGAGCAGCGCGTTGGGGACGATCTGCCAGGAAAGGCCGAACTTGTCCTTGAGCCAGCCACATTGACTCGTCGTGCCGCCCGCGGAGAGCTTCTCCCAGAAGTAGTCGACCTCCTGCTGGTCCTTGCAGTTGACGACGAACGAGATGGCTTCGGTGAACTTGAAGTGGGGGCCGCCGTTCAAGCCGACGAAGTCCTGGCCTTCGATCTGAAACGCCGCGGTCATGACGGTTCCCTTCGGACCCGGCCCGGCGTCTCCATACCGGTTGACCTCGATGACCTTCGCATTCTTGAAGATCGAGATGTAGAAGTTCATCGCCTCTTCGACGTTGTTGTCGAACCACAGGAACGGGGTGATCTTCGGCATTGGCGGTTCTCCTCGGCGCGTCGAGCGCCCACCTCCGAGATCCTAATGCTTCGAACTCCGGTCTGACCCCGAGGAATGAGCGGCGGCTGCCGGGCGTTGGGTCCTGCGAACCGAAGAGGAGAGCCGATGCGCGTCTCGAGACTGTTGCCTCTGGTCTTCCTTCTCACGCTGCCGGCGGCGGCTCAGACTGCGGCGCCCCAATCGACGCCAGCGCCGCCTCCGCCGGACGACGTCCGGATGATCCGCTACAAGATCTCCGCCGGGGATCTTCCGAGCGCCGAGTCGATCCTCGAATACCACAAGTCGGAAAAGGGCGAGGACGGCGACTATCTGCTGGGGCTCGCCTGGGTCACGCGCGGCGCGGCGCTCACGGGCGATTGGAAGGCGGCGTCGGAGTGGGCGGCATCGGCGCGCGCTCTGGCCGAGTCGAAGCTCCGGTCGCCGGCCGATGACGAGGGGAACCCGGAGGCCGTCTACCTGCTCGGCACGGCGATCGAGGTGCAGGCGCAGGTGCTGGCGGCTTCCGGCAAGAAGGCGGAGGCGATCCGGTACCTCGAGGAAGCTTCTCGGGCGCAGGCGCAAGCGCCCTACAACCTGCGGGCGCGAATCTGGAAGCGCCGGAACCTGATCGAGCTCGAGGGCAAGCCGGCGCCCGCCGTGCGTCCCGAGGACCACGTGGGCGCCGAGGCGCCGACTCTCGAGTCTCTGCGCGGCAAGCCCGTCGTGCTCTTTCTCTGGTGGGAGTCTTGCGGCGACTGCAAGATGCAGTCGCCGGCGCTGCGGCGGACCGTCGAGAGATATCTCCCGAGGGGAGTCGTCTTCGTCGCGCCGACACGCTTCTATACCGCGGATCACTTCGAAGAGAAGCAGAAGATCGAGAAGGCCTGGAAGGAAATCTACGGTTTGCCGGGCTCGGTCTCGGCGCCCATCAGCAACGAGGCGATGCTCCGCTATGGCGTTTCGTCGACACCCACGTTCGTCTTCATCGACCGGAAGGGAATCGTCAAGAGGTACTCGCCCACCCGGATGACAGAGGCTCGGCTGGCCGCGACGATTGACGAAATCTCGCGTTAATGCGCAGGTCCCGATCCCGAAGAGGAGGCGAGGGAAGAGGGCTACCGGCGTGCCGCGAGTTCGAGTGCTTCGGGAGGCACCGCGCCGACGTCGTGCACCCCGTAGATTGCCTTGGGCGAGAGATCGGGCGCCGCGAGCCAGGCCGCGAAGAAGCGGTTCATGGTCTCGCGGCCGGAGGGCGGAAACGGCGCACCCTCCTCGTAGTAGAAGAGGTCTCCCTGGAACAGGAGCCGCTCGTCCGGGAGCCACGCGAAGAGGTTCTCCCTCGCGTGTGGGTTCGCTCCGACGTTGATGACCTCGAGACGGCGGTGCCCGAGATCCGCCGACCACGACACGGCAGCGCGGGAACAATCTCGCCGGCGCCAGACCTTCGGATCGGAGGCTTCACGCTCCCGGATCGTCCGCCGAGGGTCCGTAGATCGACGGCACCTTGGCGCCCATGGGGCGCAAGTAGCTCGAGAGCTGCCCGCGGTGGTGGATTGCGTCGAAGAGAAATCCGAAGAGCATGTCGCCGAGCGACGCCTCCCAGGCGACCTTGCCGTCCATGAGAAATTGCGCCTTCTGTTCCCACCGAGCGTCGTTGAGCCGTGCGAGTCGCTTCTCGAGCTCATCGGCGTTTCGCTCGTAGGCGGCGGCGGACTCCTCGAGGATCTTCGGCGCGGGCCTTTCGACGAAGTTCACCTTCAGGTGGTCCGCGATCTCGCACGCGTCGGCGAGTTCGGAGGCGAGCAACCAGACGAGGTCACCCGCGGAAGACGAGCGGGGATGCGGCCGATAGGCGATCTGGTCCGGCGGCACGGCCCGGATGACACGGAGGAATTTCGGCCGCTCGGCCTGGAAGCATTGGACGTAGTACTCGCGGGTATTCATGGCTCTCCTCCTCGTTGGGCCGCCCTTCCGAGAGGGGACATTCTCTCAAGAGTTTGGAGGAATCCGCCCGCCACGACTCGCGCGCCTCGATACCCGACTGGCAACGGCATCTGTCGGTCGGATCGTCAAGCAGAACGGCGATCTGGTCCGGCGGATGGCCTGGCACGCCGTGAGGCCTAGCCCGTTTCTTTCCAGATGACTTCGATGTCCGCTCGAACCGGCCGCAGGTGCTCGAAGGAAACGTAGCCTTCCTTGACGTACGGCTCCGGGATCTTCCACGCGCGGACGAAGTCGTCGATCGACTGGCCAGCCGCCTTGGCCGCCTGCACGGCTTCGACGAGCTCTCGCATGAAGGTCCCGTAGGTCTTCAGATCGGAGAGCGTCAGCACCGTGTGGTAGTGCCCCGTGATCACGACGTCGATGTTCGTCAGGGCCCCGATGGCCTTCGCGATCGTGGCCGGGTATTCGACGCCGCTCGCGCCGTTGTTGGCGTCGAGCGGTGCGACCGCCTTGTGTCCGAACGCGTCGCCGGAGTGCAGGACGCCGAGCGCCGGGAAGACGACCCACGCGTCGCCGCTCGTGTGGGCCCGGCCGAAGTAGTAGAGATCCACGCGGTCCTCGCCGCTGCCGAGCGACAGTCGGTCGGCGAACGTCCGGGTGGGCAGGCCGCGGCCGTCGTTTTCCCGGAAGATATTGGGCTGGGCCGGGCCGCCCGTCACCGGACGCATCTCCTCCATCAGCTTGGCGGTGTTGGCGTGAGCGAGGATTTCGACGCCGGCGGGGAACTCGACGTTGCCGCCGACGTGGTCCATGTGCGTGTGCGTGTTGATGATCACGGTCACCGGCTTGTCGGTGATTTCCCTGAGCTTCTCGAGGATCGGCCCGCCCCATCCGGGAAGCTTCGTGTCGACGAGCACGACGCCGGTCTTCGTGAGGAATGCCAGCGTGTTTCCCGCCGACGGCAGATCGACGCCGCCGGCCTGGACGGTGCGGCCACCGCCGCGAAGCACGTAAAGCTTCTCGCGGATCCTTTCGGCTCGAAGGGCCGCCGCTGAGGGAGCCTGTCCGGCTGGGCCGCCGCGCGAAGGTCGCGCCGCGGGCGTTCCGGGAGCGGGTCCGGTCGTCATGCCAGTCTCCTCGCAAGGCAGAGCCTAGCTCGCCCGGCGGCGAGGCCGTTTCGGCACGTGAATCGGGCCGCTCGTCCGGCTCCTGATGGCATTCGACAAGAGCCTGCAAGATCCGGCCGGCCCGCCGCGTTTTGTTGGGTTCCAGCCGGACAGGGAAAGGAGGGCTTCCATGCGGATCTCGAGCTTGCGGGCACTGGCGGCCGCGGTTGGCGGCGCGGCCGTCTGGCTGATGGCGGGAGAGAGAGCGGCCCTGGCGCAGGCGCCGGTTCGAGTCGAGGGAGGCGATCCCTCGGTCAACGGGTCGTTCCTGCGCCCCTACACGAACCGGTGGACTTTCTCGATCGAGAGGCCGGGATCGAAGCCGGTCGAGGCGGGTCTCTGGAGCGAC
>Ga0335085_10003666_pt1 | contig 26268 bp, 24 predicted proteins | sample Lox_Sample_45_FD_206712 | JGI IMG/M metagenome (GOLD analysis project Ga0335085, IMG submission 206712) | Soil microbial communities from Loxahatchee National Wildlife Refuge, Florida, United States - Lox_Sample_4.5 | ecosystem: Environmental > Terrestrial > Soil > Wetlands | place: USA...
GGATTCGGACCTAAGTGTAAGGCCGGCGAGGCCTAGAAACTTCTCATAGGGAATTTCGTCCGTACCAGCGACGTAGCGCGCGAAAAAATCGCCGAAATCCTTGCCCGAAACATCTTCGACGGCGCGGCAAATGCCATCGCTATCGTCGTAGAACTTTCCCCGTTTTGCGTATTCGTCATTCATGTGGCGCATTACGTCGTCAAGTGATTTGCGGTTGGCGGTGGCGCCGCGGATCGCAAGATCGAGCAGCACGCCGAGAATATCGCCTTTGTTGTAATACGAAATGCTGCGCAATGGATCGGCATAATCGGGGAAACCTTCGAACCAAGCGTCAAGGCTCGACTCCTCGGCGCTCTGCCAGAGGCGCGCCGGGCGAGATTGCAGAATTTCAATTTGGCCAGCAAGATCGTTATAAAACCGTTCCTTCGACCAAAGTCCCGTGCGTTCGAGCGCGTAGTCTTCATAGGTATTTGACACGCCCTCGGCAAACCAAAGCGCGCGGCTATATTGCTCGCGCGAATAGTCAACCGGCTCGAGCGATTGCGGACGGATGCGCTTTACGTTCCACGCATGAAAGAATTCATGCGCGGCGATGCCAACGCATTCCTCAGGCAAATTGCATGCGATTGCGGAGGAGTTGCGATGCTCCATGCCACCGGCGCCGACTTCTCCCGATGACCCCAAGTGAAAGATAAAGGTATAGCTGTGGTCCGGCGAGTCGAAGGGAGCGCCGCCCATCAGTTTCAACTCGTACGCTGTGACCGCTTGCAGACCACTCCCGAGGCGAGATTTATTCGAATCCCTGCCATCGACGATCAAGTGGATCGGTGCACCGTCACTCTCAAAGTTGAATTGATCGAATACGCCGGCTTCGACAGGGGCGTCCACAAGCGAATCATAACCAGGCGCGGAATATGAGCTGTCGCCGGCGCGGACTGGAAGCGCCGCCGCGATTTGCCAGCCCGACGGGATATTCGTGAACTTGATAGAAACGTCTTCATTGCGGCGATTGGGCACGTACATCAGGATTTCGGCCAGGTTCATGAAGGCGTGATGAGGATTGAGTTGCGAATCGAAGGGACCTGGATCGTTCCACAAGATCGAATAGTCGATGACGAACGTGTTATGGCCGCCTGGCGCGCAGGCGCCTCGTGACGAAATATGCCAATCCTGCTTATCGATTTTTTTGACGTCGAGGGGCACATCGGTGAGGGTCGCGCAAGTTGCGGTGACGTCGCGGACGCGCTCGGCGAAGTCTCGGATTTGGTAGAGGGCATTCCAGGCCGGAAGAGCGGTGGTGATTTCGCGGCCGTCGACGGGAACATTCATTTCAACACGAAAGAGGTGTTGTTCGGGATGGTTAAGGGAGACTGAGTAGGAGATTGTGGCGTGGACGGCGCGAGGATTAGCGAAGACTAGAAAGAGCAGGAGGAAGATCGCGCGAGACATTTGTGCCGCGCCTCCCACGCGGCCGGTGTGCGAGGAATCACGGGGACAGCTAAGAGCGGCTGTGGCATGTGAGTGAGCAAAGAAAATGCTCACTTGCGGGCACCGGTGAGTTTCAGAGCTTCGAGCACCTTGGCTGTGAGGCCGTCGAAGCCGCCGTTGGACATGATGAGGACGAGATCGCCGGGATTTGCGTTTGCGGCGAGATGCTCCACGATATCCGGAGTCGATGCAAACGCTTGCGCTTGGCGTCCGCGCTTGCGAACACTCTCGGCAATGGCATCGGGCGAGAGACGGTCTTGGTCCGACAGAAGCTGCGCGCGATTTACGGCACCGATCAACGTAACGTCCGCGCCCGCCAGCGCGTCCGGCAGCGAATCCTGGAATACTTTGCGGCGCATTGTATTTGAACGCGGCTCGAGAGCGACCCAAATTTTTTTGCTCGGCCAGCGCATGCGCGCGGCCTCGACAGTGAGCCGAATGGCCGTCGGGTGATGGGCGAAATCTTCCACCACAAGAATTCCGTTTGCCTCGCCTTTAATTTCCATCCGGCGGCGGACGCTTTGGAACGTCGCAAGTGCGGACTCTATTGCGTCGCATTCAACACCGCGGCCATAAGCGAGGGCTACAGCTGCAAGCGCGTTGAGAATATTGTGCCGGCCGGCGACCGGGATGCGAATTCGCGTGACTTCATTGCAGCGGAAGGCGACGCGAAATTGGGTGGCTTCGTCGTGCCAGCAAATATCGCCCGCACTCCAATCGCAATCGGGCGTGAAGCCGAACGTTTCGACTGGGCAAAACGCTTTCTGCACGACTTCGCGCAAATCGGCGCTACCGCCCCAAATGAGAATTTTGCCGCGGCGGGGAACGAGATTTACAAGACGGCGGAACTGGAGCGCGATCGAGGCGAGATCGGGATAGATATCGGCGTGGTCGTATTCCAGAGACGTGAGAATTAGTTCATCGGGATGGTAGTGCAGGAATTTCGGGCCTTTGTCGAAAAAGGCCGTGTCGTACTCATCGCCTTCAATGATGAATTCCTCGCCTCCTCCCAAACCATAACTTCGATCGCCGAAATTAGGAGCAACTCCTCCGATTAAAAAATCCGGCCGGCGGCCGGCGACGTGAAAAATCCAGGCGAGCATCGCCGTCGTGGTCGTTTTGCCGTGCGTGCCGGCAACGACAATAGATGTATGGCCGGGGATGAAATGTTCCTCGAGCAACTGCGGCATCGAGCAGTACGGGATTTTTTCGTCGAGGATGCATTCGAGTTCCGCATTGCCGCGCGAGATCGCATTGCCGATCACAGCCAGATCGGGCGCAGGACGAAGATTCTCTTCGCGGTAGCCGTCGTACCATTTGATGCCGAGCGAATCGAGTAACGTGGAGGCGGGCGGATAGACGTTTACGTCGGTGCCGGTGAGGCGAAAGCCGCGGTCGCGCAACATGCCAGCGACGGGCGCCATCGCTGCACCTGCGATGCCAAGCATGTGGATGTGGGACGGTTGCGTCTTTTCATTCAACATTGGGAATTTCCCCATCTATCCTGCAGTCCTGTACCCAGCGCTTTCCGCGTTGGGCTAAGCTGTGCCGCGCCTCCGGCGCTGCTCGATACTGTAGCGAAGCGCCGCTTCGATTTGATCCGGCTGCCGGAAAGCAGCGGCAGATTATGGCAGAGAGACTGTGGTTTACCGTGAGGTGGCGCTTCGAGTGCCGCGCTGGAGACCGCGGCGCTACGGTTAAACCTTGACGCCTTGCGGCGGCGCCACGTGGACTCTGAGCGGCAAAACAGCAGTTTATGGCTCGCATGCGGGCTCCAGAATATCGAGGCGCTGCGTGGCGTCGTTTACAGCGAGCCGTGCGCGAACCCCGAGCGGCAGAGTGAGCATGGCGCGCTCCGTGTGTCCAATAGGGGCGCCAAAGGCAATGGGCACGCCAAGCGGCTCGAAAATGCGTTTGGCGACTGCTCGCACCGTTTCGTCGCCATCCTGAACCTGGCAATCGGGAAAATCGCCCATGACAACGCCCTTGATGCAGCGGAATTTTCCAGCCTGGCGGAGATGAGTCAATGAGCGGTCGATCGCATAGGGCTTCATTCCGCGATCTTCGAGAACGAGGATTGCGCCGTCCGTTTTGAGTTCCCAGGGAGTACCGAGCGTCGTTTCTATGAGCGTGAGGCAACCGCCAAGAAGGATCCCCTCGGTTTCGCCGGCATTCAAAGCCTCTGCTTGTAAGTCAATGGCCCATTGGCGCGCGGTTCCGCTGAGCGCGTTCATGAGGCTTTCGCGGTCGTAACCGTGCGGCTTGCCTGCACCTCGGCTGAAATTCGTGGCGACCATTGGGCCATAAAAGGACACCCAGCCGAATTTTTCCCACAGATAGATTTGGAGCGAGCCGATATCGCTGCAGCCAAGGAGGATTTTCGGCGACGCAGGCACGACGTCGCGAGTGAGGCAGTCCAGAAGATACGTCGAGCCATAGCCGCCGCGCGTGCAGAAGAGGGAGGATATCAGGGGCTCGGCCAAGGCCCTTTTCAACTGCAGAAAACGCGTGTCTGCGGATCCCGCAAAAGTATTCGTGCACGCCAGAACGGCGGCTTCGTCGAATTCCGGCTTGAAGCCCAGGCGCAAGAGCTCCTCGCAACCAAGGCGGAAAAGATCTTCCTTAATGGGGCTGGCGAGCGAAAGCAAGCGGACAGAATCGCCGGATTTCAGCGCCCGTGGTTTGAGAGCTTGCGGCATGGATAAATCGAGAATAAGGAATTTTGCGGACGGCGTAAAGGCGAGCGGCAGAGAGTGTTTACATGCCGTGGCGAGAGTTGTACCCGCGGCGTAGCTAAAAGAAGAGAGATCCTTCGGTTCCGCTTCACGTCCGCCAGGATGACGCGTGTGGCTTGGGCCACATTAGATCTGCGAATAGGCGGCCGGAGTGAGGATTTCGTTGTCGACGTTGGAGACGATCGGCTCGAACGAGAAGCGTGGATTGGCAGTGAGCGCCTTCCATTCGGGCGAGCCAAAGAAAGCGGCCCAATTCTTATCGCGGTCGGCGAGGGAAGACATGCTGATCATGTACGTCAAGCCGGGCTGGCGCGGGCCAATGAGCCGGTCACCCATGAAAATCGGCCAGAAATTCGATTTTTTGAAAATGGCGCCTTCGCCCGAATTCATCATTTCCACTTTGCGGATGTGGTCCTGCATGGTGGTGCTTTCGTAGGTGCGCATTTCGATGATGTGGGGACCTGCGGGAGGCGGTGCGAGTTTCGGTAAGGATTCGAACGCGTAAAGAAGGGAACTTTCCATGCGGACCGCCCCGGGATCGCGAGCGGGCGCATTGAGGAAAGGCGCGGCGGCTTTCTGATACTCGGCGTCGTCGAGGAGATTTCGCTCGGCTGCGACGAGCGTCTCGGACTTCGGGGCGGGCATCAGGACGTAACTGGACGGACCCTGCGCGCCGATGGTGGTATTGAAGACGCCGACCGGCTTGATGCCGAGGCGGTTGAGCGCCGGAACGAGCGCGTCCTTGAAATAGCTGTCCGCGAGTTGCTTCATCGGACCGGAGAGAATGTGATAGCGGCGGAGCTCGTAATATTCGCGCTCGGTCGACGTGGAGGATTCCCGGGCTTGCGAGGAAGCAGAAGCCGCCAGCGCTCCCGAAGCCAGAGCCGAGCCCAGAAATTTCCGCCGATCCATGAAAAACCTCCGCACATTCGATTTCCTACGGCCTGTTCTCACAGCTAGCGCGTGAAATGATCACACACACCAGATAGCATGTCCAGGGGCGATACAAATTCGTTTCACGAAGAAGTGTGTGTACCGCAAGGATCGGCTACTGAACCGTGAGAGTCAGATTGGGGGCAGGAATTCGGGAGACTACTGCACGGTGAAATTCACAGCGGACGATGCGCCGCCGCCCGGATTTGGATTAGACACCGTGACAGAGATTGTGCCACCCGTCGCGACGTCTGACGAGAGAACGCCGACGGCGAGCAACGTGGAGCTTGAATAGCCGGTTGGGCGCGGTGAACCGTTGAAATTCACCACGGAACCGGGCACGAAGCCCGTACCCGCGAGGACGATGAGTGCCCCGGGAGGCAACGTCCCGATCGCTGTGTTCGACGGCTTAAGCGATGTCAATTTCGGCACGGGATTTGAGGCCGGGCCAATAGGAAATTTTACGGAAGGAGATGCTACGCCGGGCGTGCCCGTTTGAACAGCGATGCCGGCGAGCGACGCCGACGCGAGACTTTCCGAGCCAATCGTGGCGGTAAGCTGCGTGACCGGAGAGCCCGTGGCCGTCGTATTCAGGGCAGTGCCATTGAACGCAACCACATAATTGGCGAAGAGATTATTTCCTGTGACGTTGAGCGTGATGTCCGATTGGCTGCCGGCCACTCCCGTGCTCGGATTAAGAGATGTAATTGTGGGACCGTTTGCCGCCGGCGGGTTGATTTTGAACGATACGGCCGCCGGATTTAAGCCGCCCCCTGGAGTAGGATTGGCGACGGTGATCTGACCGTTGCCTGGATTGGCGACGTCGCCCGCGAGGATGGTCATGGCCAACTGACCGGTCTGGTTATCGAACGCTACGGGACGGTCCACGCCATTCCATTGGGCCGTGGTGTTGTCTTGAAATCCGTTTCCGCTCAGGTAAAGCGTAAAGGATTGACTTCCCGCAGTGATGACCTGTGGAAAAAGGCCGGTAATAACGGGTGTCGGATTGTAGAAGCCACTTCCGCAGCCAGAGAACAGCACGACCGCGACGATCAGCGCGGCCCAACCCAAACGCCTCAATCCTATCCTCCTGATGAACTTCCTAGGGCCCTGAAGCTGCCGGGCACCGGGCAGCCGGAAAAGCAAAGCGGAAGCCGTGCACAGGTTGGACCTGCGCCACAAAACATGTGCCCCAAAAACGGACTGAAATTGATAACACCTCGGCGCGGAGGCCGTCAACTCGGATTCAGGCCGCAAAAGAATGGTTGCCGCCAACTAAAGCCTGAAAGCCGTCAGCTTGGAGAAGCGGCGGGCGCGCGCTGCGAGTTCGCGGCGAGTGACGTTGGCGAGACGCTCGACGCCGAAACGTTCGACCGTGAAGCTGCCGACCACTGAACCGTACACCATCGCAGAGCGCAGAGTGGGCTCATCGATGCGGCCGACGCTGGCAAGATAGCCCATAAAGCCGCCCGCGAAGCTGTCACCGGCGCCCGTCGGATCGTGAACTTCTTCAAGTGGAAACGCCGGCACGGAAAAGATGAATTTCTCATGGATCATCAGCGCACCATGCTCGCCGCGCTTGATGACGAGAGTTCTGGGACCCATTTTGAACACAGCTTTCGCTGCGCGCAACAAGTTGTGTTCGCCGGTAAGCTGGCGCGTTTCATCGTCGTTGATCATAAGGACATGAATGTCCTTCAGCGCCTGGCGCAGGGCTTCGGGCGTGCCGCTGATCCAATAATTCATGGTATCTAGAGCTGCGACTTTCGGCTTGCTCTTCATCTGCCGCAGGACGGAACGTTGGAGCGTGGGATCGATATTGCCGAGAAAGACGAATCGCGAATCGCGATACGAAACCGGAAGCGTGGGCCGAAAATTCGCAAACACGTTGAGTTCGGTTGCGAGCGTCGTACGCTCGTTCATATTTGTGCTGTAACGGCCGGACCAGAAAAAGGATTTCCCTGACGCACGCTCAAGACCATCGAGATTGATCTTGCGTCCGCGAAAGACGCCTTCCTCCTTTTTCGTAAAATCCTCACCGACAACGGCCACGATGCGCACCGGAGTGAAATGGCTTGCGGCTAAAGCGAAGTAGCTGGCGGCTCCGCCCAACGTGCGGTCCACTTTTCCAAGCGGAGTTTCGATGGCATCAAACGCAACAGAGCCGACGACGAGTAGAGACATTTTTTCTCCTGTGATATGGCTTCTTTCTACGATACATACTTGCCGATGATCGGAGCGAGCCGTTTCTTGGCCGCGGCGGGAATCGCTTTGCGATCCGTCATGATCGCGTGTGCGAGCGCCGATCCACACTTGCAGGCGCGTTCCTCGCCGAGCGCGCGAACAACTTCACGAATCGCGCGCTGCACGTTTTCGGAATTCTTGCCCATGTTGGCTATGATTTCGTCCAGCGTGACGGAGTCGTGCTGCGGATGCCAGCAATCGAAATCCGTGACCATGGCGAACGTTGCGTAGCAGAGTTCGGCTTCGCGAGCGAGTTTCGCTTCGGTAAGGTTGGTCATGCCGATCACGTCGAAGGCTTGCTTGCGATAAAACTGCGACTCGGCAAGCGTCGAAAACTGAGGTCCCTCCATGCAGACGTACGTTCCGCCGCGATGCGCCTTCACTCCGATGGAATCGCAAGCCGCGACCATGCGCGCGGAAAGCCGCGGGCATGTCGGCTTGTCAAAACCGACGTGAGCGACGATTCCTCCGCCGAAAAACGTGGCGATCCTGAGGCGTGTGCGATCGAAAAACTGGTCAGGGACAACGAAGTCGAGCGGAGGATATTGTTCGTTCAACGATCCCACCGCACTGACTGAGATGACTTGCTCAACGCCGAGTATCTTCAGTGCGCAGATGTTCGCGCGATAGTTGATCTCGCTGGGAGTAAAACGGTGGCCGCGGCCGTGACGAGCGAGAAACGTGACGCGCTTGCCTTCGAGAGTTCCAATCACGACAGCGTCTGAAGGATCGCCGAACGGCGTCTTTACGCAGACTTCTCGCGCATCCGCAAGTCCGGCCATTTGATAAAGACCGCTGCCGCCAATGATGGCGATCTTAACGGCATCTTTTCCGAAGGCAGTCTTGCGCTTGCTCGTTGGTGGCATCGGTCTTGAGGGCTCCTAATCGATTTTTGTCGGCTCGGGCACAAAAGTGCCGTTTCGCTCGCGCAGATAACACGCAGGCGTCTGCGGATCGTGAACAAAGAGCGCGAGCCATTCTTCGCGCGCGATTCGCGGCAACCATTTTCGTTTGTTTTCCAAAACTGTCAAAGGAAAGAGATCGTAGCCCATGCCCCATGCAAGCGGAAGATGGGCGGTGGTCGGCACCAGATCGGCAAGCAGAAATGCCGTTTTGCCTCCGCCCGAGAGCTTGACACATAGCATATCTGCCGTATGGCCGGGCGCGCAGATTAGCTCCACGCCCGGAACAATCTCGGTATCGGTTTCGATGAGATGCAGCTGCTTCGTCTCTTCCAGCGGCGCGAAGTTCTCCGCAAAGTAGGTTGCGCGGGTACGCTCGTTCACATGCATCGCATTTTCATACTCGCCTTTTCGACAGACGTAGCGCGCGTTCGGAAATGTCGGCACGATTTTATCGTTTTCGAGCCGCGTATTGCCGCCGCAATGATCGAAATGCAGATGGGTATTTATGACGATCTCGATATCGCCCGGGGCAATCGCGTAATCACGAAGCTGATCGGCCAGACGTGGACCGTCGAGGCCGTAAATGTCGCGACGTTTGTCGTCCCATTTGCCGCCCGCGCCCGTTTCGATCAGGATGCGCTTGCCTCCTGCGTAGATGAGAAAGCAGTTCAAGCCAAGCCTGATGCGGTTTCGCGCGTCGGCCGGAGTTTTCTTCTCCCAGAGCGGCTTAGGCACGATGCCGAACATGGCGCCGCCATCGAGGTAAATATGACCGTCACATAGGATGTGAAATTCCAGGTCGCCCAGTTTCAAAGACTTCCCCCGGATCTTTCAGGACGCTCGGCTTGCCGGCCCAGTTTCGAATAGAGTTCATCAGCCGCAGCATACGGATCTGTTTCCCGCGAAGCTACGGCAGATGCCAGCTCATTCAATCGCTGCACGGAATTACTTCTCGCGATCTCCTCAATCGTCCGCTGCTGGATCGCGCGAACCAGCCAATTCTTCCAATATTCAGCGTCGCGCGCCCGGCGCATATTCGGATCGGAATGCGTTTCGCGAAAATTTTCAATCTCGCGCGTGAGCTCCGCAATTCCCTTCTCCTGGATAGCTATCGTACGCACGATTTTCGGAGCCCATCCTCCGCGAGACGGCGCGAGTTGCAAGACTGAGATAAGTTGCTCCTCAAATCGCATGGCGTCGCTATGATCAGCTTTATTCAAGACGAAGATGTCAGCAATCTCCATCAGACCCGCCTTCAGGCTCTGCACCTCGTCGCCGAAGCCGGGAACGAGCACCACGAGCGTGCAGTCCGCCACGCGAACCACTTCGATTTCATCCTGGCCAACGCCAACTGTTTCGAGAAGGATGACATCCTTGCCTGCTGCATCCAGAAGGAGCGCCGCATCCGTAGCCGCCGCGGCAAGTCCACCCCAAGCGCCGCGAGCGGCCATCGATCGAATGAACACACCGTCGTCCGTCGCATGAGTTTGCATGCGGATGCGGTCACCCAAAACAGCGCCTCCGGTGAACGGGCTCGAGGGATCGACCGCAATCACGCCGACCGTTTTGCCCTGCGCGCGATAATGCGCCGCAAGACAGCTCACGAGCGTACTCTTGCCTGTTCCTGCGGCACCCGTGATTCCAAGGCGCCAGGCTTTTCCGGTCAGCGGAAAGAGTTCGCGCAAGACGTGCTGCGCAGCGGGTTCGCCATTCTCAATCGCCGTGACTGCGCGCGAGATCGCGCGAACATCGCCCGAGCGAATCCGCTCAACCCAATTTTCGACGGAAGCGTTCATTCAGGGGAAACAGGTTCGGCCATTCGCAAGCGTCAGTCAAGGGATCAGGTGGCATCCTGCGAGACCTGGTTTGAACTCTCGGGGAATAGTGCAGGAGCAGGCTCGACGCGCCGGCGGCGTGGGTCAGGAATTGCATCCGGATTTGGAAATCTTGTGCCAGGTAGAAACGCGGCAGCGATGCACAATCCAAGAACCAAAATAACGCAGAACCAACTACCCTCGGGACCAACCGTTCCTCCAGTCAGCCACGCGGGCCCGGCAAACCTGGCGCTGAAGAGATGCCCCGGCGCACTCAGCCCGCTATCGGGAACGCCATAAAAGTAAGTCTCGCCCCAATCCCACGCCGCATGAAATCCGATTGCCGGCCAGAGCGTGCCTGTCTTCCGGAGGAGAATACAGAAGAAAAAACCGATGCCGCCGGCCGTCGCCATGCCGACGTAGCTCTCGCCCGTATTGCCCCAATGGACCAGGCCAAAAGCGGCACTCGTCGCAATTGCCGCAGGCCAAAAGCCAATGCCCGTTGTCAAAGTAAAGAGCATGTAGCCTCGACTTACGCCCTCCTCGGAAAAGCCGACAAAAAGGAAGGCGAGCGCCCACAGACCGGCGTATTCCCATGCCGCAGCGCCATGCAAAGCCACCTGGCCCAAATGGAACACGCCCGCAATTTTCAGCGCCCATAGCAGCAGCGAAATCGCGGCAAATCCGACGAGCGCGCTCAGCCAAAACTGTCCGCCGAATGCGCGAGCCGCACCGATTCCGTAATCGCGCATCTTTCGCGCTTCTATGCGGCTCATGACCCAGGCAGCGAATAGATACGCGCCAAAAGTAATGGCCTCGCCGAACAGAACGCCCAGCGCGCTAAAGCTGATAATTGTTCGGTGCGCAGCGGCGCCACGGGCGTGCCGCAAAACGAAATTCAGCGCAATGATCGCCGCGTAGAAGATTGCAAACGCGATCAGAAGACGCCAGCCTGCGCGGACGCCGTTAGGACCATAGAAAATGTTAAATCCCGAAGGCTCAGGCGTTGGAGACGTGGCCGGGGGTTGCAGGTCCACTGGCTGGAGCGGTGGATCGTTGTCCGTCATTGGCGGACCTCCTTTGGAAAGCGTCCGCACATTAGCACAGCCAGCCTCCGCCGAGAACCAGATCGCCTGAATAGAACACGGCGGCCTGACCCGGCGTGATGGCACGCTGCGGCTCGCGAAACTCGATTCGTGCGCGCGTGGAGCCGACAGGAGTGATTTCGGCTTCGGCGGGTTCGTGGCGATTGCGGATCCGCACCATGGCCAGCACGGGCCCCTCGGGCTGCGAAAACGGGATCCAATTCACCGCTCGAACTTCCGTTGCGGTGCTGTGCAAGGATGCGTCTTCGCCGACGATGAGGCGATTCTTCGCTCGATCAAGCGCGACGACGTACATCGGCCGCCCGGCCGCGATGCCGAGACCGCGGCGCTGACCGACCGTATAGCGATGCAACCCTTCGTGCCGCCCGACAAGGTCGCCGGTCGTTGTGACTATATCGCCCGCGCCGTCCGGCACCGAACTCCCCTGCTCGTGCAGGTAGCTCTCGATGAAGCGGACGTAATCGCCCGAGGGTACGAAGCAAATCTCCTGGCTCTCAGGTTTTTCCGCCACGGGAACAGCCAACCGCCTCGCCATTTCTCGAACTTCCTGCTTCGTCAACTCGCCGAGCGGAAAATCGGCGCGCGAAAGCTGATCCTGCGTAAGGCCGAAAAGAAAATAGCTCTGGTCCTTGGAGAGATCGCGGGCGCGCAGCAATTCGTAGCGACCCGTTTCGTCATTGCGCCGGACGCGGGCGTAATGCCCAGTCGCAATCCGGTCGGCGCCGATTTGCCGCGCCGTCGCGAGCAGGTGCTCGAATTTCACGCCATTGTTACAGTTCGTGCACGGAATCGGCGTGCGGCCAGCGAGGTAATCATTGACGAACGGGCGAATCACTGTTTCCTCAAACTTCTGCTCGAAGTTCACCACGTAGTACGGAATTCCGAGATGGCCCGCAACGCGGCGCGCGTCGTAAACGTCGTCAAGCGAGCAGCAGCGATGCCGAACCGGGCCCTCACCCTGCAGTTCGGGCAAGCGGCGCTGATTCCAAAGCTGCATCGTAAGCCCGACGATCGCATGGCCGCGCTCATGCAGAATCGCGGCAACGGTCGAGCTGTCCACACCGCCACTCATGGCAACGGCGGTGGAAGCGACGGCAGCGTCCGCAGAAACAGGCACAGTTGGGGCGGATTCGATGTCGATGGGGAACATTTTCAGCTTGCTCTTCCCGCTGCGACGGGGGTCATCGGCGAATAGCGCGGCGAAAGGGCGCGCAGGCGTTCGACGACCGGGGGAATCATCGCGATTGCCCGCTCAATTTCCAGCGCCGTCGTTGTGCGGCCCAGGCTGAAGCGAATGCTCGAACGCGCGTCCTCGTCGTTGAGACCGATTGCCAGCAGGACGTGCGATGGCTCGATTGCGCCGGATGAGCACGCTGCGCCCGTCGAGCACGCAATGCCCTGCAGATCGAGCGCGATGACGAGCGATTCGCCGGACGCGCCGGGGACAGTGACGTTCGTCGTATTGCAAACGCGCTGGGCACGGTCACCGTTCACACGAATGCCGCGAATCGTTTCGCAAAGCGCGGATTCAAACCGATCGCGAAGCGCGACTATGCGGCTGGCGTCGTCAGCAAGATACTGCCGCGCAAGCTCCGCGGCCTTGCCCATTGCGACGATACCGGGGACGTTTTCCGTCCCCGGACGCAGCCCGCGCTCATGCTGCCCGCCGCGAAACACTGGTTCAATGTGCGAACCGGACCGAACGTAAAGAGCGCCGACACCCTTTGGGCCGTAAAACTTGTGCGCGGAGAGCGAAAGCAGGTCGGCGCCGATCTTGCGTACGTCGATCGGCAGCTTGCTCGCAGACTGAACGGCGTCGACGTGAAACGGGACGCCCGCCTCGCGAGCGATCCGGCCAATTTCGTCGACAGGCTGAATCGTGCCCAGTTCATTGTTCGCGTGCATCATGCTGATCAGCACCGTCTCCGGACGCAGGGCGCGGCGGAGGGAAGCGGGGGAGATGACCCCGGAGGCATTTGGTGCGACGTATGTAACGGCAACGCCTTCTTTTTCAAGGGATTGGCAAGTTTGAAGGACCGCGTGATGCTCGATTAACGTCGTTATAATGTGCTTATTGGGCGCGTTTGAGGCCTTAATTGCGCCTAAAATGGCCAAATTGTCCGCTTCTGTGCCACCACTGGTGAAGACGATTTCAGACGGCTTGGCGCCGATGAGAGCTGCCACGGATTCGCGCGCCTCGTCCACGGCGGCGCGGGCGCGCTGGCCCGGCGAGTGGACCGAGGAGGCGTTCGCGAAGTCGTCGAGCAGGAACGGCAGCATGGCTTCGAGGACGGCAGGGTCCACGGGGGTTGTTGCATTGTGGTCGAGGTAAATGTGCATGTCTGGCCGCTTGCAGCTCAGAATAACTGGCATGCCAGAGAGGGGTCAAGCCGTCACCAGCGGGCTTCAAGACCGGGGTGAGGGCAGCTCCTCCGCGAGCCGGGCGGCCTGGGCCAGGAGGTAATCGCGCTCGGGAATGCTTGTGGTGCGACTCGCGGCGATGCGGTAGTGGTTGGCTGCGGTCTCGAAGTTGCCGGCCATTTCCTCGAGGTGAGCGCGCGCAGCGTCCAAACGATGATGGTTGGCCAAGCGGCCGTCGGAGGCGAGTTCTTCGATAAGAGCGAGTCCCTTTGCCGGGCCGTAGATCATCGCAGCGGCGACGGCATAGTTGAGCGCGACCATGGGATTGTCAGACATGCGCTTTAGGAGATCGTAAAGCGCGAGAATCTGCGGCCAGTCCGTATCTTCGCTGCACGCCGCTTCGTCGTGGACAGCGGCGATTGCTGCCTGCAATTGATATGGACCAATCGCGCCTTTCGAGAGCGACGAGGTTACGAGCGCGACGCCCTCAGAAATTTCTTCGCGATCCCAAAGCGTCCGGTCCTGTTTGGAGAGCGGGATTAGCTCGCCATCGGGATTTGTGCGCGCATTGCGACGCGCGTCCGTAAGCAACATCAGCGCGAGCAGGCCGGCGACTTCGGTTTTCGTCCGGCAGCAATTTGTGGAGCATTCGCGCGAGGCGGATCGCCTCTTTCGAGAGTTCGAAACGCTGGATCTGCGGCCCCGAACTGGTGGTATAGCCTTCGTTGAAGATCAGATAAAGAATGTGCATTACCGTGCGGAGGGGCTCGCTTCGCCGTTCGCGTGACGGCAGCCGGAACAGCACGCCGGAAGATTTGATGCTTTGCTTGGCGCGGCTAATCCTTTGCGCCATCGTTGCCACGGGCACGAAGAAGGCGTTCGCGATTTCGGCCGTCGTGAGGCCAGCGATGGCGCGCAAGGTAAGCGCAATGGCAGATGATGCACTGAGCGACGGGTGGCAGCACATGAAGAGTAGGATGAGCGCGTCGTCCTTCTCTTCATTGGCGCCCAATTCAGCGGCTGGTATGGCCACGGAATCCATTTCGCGCATTGCCGTTTCTTCGCGGCGCTTACGAGCCTCGTCGCTGCGCAGATGATCCGTCATGCGGCGGATGGCGACTTGAATGAGCCATCCGCGCGGATTTTCGGGAATGCCTTCGCGAGGCCACTGGAGCGCGGCGGCGAGCAGCGCCTCCTGAACAGCGTCTTCGGCCGCGGCGAAGTCATGGAAGCGCCGCACGACCGTGCCGAGCACCTGCGGCGCAAGGTCGCGCAACAGGTGCTCGGCGTCGGCGCTGAGCATCGGTTCTGTCACGAGACTTCTTCCGTGCGCCTTGTCATGATCTGGCGGACTTCGATGGGCATGTTGGTCGGCACGCCGCCGGGACCAGGACCGGACGAGAGCCGGGCCGCGATCTGATAGGCGCGCTCGGGGCTGTCCACGTCGACCATCCAGTATCCGAGGAGAAACTCCTTCGTTTCCGGGAAGATGCCGTCGGTTATTGGCGTGCCGTTGTTTCCCGACCGGACGACTCTGGCCTGTTCCGGCGAGCCCAAGCCCTCATTTGCCACCAGCTCTCCCGATTCCATCAGGTCCTTATTGAGGCGCTTGAGGAACTCGAAGTGCGCCTGAATGTCACTCTTGGACCATGCCCGATACGAATCCACGCCCGCTTTGTTGCCGTTCATCAGCAGAATGTATTTCATTTCCGATCTCCTTTGGTTGGGTGATTTTAGCGCCAACGTTTCGCGCTTTCGTAAGGTAGTCGGAGCTAAAAACGAATTCTCGACATCGAAAATGAAAATTGGTGGGCTAATTGTTTGCCCCGTGCCATGTCGATTTCGCGTGCGGTGAATCCTGAAACCCGCTGCCGCCGAAACATTTTGGTTGCTGCCATCGTATCTTATGGCATGGGGAGGTGAGTTATGGATCCGAGTCCCATGCCGCGGCACAGATCGTTTATCGGTCCCGTAATTCTGATCTGCATCGGGGTCTTCTTTCTGGTTGCGAACCTAGTGCCGTCGTTCGATCCGTGGCTGATTTTGATGCGTTATTGGCCTGTCATCTTGATCGTGATCGGGCTTGGCAAAGTGTGGGACTACTATGCCTCGCGACGTGGTGGCGGAAGAACAGGCGGCTCGGACGTTTCCGGCGTGCTGATTGCCGTGGTCTTGCTGATGCTGTTGCTTGGCCTCGGCGTATGGCGAACGGGCCACAGCGGGAGCGCGGGCGGCAACCAGATGCACAATACCAAGTCGGTTGAGTTGCAGGGCGCGACCGCCGTGACTGCGAACTTGAATTTTCCAGCAGGGCAACTGAATATCAACGGCGGCTCGAGCCATTTGGTCGATGCCGATTTTTCCTATACCAGTAACAGCGCCAATGCCGGACCACAGATGGACTACAGCGTCAGCTCAGGGCATGGCCAACTCAATATAAATGGAAGCAATAACCAGACTCGTTTTGGAACTCACGACGACAGGTGGGATCTGCACTTCAACAACGACGTGCCCCTCGATCTGACGCTTCAGATGGGCGCCGGCGAGAGCAATTTGCGCGTGGCTGACCTGAATCTGTCGCATCTGGAAGTTCACATGGGCGCCGGACAAATGCTGCTGGACTTAACCGGACAGAGAAAACAGAGTCTCTCGGCCGACATTCATGGCGGCGTGGGCCAGGCGCGAATCCGATTGCCGAAGGACGTCGGCGTGCGCGCGCATGCGACGGGCGGGATCGGCACGGTGAACGCCCACGGACTCACTAAACAGGGCGATGATTACGTGAACGCCGCCTACGGCAAGACGCCGACGACGATCGATTTGAGTGTAGAAGGCGGGATCGGGGAGATCGACCTCGACCAGGAGTAGCCTCGCAAAGAGATCCGCTATTACGCCGCAGCCTAATGAGAGCTATTGGCCGCGCCTCCATTTGAACGCTCGCTCGATCCGACAGTGTGCTTGCACGTGGACGAGGCGGTGGTTGTAAGAGCGCAGCCGGGATTGGCTACGCCACAAAAAACCTCTTACTGTTTCCCTACTCACTCGCGCCGGTTGCCTTGACAGTGCCGAAGGTGTCCGTTAGCGTCAAATGAGCGCGCGCAATTGCGCGTAGACCAATCGTTCACAGACAACAAAAAACCACACAGCCAGGAGTGGCTGTGCCACAGGAGCGGACATTGGCACGCCCGATCATCACTCTCACTACGGACTACGGAATCAACGATCACCTCGTCGGCTCGATGAAAGGCGTGATTCTCAACATCAATCCCGAGGTGACGCTGATCGACATCACGCACGGCGTGCTGGCCCACGATATTCTCGACGGTGCAATTACGGTCGCCCAAGCATCGCGCTACTACCCGGCCAAGACGGTACACGTGGTCGTGGTCGATCCGGGCGTCGGAACGCCGCGCCGGCCCATTCTTGTCGCGGCGGATCAGCAGTATTTTGTGGCTCCCGATAACGGCGTGCTTTCGGCGGTTTACGATCGAAGCGAGGCCCTTCACGTCTGGAATCTCACCTCGGAACACTATTTTCTGCAGCCGGTGAGCAAGACATTCCATGGCCGCGATATTTTCGCTCCTGTCGCCGCTTGGCTGACGAAATCGTGGCAGAGCTCGGCGTTCGGCGAGCCGATTACGGATTTCGTTCGCTTCTCACTGCCAAAGCCAAAGGCGGAAGGCAATACGATCAAGGGCGTTGTCCTGAAGATCGATCATTTCGGGAACTTGATGACAAATTTAACGCCGGAAAACGCGCCCTCTATTTTCACGGAGAGTGCAAAGTTCACGATTCGCGTCGGAAATAGCGCCGTTACCAAGATCGCTCCGACGTTTGCAGCGGGAGCCGCGGGCGAACCCCTCGCCATAGTGGGATCTAGCGGCTATCTGGAGATTGCGGTGAATCGCGGCAGCGCGGCGCGGACGCTGGCGACCGCGCGCGGCGCGGAAGTTACGGTTGAACTGGCCCAATAAGAGCGCCTAGTAGGCGCCGTTGGTGCAGAAAGTAAGAGGGATCCTTCGGGTCGCTTCACGCCCCTCAGGATGACGACATATCATTTGAGTATGGCTTCAAGTCTTTGGCGAGGCCGTCGGGTCCGTCGTCTAGCGCCGGCAAGGAACCTAGAATCAAGAAAGCCCGCATGCGCGGATCGAGCCAATCGCGTAGCGCGTCTCCCAGTAGGTTGAACGCAAGCACAGCCGCCATAATGGCGAGCGCGGGGAAAATCAGCATATGCGGCGCGTCAAAAAGGTGATTGCGAGCGTCGTTGAGCATGGCGCCCCAACTGGCTGTCGGCGCAAGCACGCCAAGGCCGAGAAAACTCAGCGTCGATTCCGCCAATATTGCTCCCGCCATTCCAATCGTCGCCTGAATCAACACGGGCTGAAGAATATTGGGCAGCAGATGGCGCACCAAAACTCGCAAATCTGAGGCGCCAAGCGAACGCGCCGCCAGCACGTATTCCATTTCGCGCGCCTGCAAGATTTGCGCCCGAGCAAGGCGCGCGTATCCCGCCCATCCGGTGATAATCAACGCCAGAATTACCTTCCAAAGACCCGGCCCGAAGAATGCAGCAAACGCAATCGCCAGCAAAATTCCCGGGAAAGACAAAAATGCATTGATAAGAACAATGTTCAGGACATGATCGAGCCATCCGCCGAAATATCCTGAAACGGCGCCAATCGCTAGCCCGACCAATCCGCCCCCGACAACGACGAAAACGCCGACGAGCATCGAAACGCGCGCGCCATAGACAACACGCGCGAAAATATCGCGGCCCAGCTCGTCCGTGCCCATCCAATGCGCGAGGCTTGGGCCTTCGAGGCGCGAGGCGAGATATTGGGCCGTCGGATCCGCGTGCGCGATAAGTGGCGCCGCAATCGCGACGATTGTAAGCAGCAGTGTGAGCGCGAACGCCCAGCGTCCCGGCGGGCTGCTGCGGAGAAATTCGCGAAGACTCTTCATTCGAGCCGCAACCTCGGATCAACCAGCGCGTAAACGAAGTCGGTCGCCAGGTTTACGGCCACATAAGTGACCGCAATCAGCAAAATGCAGCCCTGCAGCAGCGGAAAGTCACGCGCTTCGATTGCCTGCACGGTCAAACGGCCGATACCAGGCCACGAGAAAATTGTCTCGGTGATGATCGCACCCGCCAGCAGCGTGCCGAACTGCAGGCCGATGATCGTCAGCGTGGGAATCAGCGCATTGCGAAACGCATGCCGCCAGAGAACTGCTCGCTCGGAAAGTCCTTTCGCGCGCGCCGTGCGCACGTAATCGCTGGCAAGCTCTTCCATTACGGACGCGCGCACCATGCGCGTGAGAATCGCCGCCAGGGCGGCGCCCAGCGTAATCGCGGGCAGTACAAGATGCGATATGCCGCCGCGGCCCGAAACGGGAAGCCATCCTAGCCGCACGGAAAAAAACAGCATGAGGAGCGGTCCCAGCGCGAAATTTGGCACGGAAAGGCCGAGGAGAGTCAAAACTCCTACGGCGTGATCCGCCCCGCCGGCGCGTCTTGCGGCAGCAAGAATCCCCGCGGGAATCGAAATTGCCGCGCAAACGAGGAGCGCCACGAGCGCCAATTCGAGCGTGGCCGGGTAGTGATCGAGAATCACGTTCGTCACCGGCTCCTGAAAATGAAACGACTGCCCAAGATTTCCGTGCAGAACGCCAACAAAATATTTTTCGTATTGCACGCCGAGCGGCTGATCCAGGCCGAGCGTGTGGCGCAGTTGCAAAATGTCTTCCGCGCGCGCGCCTTCGCCAAGCATCTGCGCCGCCGGATCGCCCGGCACGATATGCGCAAGGAGAAATACCATCGTGAGAATCAGCCAAAGGGCGGGTATCGCGAGCAGCAGGCGCAAGCCAACGTAGCGGATCATTGCGCGCGCCGCCCTTTCTCGAAATGATGCGGCGCCATCTGATGCTGCTCCGCAGTTGAGCTCGTAGGAGGGCTGCCGCTGCCCGCAGGGGAGGCGGCAGAATGGGGCAAGACGTGCTGAAGGCGTTGGATTTTCACGCGCGATATGCGGCGACGATCCATTTCCATCACGGTGAAGCGGTATCCCGCGTCCTCGAAGCTTTCCCCGCCGCGCGGAATGATTCCGAGCCTGCTCAACACATAGCCGCCGACTGTCTCATACGCGGGATCCTCCGCCAGCGCGATATTGTACTGCGCTTCCAGATCGCGGACGTTGATTGCAGCATCAAAGATCAAGCCGCCGTCAGGCAGCATCAAGGGGCGCTCCTCCACGTCAAATTCATCGTGAATCTCGCCGACCAGTTGTTCGAGGATGTCTTCGAGCGTGACGAGCCCGAGGATGCTGCCGAATTCGTCCACCACCATCGCCAGGCTCGCGCGGCGCGAGCGGAATTCGAGCAGGAGTTCGCTGGCGGGCTTCGTTTCCGGAACGATCAGCACATCACGCAACAGGCTCTTTAGATGAAATTCGAGGGGCGGCTGATTTTCCTCGGCGCGGCGCGAGCGATCGACGAGCACCCACATCGCATCCTTTACGTGAACGAAGCCTGCGATGTGGTCAAGCGTGCCCTCATAAACGGGTAGGCGCGAACGCTGAGTCGTCGCGAACATGCGCATCACATCATCCAGGGATGCATCGATTGGCAGCAGGTGCATATCGGGACGCGGAACCATGATTTCGCGCACCTGGATGCCGCTGAGCTCCATGGAATTCTGAATGAACTGCACTTCGCCGGCGGGCAACAAGCCTCCTTCGCGCGCTTGCTGGAGGATTGCCTGCAGTTCCTCCGCCGAGCGGACGGCGGTGTGGCTTTGCGGGCCAGTGACGCCCAGCGGCTGCAGCACTTTTTCGGCGAAACCGTCGAGCAAGTCGATTGCCCACCGGAATGTGTGAAGGAACCAGTAAAACGGACGCGCGACGAGCAGCGCCACGCGCTCGGCTCGCGCAAGGCCGAGGCCTTTCGGGACGAGCTCGCCGAATGTCACCTGAAGCACCGTGAGCAATCCAAATGCAAGCACAAGCGCGACACCGTGCGCCGTGATCGCGGCCCAAGGGCGCGGAATCATCTGGACCAGGGGGTCAAGCAGGTGAGAGAGGGCAACTTCGCCGAGATAGCCGAGAGAAAGACTCGTTAGAGTGATACCGACCTGGACGCCGGAGACGACACGCCCCATGTCCGCGAGCAGAAGCTCGACGATCCTGGCGCGCGCATTACCTGCCTTCGCGAGCTGGCGAATGCGCGACTGCCTGACGGCTACCAGAGAAAATTCAACGGCAGAGAAATATGCGTTGATGCCGATGAGGATCAGGACGCCGAAAATGTGCAGTGCGCTCATCGCGGAAACCGCCTGATGGCGATCAAGGAAAGGACCTGCATCACGCGCGGTGCGTACCAGAGAGACATGCCTGCAAAGGTCATTTTAGCAAGACAGGCCGCTCGAGGGGAGAAATCCGAAACGCTCTTTTCCAGTGAGAAACAGCGCTTAGCGCTGCGACGCCTTGCCCGCGAGGACTTGCTGCGTGAAGGTGCTCGATTTGCCGCGGGGGACAGTCACGGCCGTCCACCTGTTGCCCATTGCGGCAAAATGTTTTGCGAGAAAGACAATCTGGCCAACGTGGTACGAATAATGCGCCACCTGGCGGTTGATCGCCTGCATCACGGAATGCGCTTCGCCACGAATCTTCACCGTGCGCGCTAGGTCTTCGTCTGTAAGCGGTGCGATGGCGTCGAAAACGCATTTCCAGCCCCCTTCCCACAAAGCCGTGATTTCCGCGCACGTTTGCGGCGGCGCTTCGAACTCGCCGTCGCGATTGCGGTCGGCTTTTTCGCCGTCCGTCGTAAGAAAATCGGTGAAGCGCGAGCGCATGTTGCCGGCGAGGTGTCTTACGATGACAGCAATCGAATTCGATTCGGCGTCGAGTGCGGCGTTGAGCGCTTCGTCAGGAGCTTGTTCAAGCGCGCGTTCGGCGAGGCGCTTATATTGTTTCAGGATCTCGAGCGAATCCTTTTTATAGGATGTCGTAAATTCGAGCGGCATAAGGCGATTTTGCGCCTCGAGAGCGGCCACGCGCAAGATGCGCGGTTTGGCGGGATCGCGGCTTGCTGTTAGAATGGCAGCGCCGATGAGCTCCGCAGCAAATAAAGCGGCTGCCGAACAGCCGCGCAAAGGCGAATTCGAAAAGTCTCTCACGCGCCTCGAGGAAGTGGTGAAGAGGCTGGAAAGCGCCGATCTTTCGCTCGATGAAGCGATGAGGCTCTTTGAAGAGGGCGTGAAACTTTCGCGCGAATGCCAGAAGCAGCTTGAGGAAGCCGAAGGGCGCGTCGAGATTCTGCTGAAAAAAGCGGACGGAAAAATTGCCGCCGAGCCGTTTGAGCCCGAAGATGAGTCTTGATCCTGGCGGCGCTGTCTTCCTCGCGTCCGTTTTGCCGTCCTCCGCATGACACTGCCGCAATTTTTCGAAGAAGACCGCGCGCTGATCGAGGCTGCGCTTGCGCGTCTGCTACCGGCGGAAGATACGCCGCCCACATCCATTCATAAAGCGATGCGTTATAGCGTTTCCGCGGGAGGCAAACGCATCCGGCCGGTCCTGTGCATCGAAGCCGCGCGATTGTTTTCCGCCGATGTCGGTGGCGCGGTTCACGCGGGATGCGCGCTGGAATTTATCCACACATACTCGCTGATTCACGACGACTTGCCCGCTCTCGACAACGACGATCTGCGGCGGGGGAAGCCGACGAATCACAAGGTCTTTGGCGAAGCGATTGCGATTCTCGCCGGCGATGCGCTGCTGACGTTCGCATTTCAAACGCTTGCCAATGCACCCGTAGGGGAGGCGCGGCGCGTTCGCGCCATTGCGGAAGTTTCCGCCGCCGCAGGAACCGTGAACGGAATGGTTGGGGGGCAAGTGGCGGATATCGAGGCAGAACGTAAGCCGGTGGACAAGGCCGGGCTGGAATATATTCATCGCTCAAAGACGGCTGCGCTGATTCGCGGGTCGATCGTGGCCGGAGCAATCGTGGGGGGCGCGCCTGACGAAGACGTGGAGCGGCTGCGCCGATTCGGAGAAAACATCGGCTGGGCGTTTCAAGTGGTCGACGACATTCTTGACGTGGAAGAGTCTTCCGCGGCGCTCGGCAAAACCGCCGGTAAAGATCAGGTCCAACAGAAAGCCACGTATCCCTCGCTTTACGGCCTGGAAAAGTCGCGCCAAATCGCATCCGATCTCTCCGACCGCGCAATTCGCGAACTGGCGCCATATGGCGAGCACGCCGCAAACCTTCGCGCATTGGGCGAATTCCTCGTCGCCCGGCGTTCGTAACTCACGCCCGTGAGTGAACACTCACCAGAAAGAAAAAAGCCTGCGAAGCCAGGGAAGGAGCGTTTGGACGTTCTGCTCGTCGAGCGGGGCCTTGCTCCTTCGCGCGAGCGAGCGCGTGCGATATTGCTCGCAGGGCAAGTTCGGGTCGCAGGCGCGCCTGCCGATAAGCCGGGCACGCAAGTTGCGAAAGACGCGCCGATTGAAATTGTCGGGGAGACGCTCCGCTACTCCAGCCGTGCCGGGCTGAAGCTCGAAGGCGCACTCGGGGACTTCGGCGTGTCGGCAGAAGGGAGGACCTGTCTCGACGTCGGCAGCTCAACCGGTGGCTTTACGGATTGCCTGCTTCAGCATGGCGCGTCAAAGGTCTACGCGGTGGACGTGACGATCGATCAACTCGATTGGAAGCTGCGCAAGGACCCGCGCGTCCATACAATCGAACGCAATGCGCGGCACTTGCGCGCCGACGATGTCGGAGAGCCTGTCGGGCTTGTCACGATCGACGTCTCGTTCATCTCGGTGGCAAAAATATTGCCCGCCGTGGCCGAAGCTGCGGGGAATAGCGCGGAATTCGTTATCCTCGTGAAGCCGCAATTCGAACTGGAGAAGAGCGCAGTCGGCAAGGGCGGCATCGTACGCGATGAGGCCTCACAGTTGCGCGCTGTCGAGGCGGTGAAAGCCGCCGCCGTCAGGGCAGACCTTGAAATCCTGGGCGAATGCCCCAGCCGCCTGCGCGGCGCTGAAGGAAACCAGGAGTTTTTTCTCCACGCGCGGCGAAAGCCGTAGGGTAGAATTTCTGATCCAAACTCAATGATCCGCTGCGCCGGCATCATCACGAAACCCGCTCACGAGCGGCCAAAAGCCGTCATCCCGCCGCTGATCTCTTGGCTCGAGCAGAGAAACGTCGAGGTCTTCGTGGATCAGGAGACGCAGGCTTGCTCGGACGCTCAGGCCCCAGTTCTCTCTCGCGAAAAGCTAGCGGAAAAAATCGATTTGCTCATCGTTCTCGGCGGCGATGGGACGCTGCTTTCCGGCGCGCGGGCATTGGCCGGCAAGAGAGTGCCGATTCTCGCTGTGAATTTGGGCGGCCTCGGCTTTCTCTCGAGCGTAACTCTCGATGAACTCTATCCTGTGCTCGAAACGGTTATCGACGGCGGCCATCGTACGAGCGAGCGCATGATGCTCGAAGCGAATATTTTGCGCGATGGAAAAACCGTCGAGCACCAGAGCGCGCTGAACGATGCCGTCATCACAAAGACTGCGCTGGCGCGCATGCTGGAATTTGACGTGTTTATCGATGGCGCGCCGGTGACGCGCTATCGCGCGGACGGACTGATCGTCGCGACTCCGACCGGCTCAACCGCGTATTCACTGGCCGCCGGAGGACCTATCGTCGATCCGCATCTTGATGCGCTGCTCGTGACGCCGATTTGTCCGCACATGCTCACGAACCGCCCGTTAGTGATACCGGATACCGCGCGCGTCGAAATCGATGTTGCCGTCACCGAAGAACCGGTCTACCTCACAATCGACGGCCAAGTGGGGTTCCAGCTTGAATCGCACGATCGAGTCGCCGTCACGCAATCCGCAAATCGCGTGCTTCTCGTTCAACCGCCGCGAAAGACGTATTTTGACGTCCTTCGCAGCAAGCTCCGCTGGGGCGAACGGTGAGGATCATGCATCCTGCCTGATCTTCAGCACCACGAGCGCGCGATCATCCGCCGGATGCTTGCCGCCTGAAAAATGATCGGCTTCTTCCAGGATCCGATCCGCGATTGCGTCGGCCCCAAGCTGTTGGTGCTGTGCGATTAGATTTGCCAACCGTGTGTGGCCGAAAAACTTGCCATCGGCGTTCTGCGCGTCGCCAATTCCGTCCGAATGAAACACGATGATGTCGCCCGGATCTAGAATGAAGACGCGTTCGTCATAAGTGGCTTCCGGGAACATGCCGAGCGGGAACCCCGTCAGACGAATCTTTTCGCATTTCCCGCCGTGCAGCAGCAGCGGCTGTTCCTGCCCGGCATTTGCAATCCGCAAGCGCCGCCGGCGCCGGTGCCATGCGGCAAAACAGAGCGTCATGAAACGGCCTTCGATCATGCGATCGCTCAAAAAGCCATTGATCGCGCGAAGCATATTCGCGGGCCGCGGCTTTTGCGAACCCAGGCTGCGCAACGTGCCTACCGCCACGGCTCCGTAGAGCGCAGCGGCGCTTCCCTTCCCGCTCACGTCGCCCAGAGCAAAGGCCAGTTCCTGCGGTCCGTAACGCACAAAGTCATATAAATCTCCGCTCAGTTCGCGGGAAGAAACAACGCGCGCCGCAATGTCCAAACCATATTCCGGGCCCGGCGTACGAGGCAGCAACGCACCTTGAATGCGCCGCGCGGCGCTCAAGTCGCGCTCCATCCGACTCTCGTCGCGCGCCACCTGCTCGTAAAGGCGTGCGTTCTCGATGGAAACCGCGAGATGCGACGCCAGGATCGAAAGCATCTGCACGTGGTCCGGCGTGAAATAGTTGAGCTGCGGGCTTTCCAGGTCCATCACCCCCATCACGCGATTTTTGTAAATCATCGGGACGGCCAGCTCGGAACGCGTCTCCGGATTCATCATCACGTAGCGCGGATCCAGAGTCACGTCGGGCACGACAACCGGCCGCCGCAGCGACGCAGCCGCGCCGACGATCGCCTCGTGCGCAGGCACAGCGAATTTTTCCTGAATACGCTGGCCAAATTTCACAGTCACGCGCCTTCGAAACACGTTGTCCGCTTCGTCGTAGAGCAGGATGCTAAAAATTTGGTAGTCGATCAGGCGCTTTGCCAGTTCCGCCGCTCGCCGCAGGACCTCTTCGACTTCAAGCGTCGAGTTCGCTTCACGGCTGATTTCGCTGATGAGCAACAGCGTCTCGGCTTGCTTTTGCGCGTTTTCATAAAGCCGCGCATTTTCGATTGCAGTACCGATGCGGCTCGCCACGAGAACAAGCAGGCTCTGTTGCGCCGGCGTGAAGTAATCGGGCTGGCGGCTTTCAACATCGAGGACACCAATCACTCGCCCTCGAACGATCAGCGGCACCACAAGCTCGGATCGGACGGCATCCACAGCATTCAGGTAGCGTGAATCCTTCGTTACGTCTCCGACGCGAATCGGCTGGCCGAGCGCCGCCGCCGCGCCGATGATTCCGTCGCCAATGGGAATGCGCCAGTGCTCCACAACCTCGAGCCGGTGCCCGATCGCAAAGCGGAAATAGAGATTGTTTGTATTTTCTTCGCGGAGTAGGACGGCAAAAATCTCGAAATCGATCAGCCGTTTGATATGCCCCGCGGAGTTGGCCAGAACTTCGTCCAAATTCAGCGTCGAATTGATGTCTTCGCTGATCTCCGTGAGCACCG
>Ga0335085_10003667_pt1 | contig 26266 bp, 20 predicted proteins | sample Lox_Sample_45_FD_206712 | JGI IMG/M metagenome (GOLD analysis project Ga0335085, IMG submission 206712) | Soil microbial communities from Loxahatchee National Wildlife Refuge, Florida, United States - Lox_Sample_4.5 | ecosystem: Environmental > Terrestrial > Soil > Wetlands | place: USA...
TTGAATTAAAAAAAGGGGCAGGAAGAAAAAACATGATACAAACCGATGCTTTTGAATGTAAATACATATTAAAGGGAAAAATAGAATACCAGGTACAGGAAGAAAAATTTATTCTCAATGCCGGCGATACATTATTTTTCGATGGACGTTCGGAACACCGTTTAAAAAATATTAGTTCAACTAACGCACTCATTCTCGTTGTTTATTTATTTTAATTCACCTCAACTTCTTCTTCCCGTTCTCAATCAATTATTTCATTCTTCGTATGGAGAATATCTTTTATAAATAAACTATAAAAAAATGGTTTTATAAATACTGAACATGGGTTTAGTATTTATTAACACAGATAATATTTAATTAAGATTGCCCTAACCTTCACTTCATATTGCCTGCCTACTTTCGGTTCTCAATTTTTCTAAAAAAACCAAAACAGCTTTCTTATGAGTAAAAGACTTATCCAATGCATCATGCTGTTGATGGCGGTATTGATGCTGCCATTTTTTTCATATGCACAGAATGTCGTGACCGGGCGAATTATTTCAAGTGTTGATCAAACTCCGGTTGCAGGCGCTTCCGTTTTAGTAAAAGGAACCAAAGCCGGATCGGCAACTGGAATTGACGGGCATTTTTCCATCAAAGCAAAACAAGGAGATATTCTTGTAGTGACTGGAATCGGAGTCACCAAACAGGAAGTCGCAGTTGGCGCCGACAAAGACATTACAATTATTGTAACTACCAACAGCAGGAACCTGAGTGAAGTCGTTGTAACAGCGACAGGTATTAAAAAAGAATCCAAGCGTCTGGGTTATTCCATTCAGACCATTGATGCTTCAACGCTGACGCAGGCAAGAGAAGCAGATCCTGTTAATTCCCTGAAAGGAAATTCAGCCGGATTGCAAGTAAACATTAACCAGGAAGTCGGCCATCCTGCAGATGTAATTATCCGTGGTGAAAATGATCCGAATGATCGCCCCATGTTCGTGGTTGATGGAGTTCCCATCAGTTCTGACACATACAATATTAATCCTGATGATATCGAAACCTTTACGATACTGAAAGGTCCGAATGCCGCAGCATTGTATGGTTTTCAGGGTAAGAATGGCGCGATTATTATTAATACAAAAAAAGGAACCAGGGATAAAAGAGGCATCGCAGTCAACTTTAATTCCAGCACACAATTCAATAAAGGTTTTATAGCATTGCCAAAATACAATGACAGCTACGGTCCTGGTGATAATGGTAAGTATGCTTATGGTGGAGGTGGCTCAAGTCCTGCTTCATATTTTGGTAATGGAGCTATCGGTGTCGGTATTAATGATTATGATTATGATGTTTGGGGGCCTCAGTTCAGGGGTCAACTCTTACCGCAATATGATGGAGCCTACGATCCGAATCAGAATTACACTACCAATTTTGCTGATGGCAGCTCATATACCGGGCATATTGCGCCGACACCCTGGGTTGCAAGGGGAAAAGATAATTTAAGACATTTTATTCAAACAGGACTTCTCTCATCCAATAGTGTATCATTGAGTTCATCCGATGAAAAGAATGATTTGAGAATTTCTTTAGGAAATACATACCAGAAAGGCATTGTTCCCAATACGCAATTAAACAATTTCAATTTCACCGGAAGCCTGGTTCACAGGTTCAATAAGCATTTGAGTTTGACTTCTTACATTAACTACAGCAGACAGTCAACGCCGAATGTGCCGGATGTAAACTATGGGCCCAATAGTATTATCTATAATATTATTATATGGGGTGGTGCCGATTGGAGCGTAAATGATCCTAATATTCGCAATTATTGGCAAAAGGGAAAAGTAGGTATACAACAAAATTATGAAGAATATTATCGCTATAATAATCCCTGGTTTATGTCTTACGAATGGCTCAGGGGTCATTACCAGAATAACGAGTATGGGTATTTGTCATTAAACTATAAACTCAATGACAAGTTTGATTTCCAGTTAAGGCCAAGTATTACTACATATGATATGTTCAATTCTGAGAAATTGCCTTATTCTGCGGATGTTTATGGAAGAGAACTTCGCCAGGGAGATTATAGGGAAGACAGGCGCTCATTATTTGAATCAAATACAGATCTTCAGGCAAGATTTCACCAAAATGAAGCATTCGGATTTCTTGATGTGCAGGTATTGGGAGGTGCAACAGCAAGAAGTTTTAATTTTAATTCCGGTTTTGAATCCACCAACTATCTGAATGTTCCGGGAATTTATTCCTTTTCAAATTCGCAGGGTACTCTGACCGGAAGCAGTTTTCATTCCAGCATGCTGGTATTGAGTGCCTACTACTCTGTAGACATTGGTTACAAATCTTATATTACCGCCAGTGTTACCGGTCGTGTTGATAAATCCTCTACTCTGCCTACAAATACCAACAGCTATTTTTATCCTTCCTTCAACCTTGCAACTGCAATTTCAGACTATGTGAAATTGCCCGAAGTGATTTCATTCTTAAAAGTCAGAGGTTCATATGCACAAAGCAAGAGTGGTGGAACGAGCCCGCTGTTCTCTCCTAATGTAAGCGCTACTCCTGCCGGTGGCTATGGATATACATGGTATTCCCCATATGGTGGTCCAAGTTACCAGTTTTCACAGGCGTATACATTGGCTCCGACCTACAGCAGCCAGTCAAGTGCCCGCTTCTCCGATCAAACAGTGAGCCCGAGCATTTTTACAGCGGATAGAAAGGCAACAGAATTCGGTATTGATATTCGCTTCCTGAAAAACAGGATCGCCCTTGACGTGACAAGATACCATTACAAAAATACCGGTATTGTTAACCAGGGAGTATCGTCTGCATCCGGGTATTCTTCCTACCTGACCAACGGTAATGGTTATACGAATGATGGATGGGAAGCTGTGTTATCTGCAAGGCCGATTGTAAATCCGTCCGGATTCAGCTGGACTATCATCGCGAATTATGGAACTTATATCAGGAAATGGTTCGATAATTCTAACCCAAACAATTATGAATATAACGGGAAAAGAGTTGACCTTGTTTATGGAGATGGTTTTGTAAGAACACCCGGTGGTAAGATGGTCATTGATGCGACTTCGGGTGTTTATACACGTTATTCCGATCTTGGGTCTTCTGCACAGAAAGTGTATGGTCATGCAGATCCCGACTGGCAATGGGGTGTTGTAAATACGCTCAGCTATAAAAGTATTTCATTGCGTTTTCAGTTTGACGGCTTAGTAGGTGGAGTAATGGAAGACTATGTCAGGAAAAAAACACTCCAGGGCGGACGTCATATAGAAAGTGCAACAGGTGCTTTTGGTGTTGCCAGACCTTCGGATGAAGCAAATGTTGCAGCATATACGGGAGATGGCGTGAATTTAACAGGAGCACCCATCGAGTTGGATCCAATTAACGGAACAATTACGAACTATAAAGATTTAACTGAAAGCAAAAATACAACGAAAAGCCAGGTACAGCCTTTTGTAACGCGAATGGCATCCATTCCGGACCTGGATATCATTAAGAAAACATATGCCAAACTGAGAGAGGTAACGATTACATATGTTCTTCCATCCAGCGTTCTTGGTCACAATTCTTTTATTAAAAATGCAAGTGTTTCGTTTGTAGGAAGAAACCTTTTATACTTCTTCCCGGACCAATACAAGGATGTAGACGTGGATCAATACAGCCAGGATAGCGGTTCTGGTTTGCAAACACCTACTGTTCGCAGTTTTGGATTTAATGTAAATCTTACTTTCTAATCCCAAAAAGTGACAATTATGAAAAAGATAAAATATATATCCGCGGTTTTTATAGCAGCTTTCCTGTTTATTGCCTGCAATAAGCAAATCGAAGAAAAGCAACCCGATCCAAATAATCCAACCAGTGTTCCACCTAATTTGATTTTAGGAACTGTATTGACTGATATGTCTGGTACAGGAAGCCAGGGAAGTTTGGGAGGTATCAATTCCTGGGACAATGTTCAGGATTGGAATCAATATCATTGTCAGAATTATGATTATTACGGGAATAATATCTATTCCTGGGCCAATGGCTCCTACGACCCATATCTCGTGATAAAAAACGTTTTGAAAATGGATAGTGAATGGACTTCACGCGGGGGAGAGGCCGTGAATGCATATGAAGCAGTCGGCAGATTTATTATTGCTTATTATTATTACAACCTTACTTCCCTGTTCGGTGATGTTCCGCTTACAGATGCTTTACAAGGTGCAAAAAATTTCTCGCCTGCTTACACACCACAGGCACAGGTATTCGCTTATATACTGGGTCAATTAGATACCGCTAATACCCATTTGGCCGGGTTGATTGCTAAAGGCGATAACTCATTATCATCAACACAGGATATATATTATGGCGGGGATCTCACCAAATGGCAAAAACTGGTGAATTCATTTAAATTAAGAGTACTCATCAGCCTAAGTAATCAGGCATCAGATGCGACCTTGAATGTGCCTGCACAGTTTGCGGCTATCATTAATAACCCATCTCAATACCCGATTTTCTCGGATCAAAATAGTGCAGCAGATCCCAAGATGAAAGCAGATGATTTTGCTTTCGTTTATAATCCGGGCGGGTCAAATGTTTATAGCACTTATCCTTTCAACCCAAGTAATTTTGGTTCTATCGCTGGACGTTTCAATATGGCATATACCTATGTGCATGCGCTGACGAGTCTCAGTGATCCACGCGTTTTTGTTACCTGTGAACCAGCTAGTGCATTAATGGGTAACGATCCGAATCCATGCCAGTATGCATTTTTTGCGGGTGCCAGCACCGGAGAACCAGTCCAAACCATGTATGGAAATGCAAATGCGGGATTATATTCCTTTATTAATCGCAAAAGATATTATTCCGATTTTACCGGCGAACCAAATGTATTGGTTGGCTATAAAGAAATGTGTTTTAATATTGCTGAAGGCATTGCGAGAGGATGGGTTGCAGGGAATGCAGAAGATTGGTATAAGAAAGGTATTACCGAATCCATGTCTTTTTATGGAATTGACGTGACTAAAACAAATTTCACAGCTTATTTTTTACCCGCCGGTGCCAATTCAGTGACACAGGTACAACCTTATCCATACAATTTTGATTTTAATGTTTATTATGCGCAACCCTCGGTAAAATATTCTTCTACAACTGCAACTGCGATCAACCAGATTGTTTTGCAGAAGTACATCGCTTGTTTTGAAAATTCCGGTTACGAAGGATATTATAACTGGCGCCGAACAGGAACTCCTGCATTTCAAACTGGTGCTGGAGTTGGAAATAACGGCATAGTCCCCGTTCGTTGGGCATACCCTGTATCAGAGCAGACACAAAATAAAGCTAATTGGACTTCTGCCTTGTCCAGCCAGGGATTTGCTGCAGACGATTTGAATCAGGCAATGTGGTTGCTTAAATGATTTTTTCAGAGATTAAAGTTCCATTGCAGTATTCTTAAGTGTTAGGGCGAAACTTGTCCAGGTTTCGCCTCTTATTGAAATTTCCTTTTGTAGAATATGTAATATTGAGATGCAGAATTAAAATCTCCTGATTTTTATTGAAGATCAAATGCATCGTTTATTTAAGTTTTTTGAAATCGGGATATGCCTGATAAGCTACGGGTATATCAATGCTCAGACCTTAAAACCTCTGCCGGCAATCAGACATAATTTTATTGTGGTTGCCCACAGAGGAGATCATACTCATGCTCCTGAAAATACATTGAAAGCTTTTGAAAATGCGATACTCGACAGTGCAGATTATGTGGAGATTGATTTGAGGACCAGCCTTGACAGCCAGCTAATCATTATGCATGATGCATCCGTAGACCGGATGACTGATGGAAAAGGATTTGTCAAAGACATGAATCTTGAATCGCTCAAAAAGTTAAGAGTGCAGGATAAAGTGCATCCCGAAAGAGGAGAGGCCGCTGTGGCAACATTTAAAGAAGTATTGCAATTATGCAAAGGCAGGATAAATATTTATCTCGATTTCAAAAATGCCGAACCTGCTGTTGCTTACAAAGAAATCATTCAGTCCGGAATGGAAAAACAGGTGATTGTTTATATTAACGAAGAAGAACAATATTACAAATGGCATAAGACAGCACCTGATATGCCATTGATGGTTAGTTTACCCGACCATATTCGTGATGTTGAGAGCATGAAAAATTTTTTAGAAAAATACCAAGTGGAAATTCTGGACGGAGACTATGACCAGTATTCAGTAGATATGATAAGAACAGTGGGCCAGTTGGGTTATTTGGTGGTTACCGATATTCAGGGTATGGATGAAGCTCCCGCAAAATGGAACCTGGCAATCGAAAAAGGTATAAGAGGTTTGCAAACAGACCATCCCAAAGAATTGATTGACTATTTGTCGGCAAGGGGAATCCGATAAAAAATATTATTTGTTCAATTAAGTTTAATATGAAAAAGTTTTTTTTATTCGCCCTTTTTTTCAAAATCTCCATTGGAATTGCGCAGTCACATAAAACCGAAAACATGATTATCGTTACTTTGGATGGCATGCGCTGGCAGGAAGTTTTTGGAGGCGTTGACAAGGCAATCCTGGATGATAAAAGATTTACGCGGGATTCGGAAGATATTGCCAAAAAATTCTGGAGCGACGATGCAAATGAAAGAAGAAAAAAATTATTCCCTTTTTTCTGGAACACGATTGCTCATGAAGGACAACTTTATGGAAACAGGAATATCGGAAGTGAAGTCAACAATGCCAACCCTTACAAATTTTCTTATCCCGGATACAATGAAATATTTACGGGTTATCCGGATACGGCAGTGAACTCCAACGATAAAATTCTGAACAAAAACACCAATGTTCTGGAATTCATCAATAAGCAAAAAGGATATACAGGAAGAGTAGCCGTTTTTTCAACCTGGGATGTATTCCCCTATATTCTCAACAAATGGCGTAGCGGGATCTATGTAAATTCTGATGTGGATACCCTGAAATTTGATAATAAACAGTTGCAATTGATCAACGATATCCAGTTTCTGACAACAAGACCGATTGGAGTAAGACCGGATGTGTTGACATATATCGCGGGCAGGGAATACCTGAAAGCATATAAACCAAAAGTCTTGTATATCGCATTCGACGAGACAGATGATTTTGCTCACGAAGGTGAATACGATCAATACCTGGGCAGTGCACATGCCGAGGATGGAATGATAGCAGATCTCTGGAAAACCGTGCAATCAATGCCCGAGTATAAAAATAAAACAACCCTGATTGTCACCTGCGATCATGGACGTGGAGATAAAATAAAAGAGCAGTGGAGGGATCATGGTGAAAAAGTGGAAGATGCAGGGCACATATGGATAGCCGTTATGGGGCCCGATACAAAAGCATCAGGAGAAGTAAAAACTTCGGTTCCACTGTATCAGAAACAAATCGCCCCGACGATTGCTGCATTGCTTGGATTTCATTTTGTTCCTGATCATGAAAGTTCGGAGACGATTGTTTCAGTGATTAAATAATGCTGGTAAAGGAGGAATTCCGGAATCAAAAAATTATTGTTATAGAGTGGGAATTTCTTGTGAGACCATTTTTTAGAATTAATTTTAAATGGCTAAGGAAGTATTATAAAACAATCATCATGGATAAAGAAAAAGCGATGCTTATTACTGATGAAATCATGAATTATTACCAGCAATTCGGAGGTGAAGAATATGCGGGAGAAAAAGTTTCCCAGTTGGAGCACATGGTCCAGGCGGCCCAGCTGGCAGAAGAACAGGGATTCGATGAAGAAGTGATACTTGCTGCTTTTCTTCACGACATCGGACATATTTGTGAAGAAGGCCGCGGAATAAATGAAATGGATGGATTTGGAATTAAAGATCATGAGCAGATCGGCGCCGAATATTTATTCAAGAAAGGTTTTTCAAAAAAAGTATCCAGGCTGGTTGAATCTCATGTAGAAGCTAAAAGATATCTGACCTACAAAGACCCTGTATATTATAGTCAGCTTTCCGACGCGAGTAAAAAAACCCTGGAGTATCAGGGAGGGCCGATGGACAAGGAAGAAGCCGAAGCATTTGAAAAATATCCTTTGTTTGACCTGATTATCCGTATGCGCAAATGGGATGAGCAGGCCAAGATCGAGCATAAACCTTTACCTGATCTCAATCATTACAGAGAAATGATTTTGCATCACCTTACATCACAAATAAACAAATAATCATGAACAGTATTGAACTGGTTGTTTTTGATATAGCCGGTACCACAGTGCGCGATAACGGAAACGTAGCAAAAGCATTTATCGCTGCATTTGAATCGTTCGGTTATACCATCAAAAAGGAAGACGCACAGGAAGTGATGGGTTTTCGCAAAAAAGATGCGATCAGGATACTTTTGGATAAATTATTTCCGGATATCAATATTAACAAGGATGAACTGATAGAAAAGATACATAATGTGTTTACAACAAATATGATCAGCTTTTACAAAAACGATGCGGATTTACAACCTCTTCCTTTTGCAGAAGATGTTTTTCTATGGCTCAAAAAGAAAGGAGTCAAGCTGGCTTTGAATACAGGATTTACCAAGGCGATTACAGATACCATGTTACAAAAACTGGAATGGAAAAGCGGTTCAACCGTTGATTATGTCATTTCAAGTGATGAAGTTGCCCAGGGGCGCCCGAACCCTGACATGATCCGGGCCATTATGAAAAAACTTGATATAAAAAATCCATCTTCTGTTGCAAAAGTAGGCGACACAGAAGTGGATGTGGAAGAAGGAAGGCATGCGGGATGCGGTCTTGTGGTAAGTGTTACAACGGGAGCATATAACCGAAGAAGGCTGGAAGAATATCACCCTGATCATATCATCGATAGTTTATCAGAATTACCCAACATCATTGAATCTGTAATGTGAGCAAAACAATTACAACTACATATACCCGAAACCAGATGGTGGTAGCTCTTTACGCAGCAATCATCACATTTCTGACTTACGCAACCGTATATGGATTCCGGAAAGGATTTACAGTTTGTACGTTTGAAGGAATCAGTTATGCGGGCATCAGTTATAAAACCTGGCTGGTGGTGAGCCAGGTTCTCGGTTATGCTTGTAGTAAATTTTATGGGATCCGGTTTATAGCTGAACTAAAAAAAATCGGGCGGGGGAAGTTGATTATTTTTTTGACAGGAATATCCTGGCTGGCATTATTCTTATTTGCCATCATCCCGGCTCCATATAATATTGTGTTCATGTTCATCAACGGGTTTCCGTTGGGAATGATCTGGGGTATTGTATTTTCATATGTAGAAGGAAGGAGGATGACAGATTTTATCGGTGCTGCCTTGTCTGTAAGTTTTATTTTTTCTTCTGGATTTGTAAAATCCGTTGCAGAATCTCTGCGGATCAATTTTAGTTTAAATGAATTATGGGTGCCTTTTGCGACTGGACTTGCATTTGCAATTCCTTTGCTGGTCTTTATTTTTTTACTGGAAAAAATCCCACCGCCGGCTGAAGAAGATATTGCACTGAGAAGTAATCGTGTGCCTATGACGAAAGAAGAAAGGAAGAAATTTGTTAAAGTATTTTTCGGAGGGCTCGTGACTGCAGTTACCATTTATGTTTTCTCAACCCTTTTCCGTGATATCCGTGACAATTTCATTGCCGATATGTGGAAGGAAATGGGATATGTGAACCAGCCATCATTGTTTACCAAAACGGAAACTCCAATAACGATTATCATACTGGCAATTATTGGAAGTATGATCCTTGTGAAGAATAATTTCAAAGCATTGGTGTACTCCCATTATTTTATTTTGCTTGGATTTGTGATCTGCGGAGTCAGCACTTTACTTTTTGTTCAGCATATGCTTCCTCCTTTCTGGTGGATGACCATGGTGGGTTTGGGTTTATATATGACCTATATTCCTTTTAATTGTATTTTTTTTGAGCGGCTGCTTGCTGCTTTTAAGTATCCAGGTAATGTCGGCTTCCTCATTTATGTTGCGGACTCATTTGGGTACCTCGCAAGCGTGTGTGTTCTGATAACAAAAGAAATACTGCATGTAAAATTGCAATGGACGGTTTTTTACTCTCAAAGCGTCATTATTTTATCAGTAGCCGGTATTATCGGCACTTTTATTTCCCTGGGTTATTTTTCGAAACGGTACAAAAAAACCATGGCTCATGGATAAGAGATCCGCTATTGTTGTTGGGGCAGGCATTGTAGGATTGGCGACGGCGCGTGCATTGTCCTTAAAAGGATTTTCTGTCCGCGTTTTTGATCGTACACAAAAAGCTGTGGGAGCATCTATTCGAAATTTCGGAATGATATGGCCGATCGGTCAGCCTGCCGGTTCTTTGTATGAGAGAGCCATCCGCAGCAGACATATCTGGAAAAAAATAGCCGATGAATCTGATATCTGGTATGATCCCGTAGGAAGCATGCACCTTGCTTACGAGCAGGACGAATATGATATTCTGCAGGAATTGTATACAATATTTAAAAAAGAAGGAAGAGATGTTCAGCTATTAAACAAAATGGAGATTGCCGAGAAGTCAGACGCGGTAAAGCAGGAGAATTTATTGGGAGGATTGTACAGCAGCGAAGAGTTGATCATTGATCCGCGTGATGCCATCGCTGCATTGCCTTGTTATTTATCAGAAAAATGGAATGTCACATTTCATTGGGGCAAATGCGTAACCTATGTTTCCAATCAAACAGTATATATCGGTAATGAAGAAGAATACGAAGCCGACCTGATTTTTATTTGCGGAGGCGCCGATTTTGAAACGCTGTACCCAGAGCAGTTTAGCGGGTTTGCCTTCACGAAATGCAAATTGCAGATGATGCGTCTTATTGCCCAGCCGGATAACTGGCGCATCGGGCCTGCATTATGCGGAGGATTATCCCTGATCCATTATAATAGTTTTAAAGTTGCTCCGTCATTGCCACGGTTAAAAAGACGCTATCAGGAAGAAATGAATGAATACCTGGAATGGGGAATTCATGTAATGGTCTCTCAAAATGGAAAAGGGGAATTGACAATTGGTGATTCACACGAATATGGACAAACGCATGATCCTTTTGATAAGTCATTCATCAATCAGATGATTTTATCTTATCTCAGAAAATTTGCCAGCTTCAAAGAATGGTCAGTAACAGAAACCTGGAGTGGAATTTATCCCAAACTGACAGACGGTGAAACGAATTTATTTTATTCTCCTGAACCATACGTATACATTATTAATGGAGTAGGAGGCGCCGGCATGACATTGTCGTTTGGACTTACAGAAGATTTGATTGCCAGCATTTAACCTGACAGATGGGGATTTTTCTCAATAATTAGCCTAAGTCCACGTTATTGGATTGTTACCGCTGGCCCGTTAACAACAGCTATATAAAATATTTGCTTTCTTTGCAAAAAAATTGTTTGCTAACCTTTAGCTTATGAATGAAATCAGAAGTGTATACTCATTGAACCGCTTTTATTTCCGGGGGTATATCCTGTTTCTAGTTGCTGCCCTTACTTTGTTGTTATTTATGTCAAAGGCGGGTAGTTTCCTTTTCCTCAATGCATATCATAACCGGCCACTTGATATTTTTTTTATTACTTACACTAATCTGGGTGATGGGATCTTTTCAATTGTTATCGTTCTTGTTCTGCTGGCAACCCGGCGTTTCAATATTGCCTGGCAGGTGCTTGCTGCTTATGTCATTTCCGGATTACTTTCACAGGTCGTTAAAAATTTAGTTTTCAGTCCCAGGCCAAAAGAATTTTTTGTCGGGCACCAGCATATTTATTTGATCCAGGGAATTACTCTCACTGGCAGCAGCAGTTTCCCTTCAGGCCATACTGCTTCTATTTTTGCGTTGGTGACGATATTGGCACTATTTACAAAAAGTAAAAAACTGAGTTTTTTATATTTGATAGCGGCTATCCTTGTTGCCTTCTCAAGGATTTATCTTTCACAACATTTCCTGAACGATGTGCTGGCCGGATCTTTTATCGGTGTCTCTGTTTCTATTTTTGTTTATTCTTTTTTTAATTCGCGGATTGCAGAATGGAGGATCAAAAGAAAAATGGAAAAACAGAAGGCGGCAGTTATTATTGAAAAATCGCAAAATTGAAATCATTTCTTTCCTGAAATAATTTTGTTTCCTTAGTAGAAGAAGTTTCGGGTACATTTGCATGATAGGCATCTTCCTGATCAATAGTCTATTTAAGAAATGAATTTTCGCAAGCAGGTTTTACTGTTGATTCTTCTCTCCACGGTCACTCGTTGCAGCATTGCTCTTTTTCTTGAATTTGGAAACGATGAAGTGTATTATTGGACTTACGCTATTCACTTACAGTGGAATTATTTTGACCATCCTCCTATAATTGCACTGCTTATCCGGCTCACAACATTGAATTTTCATTTACAAAATGAATTTTTCGTCCGCCTGGGACCAATACTTTGTGCTGCCGCAAATACCTGGCTGATCTATTTACTGGGAAACAAAATAAAAGACGAAAAAACGGGATGGTACGCCGCATTGCTCTACAGTTCCTCTTTTTATTGCAGCATTATAGCGGGAACATTCATCTTACCAGATTCACCACAAGTATTATTCTGGGTTCTTGCTATTTACCTGATGACAGAGATTATTGAAGAAAATCACTCTCTTAAAAAACAAAACCTGCTTTTAATATTTCTTGGAATCGTCATTGGTTTATGCATCATGAGTAAGGTTCATGGAATTTTTTTATGGTTTGGTTTTGGTCTTTATGTTTTGTTCTTCCATAAAAAACTTTTGAGATCACCCTATCTGTATCTCTCCATCCTTTTAACTCTTATTATTATATCTCCAATTTTTTTCTGGAACCTGCAGAATCATTTTATTACCTATTCATTTCATAATGGCCGGGTCGGTTTTTGGGGGAAACATATCGATACAGATAGTTTTCTACAGCAGATTTTTGGCTCCATATTTTATAATAACCCGGTAAATTATATCCTATATATCATCACATTTATAGCTATTGTACGAAAAAGGACGGGCATACCGGTAATATATATCCGTCTTTATCTTTTGCTTGGCTTGCCGCTCATTATTGTTCTTTTGATAATGTCGCTTTTCAATGAAACTCTGCCGCATTGGTCGGGGCCGGCGTACGTAAGTATTCTTTTATTGACCGCAGCTTATTTTTCATCCCTGAATCCCGGTTCATCAAAAATTCCTCAGGGGATACGCATTGCTGTTATATTATTTTTAGTTATAGTTCTCGCCGGTATTCCAGCAATCAGATCCCTGCCTGTCCAATTGGGAAGCAAAGAAGAAAGAATCCTGGGGAAAGGAGATGTGATGCTGGATATGAATGGCTGGGAGAAATTCTCCACAGAATTTGATTCCTTATATCAATCAGATATCAGCAATGGAAGAATGAAACCCCATGCATTTATCGTTTCTGATGATTGGTTTCCGGCAGCTCACCTGGATTATTATCTGGCGCGTCCACTCGGAATGAAAATGATGGCAATCGGGAAACTGAGAGATATTCATCATTATGCATGGCTAAACCAGAAACGGCCTCCAATAGAGCCGGGAAGCGATGCTTATTTTATATACCCATCCAACTATTACGGTCCACCACAGGCTCAGTTAAGAACACATTTTGGTCATGTTGAAGATAGTCTCGTGCTTGTCCAAAAACGCTCGGGTGTTCCTGTTCGAAATTTTATTATTTACAGGATGCATGATTACCTGGGAAATATTGGAAGAGATGGAGTATTGGAGAATTCGAAATAAAAAATGTTACAATTCTAATCTCTCTTTGAATCCAAAGTAAACCCAACTGAGGTTCCTACATCCGGAGTGCTTCGCACGTGGATGGATTGTCCGTGTGCTTCAATGATATGTTTGCAGATAGCTAATCCAAGTCCGCTTCCCCCTTTATCCCGGCTTCTAGCAGCATCTGTCCTGTAGAATCTTTCAAAAATTCTCATCAGGTGCTCTTCTTCAATTCCGATTCCATCATCACTGATTTCAATCAATACATGTTTCTCATCTGTTTTATAAATACTGGCGATAATACTTCCGCTGGGCTTTCCATATTTTCCGGCATTTTCAACGAGGTTGATCAATACCATCCTGATTTTTTCTTTATCTGCAAAAACGTAGATGGGAGACTCGCATCCTTTCTTTATCGCTGTTTTTACTCCTTTTTCGTGCATGGTGATCGACAATGATTCAAATACTTCCCTGATCAAATCCTGGATTACAAAATTTTGTTTGTATAATAATTGTTCGCCTCTTTCGAGTTTTGAAATTTCATCCAGGTCATTCACCAGGTTGACGAGTCGATCTACATTTTTACCCGCATTTTCTAAAAATTTTTTTCTTACAGCAACATCATCCATCGCGCCATTGAGAAGTGTGTCCACATATCCCTGGATTGCAAAAATGGGAGTCTTGAATTCGTGTGCCAGGTTTTGCAGAAATTCTTTTCTGTAAGCCTCATTTTTCTTGAGCAATTCAATTTCTTCATTTTGCTTCTCTCCCCATTTTTGTACATCTTCCCTCACTTCGTCAATACTTTTTCTGGGGAGTATATATTTAAAGTAGACTTCTTCTTTTTTAGTAGCTTTTGTCTGGTGAATGAATTTATAAATCAGTTTGATTTTGCGATAGATGAATTTCTCCAATGTAAAAAACATCAATCCATAACTTCCTGCGAAAATTGCAATGAAAGATCCCAATCCTAATTTCCAGTTAACTGTCAGCAGGTAAATACCCAGTGAAATAGGAGTGGCAATTACAATGGCCGTAAAGGCCGATAATTGACGGGGGGATAAGTTTTTTGTTGAAAGCATGGTTTAGAACAGACCATAGACTATGGACAATAGACCAAGGTCCGTTGTCTAATTTACAAATCAAATTTATATCCTACTCCTTTTACTGTTCTGATACAATCCAGTCCAAGCTTTTGACGGATTTTACGGATATGAACGTCAATGGTTCTGTCGCCGACAATCACATCATTTCCCCAAACCTGATTTAAAATTTCGTTGCGTAGAAAAACCCTGCCCGGTCTGGAAGCTAATAAATACAATAATTCAAATTCTTTTTTTGCCAAGGTCACTTTTTTCCCATCCACAATTACTTCAAATTTATCAGGATCAATTGTAAGAGACTCTATTTTCAATACCTTATCCGCAGGTTCTTTGTGAATACGACGAAACAATGCATTCACCCTGCTTATTAAAACCTTTGGGCTGACTGGTTTGTTCACGTAATCATCAGCGCCAGTCTCCAATCCCTTAATATGAAAATTCTCATCATTCAATGCGGTCAGGAAGAGGATAAGTGTATCTTTAAAATTAGGTTGGGTTCTTAAAATTTCGCAGACCTCAACTCCTGTTTTTTTAGGCATCATGATATCGAGGATAATAAGATCAGGGTGGGATGTCCTGGCTTTGGACAAGGCATCATCACCGTCCCGGGCGGTTGCAACTTCATAACCTTCTTTAACGAGATTATACTGAATTACTTCCAATATATCCGGTTCATCGTCGGCTATTAATATCTTTTTGCCTTTAGGTTCCATTAACAAAAAATTTACGCAAACCTAATAGAAATAAACTCAGCGCAACTTTGCTGGTTCCAAGTTTACAATTTTTTAATATAGAAATAATGTAAAAAGGATGGATATGTTCACAGAATTTCAAATAAACCTCCGGGGTTCCGCGATACCCCGGAGGTTCTCCCGTTGATCCAGTTTATGCATATTCATCTGTTTCAAACCTTTAACATGATCACATCCCGTAAACTCCATTTTATATATTACTCCGCCGAATTGGTCGTATTTTTGCAGATATCTAGACGCGAAAAGCATCTTATGAAATATAACCAAAGGTTTGTATTCCTTGTTTTCCCGCTTATTATTGGTATCCATGCCCGAACGCAACCCTCTTCTTACCCTTTCAAAGTGCAGCAGGACCGGATGTTATGGCACGATAATATCGATAAAGAACAGAAACGATTACTTGCGCTCGATGGCAAGGCAGACGATAGTCTTCGTTTGTCAAAAGATGAAAATATCAACCTGGAAATAGCAGATGCCATGATCAGGCAGGTTGATGGACTTCAGGAAAAAATAGAATTGGATTCAGTGCTTGGCGGACAGGCTAAGATCAAATATCTGCGTTCGCTTGAATCTATGATCAGGGGATACAATAATAATTATAAGAAAAAGGATTTCCCCGCTTCCATGGCCCCGGCATTGGTTGATGCTTTTACAAAAGCAATGCAACTCGACAGGATCAATAAGAGCATCGAGCCGGTAATTGCTGAAAACTCCTATGGGATCGGAAGAATACTGGTAGATTGTTTTTTGCTTCCTTCAGAAAATATTGGTGTAAAACCTTCGCGTATTTTACTGATTCGTAAATATGCCGAGCTCCATCCGGAAGAAATTTTTAATATACTGACTGCAAACCCAGACCTTCCTTTCGCTGACAGCCTGGTGATTGTTGCCGGGCATCGGGATATGCGAAAATTATATGATTATGCCTCAGCACGTACTCCTTTAGCGACACGCATTCGCAACAGCAGGGATTCGATGATTAGTACGGTGGGCCGATTGGCTGCCAGTAAGAGCGGACAACTTTATCTTCCTTTCCTGGATAACCTGGTTCGGGGTAAAATGACTTTTGGAGATATTAATAAAGTAAAAGATAATAACCTCGCATATTATCGTCTGCTGGTAAGGACCCGGATGGATTATTCCGGGCGTATGTTGCCTCCCGTTAGTGATACAGCTCTTGAAATGGAAGCACTGACGAAAATGCTGGAAAATAAAGGGAAAGATGTTTTTGTTCGTGAGATCAATGCGCTGCATGATAAACCTGCATCTATTCGATTTAAAATCCTGGATCCCCTGACGCCAGAAGAATTGTATTACCTCATTGTACTAAGTGAAGATGAAATTTATACATCCAGTTACCTCGGGGTATATGAAAGAATCTTTCAGCGAATGAAATTTCCCCGGGGAGATAGCCTTATTATGCGACTGCATGGCGACTATTTCCGCAAGTTCATCAAAATGGCTGCAGCATATAACAAACTCGATCATTTTTTGGGCACAATGGATAAGGACAATGCCAGTACTATTATGAAGGCATTCATTATCGGACTTGAAAGAGCAAACGAAGAAGAGGCCGTGGATGTGGCAGATTCTTACAGCAGCATTTTCGAAAAGAATCCGGATCTTGCTCAGTTTGTATTAAATGAAGTAAAATGGAATTACAAAAGAAATCTCGTCCTCAACAATAAGAAAGGAACGATCATTTATAATTTGCTTGAAACACTTTTTGAATCTGCAGATACCAGCAATAAAATTGATCTTTCAGCTAAGCTGGGAATTTCCCCTGTGTACAGTATAAGCTATGATTCTTTGGCGGATGATAGCGGAAGAATAATTCAGCAGGTATTTTTTTATGGGGACCTGGATAAAGATGGGCAGCATTCCTTTGCAGATTTCTTGGCTTTATTTCAACACAAGCCCGAATGGAAGATCACGGAAAATCCAACCAAAGAATGGGTAACGATTACATCCGTAAAAGGAAAACCGATTTGGATATTTGCAAATAAACCATTGTATGGTGAAGATGATCCTGATGATAAGGCACAGCATCACCTGGATGATTATTTATATGATAATAAACTCAGGCCAACGATTTATATTCATCGTGGACATAGTTATCACGTTCGTTATACACTTAAACAAATTGAAACTTCTGCAAAGATCGTCATTCTTGGATCCTGCGGCGGATACAATAATCTCAGCGATGTACTCACGATCAGTAATGATGCACATATTATATCATCCAAACAGGTTGGAACCAGAACGGTAAATGAACCTATTTTGCAGGCTATTGATAATGATTTATTGGAAGGAAAAAATATTGACTGGCTTTCGATTTGGAAAGAACTCAACGATAAATTTCAGAAAGACCCCGTCGCAAAAGAAAAATTTGATGATTATATTCCTCCATATAAAAATCTCGGCGCTATCTTCATTAAGGCATACCGCAGGTCAATGGGCGAAGAGGAGTGATAGTATTGTGAAATGTGAAAGGCAAATTAATTATCTAAAACAAACAATTGACGTTTCACTTTTCTAATTTTATCAATGATCGAGGCAATAACCATCTAACCATCAGTCAGTCCAACCATCAAACAAAAATCACAAACCCGAAACTGTTAGTATCTTTGTCTGCCTATGCCGGATGAAGTAAAAAAGAAAAAAATTTTTGATTTCAGTTTATTAAAAAGAGTTTTTCAATATGCGTCTCCTTACAAAAATCGCATATACATCTCCATTACTTTATCCATTCTCCTGGCAATCATTTCTCCTTTAAGACCCCTGCTGATTCAGGTTACTGTTAACCGTTATATACAGCACAGGCTGATCGAAATGGTTATATACATTACTGTTGTTCAGATTGCCTTGTTATTACTGGAAACGGTTTTCAGGTTTTATTTTTCATTTATTACAGCCTGGCTGGGTCAGACTGTTGTAAAAGATCTCCGGGTGAAAGTGTACGAACATATACTGGGATATAATCTTTCTCAATATGATAAGACCCCGATCGGCACTTTAACTACCCGCACTATCAATGATATTGAAGCCATCAATGATATTTTTTCGGATGGGTTGATTCCGATTATCGCCGACCTGCTTTCCATCGTATCAGTTTTGGTGACGATGTTTATTGTTGACTGGCGATTGTCCCTGGTTTCACTGGCTCCATTTCCTATTCTGATTCTGGCTACTTATTTTTTTAAAGAAAGCGTCAATAAATCTTTTATACGCGTGCGCAACGCCGTTGCCGCCTTAAATGCTTTTGTACAGGAGCATATTACCGGTATGCAGATCGTTCAGGCTTTTTCAGCCGAAGAGAGAGAGTTTTCTAAATTTAAAAAAATTAACCGGGAACATCGGAATGCCAATATCCGTGCGATCTTCGCTTATTCTGTTTTTTTTCCACTGGTTGAAATTGTTCTTGCTGTATCAACTGGTCTGCTTGTCTGGTGGGCTTCAAGCCAGGTTTTGCATCTTCCGGCCAACCAGGCTGCGAATATTGCAGGCAAGATCATGTCCTTTTTCTTATTCCTGAATTTATTGTTCCGTCCACTGCGAGTGATTGCCGATAAATTCAATGTTTTGCAAATGGGAATGGTCGCCAGTGAAAGAATATTCAGAGTCCTGGATAATGCCGATTCAGTAAAAAATGAAGGCACTTATATGCCCTCCAGGATGAAAGGGCAAATTGAGTTCAGTCATGTTTACTTTGCGTATGTGGATGAACGTTATGTTCTAAAGAATATATCATTCCGTATTCCGGCAGGCAGCACCCTGGCAATTGTCGGGCATACGGGTAGTGGCAAGACTTCTATTATCAGTTTACTAAACAGGTTATATCATATCCAGCGCGGAGAAATAAAAATTGATGATGTGAAGATTGAGGAATACAGGCTGAATGCTTTGAGAGCAGGTATTGGAGTCGTTTTGCAGGATGTATTTCTTTTTTCAGGATCAGTGCTCGATAATATTACATTGCGAAACCGGGATATACCGATAGAAAAAGTGGTCGAAGCCGCCAAACTCATCGGCATGCATGATTTTATCATGCAGCTGCCGGGCGGATACAATTATAATGTGATGGAAAGAGGAAGCAGTTTATCGCTTGGACAAAGGCAATTACTTTCTTTTATTCGTGCTTTATTATATGACCCTTCCATTCTCATTCTGGACGAAGCCACTTCTTCGGTCGACACTGAATCTGAACTGCTGATTCAACATGCAATTGATAAATTGATCACCGGACGTACTTCTATTGTTATCGCTCACCGGCTCTCTACAATCCGCAAAGCCGATAGCATTATGGTGTTGGACAAGGGAGAAATTAAAGAAATGGGAACACATGAAGAACTCCTTGAAAAAGGCGGTTTGTATACTAAACTTCACGACATGCAGTTCGGTGAAAAACAACCTGCAAACCCTCCCGAAATTATTCCAGAATAGCGGGAAAAACTCCTTGAGAAACAGTAAGGTAGATTAGCTAAATAACTTTTTTATATTTAAGATTTAAGATTTGATATTTTTTATTTTCCCCTCCTTATCTTTGCGGCAAATTTCAGGATAGGTATGTTCTCCAAAAGCTTAAAATCATTGTTGGTAGCGGGTTTCAGCCTATGTATCATTCTTTTTTCTAATATTTGTTCGGCTAAAGACGATCAGGAAAAAAAACCTGTTGAGCAAAAAGGGGCTTTTGATGCGAATGAAGTGATTTTTGGTCATATTCTGGATGGACACGAGTTTCATTTTTTATCTTACCAGGGTTCGGATGGGAGAACTCATCATGTAACTCTTCCACTGCCGGTCATCTTATATTCCCCACAAAAAGGATGGTCAGTTTTTATGTCTTCAGCTTTTCACCACGGGGAGCAAGAAGTTGGTGGTTATAAACTGGTAGAAGGAAAGATTGCCCCTGTAGATCCGGGAGTCAAAGTATATGATCTCTCTCTTACAAGGAATGTGGCTCAGATGCTGCTTGCATTAGCGATTCTAACCTTTCTCATGGTAAGCATCGCTAAAAAATATCAGAAGGGTGAAGGGGTTTCGACCGCGCCAACCGGCTGGCAAAATGCAGTCGAGCCGCTGATAACTTTTATTAGAGATGATGTCGCAAAATCCAATTTGGGCGATAAGGCAGATAAATATATGCCCTATCTTCTCACGGTTTTTTTCTTTATTCTTATTAATAATACCATCGGCCTCATGCCTGGGTCAGCGACTGTTACGGGTAATATTGCAGTTACCGGTGTATTAGGAGTAATTGCCTTTCTGGTGATTGTACTTAATGCAAACAGTCATTTTTGGGGACATATATTTAATCCTCCCGGGGTGCCTGTTTTTGTTAAACCCATTTTGGTACTCGTCGATTTTCTTGGAATTTTCATCAAGCCATTCGCGCTCATTATTCGTCTTTTTGCTAATATGGTCGCTGGACATATTATCATGATATGTCTGATTTCCCTGATATTTATTTTTGGAAATCTTAGCCCAGCCGTTGGATGGGGCGTCTCACCAGTATCGATTGGATTTACGGTATTCATATATCTGATCGAATTGCTGGTTGCCTTTCTGCAGGCCTATATCTTTACCATGTTAACAGCAGTGTTTATTAGTATGGCCATAGAAGAACCCTATCATCATGATGAAACAAATTTGGCCGTTTGATAGTGCATTTTAAACCAATATAAATTAAACACCATTATGGATTTATTAAATGTTATTTTGTTGGATGGTACTGCTAATGCAGGCGGAGCGATCGGTGCAGGTCTCGCAGCAATCGGAGCTGGTATTGGAATCGGCCAGATTGGGAAAGGGGCTGTTGAATCTATCGCACGTCAACCGGAAGCAGTTAACGACATCCGGGCTAACATGATCCTGACTGCAGCACTGATTGAAGGTGTCGCATTGTTCGGTATCATCGTTGGTTTCCTTGCCATGGTTCTTAAATAACCTGGCAAAAAACATTACTGCATCCAATGCACAGGGCGGCGGATGCAGTTAATTCCGAAATTCTAAAAAATTGGTATATGCAATTGCTGACTCCCGCTTTTGGTTTATTGATTTGGACGACCGTTGCCTTCCTCATTGTCTTTTTCATTCTGAAGAAATTTGCATGGAAGCCAATCCTGAATTCTTTAAGCCAAAGAGAAAAAAATATTGCAGATTCGCTGGCAACTGCTGAGAGAGTAAAGGCAGAAATGGCCCAGCTAAAAAGTGAAAATGAAGCATTGCTTGCCAAAGCACGTGAAGAAAGAGCTCAATTATTAAAGGAAGCGAGAGATACCAGGGATAAACTTATTAATGAGGCAAAGAACCAGGCGAAACAGGAGGCGAATAAGATCATTACCGATGCAGCAGCTACTATTGAACAACAGAAACTGGCTGCGCTGATTGATGTAAAAAACCAGATTGGTAATTTAGTGATTTCTGTATGCGAGCAAATATTGCGTCGGGAATTGTCGGATAAAAAAGAACAGGAAAAATTCATTAAACAGTTGACGGAAGAAGCAAAATTGAATTGATAATAATATTGCAGACAATATATGTGTAAAATGATAAAAGCTGATATTTCATCTGCACATTTTCATACCTGCAAATTCGCAAATTAAAATATATGCTCAATCCACGTTTGGCAGCAAGATATGCAAAATCGTTGTTGGACCTTGCGGTTGAACAAGGCAATCTGGATGCAGTTTATAAGGATATGTTGTTCATGAAAGGCATTTGCCAAAACCGGGATTTTGTAAGCTTGTTGAAAAGTCCTGTAATTACAACAGAACAAAAAGAAAAGATTGTAGCTGCCGTAACAAAGCAAAAGGTAGAGCCGATTACTTCTTTATTTGGCAAATTTCTGGCGAAAAAAAGAAGGGAAGAATTTTTGCCGGAAATCATAACAGCTTTTATTTCCCAGTATAAAGCATACAAAGGTATTTATACAGTGAAACTAACTACGGCGGTGCCGGTGAGCGAAGAATTGAAAAAAACGATCGTAAATAAGATCAAATCCAATAGTGCTATGAAGCAGATCGAACTTATTACAGAAGTGAAAGAAAGTATTATCGGTGGTTTTATTCTGGAAGTGGAGGATAAGCTGGTGGATGAAAGCATTGCTTATGATCTGAATACTGCAAAAAAGTTATTTGAAAGTAACGACTATATTTATAAAATAAGATAAGGTAAGGCAAACCCATCCCCTAAAAGGGTTTATAAACAATAACTCATGCGGAATTATTAAAATCCCCTTTAGGGACGGGAATAAATAAATAATCTATGTCGGAAATTAAACCTGAAGAGATATCAGCGATATTGCGCCAGCAACTAACGAATTATAAAGTTTCCGGCGAACTGGAAGAAGTAGGTACTGTTTTACAAGTGGGAGACGGAATTGCCCGCGTATATGGATTGAACAATGTAAGCAGTGGCGAACTGGTTGAATTCGAAAATGGAGTTACTGCTATTACTCTCAATCTGGAAGAAGATAATGTGGGTGTTGTTTTGATGGGAGAAAACGGTAATATCAAAGAAGGTGCTACGGTTAGGCGTACAGGTAAGATCGCTTCCATCAATGTGGGTGAAGGAATGTTGGGAAGAGTGGTGGATACATTGGGTCATCCTATCGACGGCAAAGGACCCATTGGTGGAGAGAAATATGTAATGCCGCTCGAACGCAAAGCTCCCGGTGTTATTTTCCGTGAGCCCGTTAAAGAACCATTGCAAACGGGTATCAAAGCCATCGATGCGATGATTCCCATCGGACGCGGTCAGCGCGAATTGATCATTGGTGATCGGCAGACCGGGAAAACTGCAATTGCAGTCGACACCATTATTAATCAAAAAGAATTTTATAAAGCAGGCAAACCCGTTTATTGCATTTATGTCGCGATCGGTCAGAAAGCTTCTACAATTGCAGGTGTCATGAAAACGCTGGCAGACAATGATGCATTAAGTTATACTGTTATCGTCGCCGCTTCTGCATCCGATCCCGCACCGCTTCAGTTCTATGCTCCTTTTGCCGGCGCAGCTATCGGAGAATTCTTTCGCGATACCGGAAGACCGGCTTTAATTATTTATGATGATCTTTCCAAACAGGCGGTTGCATACAGAGAGGTTTCATTATTGCTTCGTCGCCCTCCTGGTCGTGAAGCTTATCCTGGTGATGTATTTTACCTGCACAGCCGTTTGCTCGAAAGAGCAGCAAAAATCATCAGCGATGATGAAGTTGCAAAAAAAATGAATGATCTTCCCGATTCACTTAAGAACAAGGTAAAAGGAGGAGGTTCTTTAACTGCACTTCCGATCATTGAAACACAGGCAGGAGATGTGTCTGCATATATTCCCACCAATGTGATTTCAATTACTGATGGACAGATCTTCCTCGAAAATAATTTGTTCAATGCGGGTATTCGTCCGGCCATCAATGTTGGTATTTCGGTTAGCCGTGTGGGTGGTAATGCACAGATCAAATCAATGAAAAAAGTTGCGGGTACACTCAAATTGGATCAGGCATTGTATCGTGAAATGGAAGCTTTTTCAAAATTCGGCGGGGACCTGGATGCTGCCACAAAACTGGTACTCGACAAAGGTGCACGCAATGTTGAGATTTTAAAACAGCCTCAGTATTCTCCATTCTCAGTAGACAAACAGGTCGCTATTATTTATCTCGGAACTCAGGGTTTATTACGTGATGTTTCAGTTAGAAATGTAAAAGCATTTGAAGAACATTTCCTGATGGAGATGGAAAATAAACTTCCTGATGTGATGGCTGAATTTAAGAAGGGAAATTTGCCGGACGAGGGAATCAAAAAAATGTCTGCGTTGGCAAAGGATCTCGTAGCCCAATACAAATAAGTCATTCAAACTCAGATCATTTTTTGTTTCCATTTTTGGGACAAAAAATTCGGGTAATATTTAAGTAAGAATCCACGCATGATGATGTGTGGATTTTTCTTTTTTGCTGAAAAATATTTTTTGAAACGCTTGCATTATTCGAAAACGCTTACAATCTTTGTATCACAATCTTCAACGTACCCAATTTCCTACTTAAGTCCGTTTTCCAATCTTCCTCTATAGCTAAATCAAGGCTTTTTTTTATAGTATTCCAATTTCCCTCGAAGGCTTGGCATTTCTCCAATAACTATGGGTTACTAGAGCACCTCACCCTTACCCTGTAAAAATTACGTCATGAAAGAGCTGTACCCAGGCCACTATATAAAAAACTTATTGACAACAGCCAGATATGGATGTTTAGCTGTTGTTTTTCTTCTCTGTTTTTTCTTTTCATATTCACAAGAATTGGTTCCCGAACTCGTATTTATGAATGCTCAATTAAAAACCGGCCCCGGAACTCAACCAGCCGGAGCCGATGGAGCAGTTTATGTTTTTCAAAATGTAACTACCGGCATTGATGCAGTCATTACTATCAATGGTCGCAGCAGCAATAATGTTAGTTTGTCGAGCATCGATCTGTTAGGTCCTGATCAGGATCCGGTGAATGGAACAGGTTATGACAATGCATGGCAGCCTCGAGTAGCCTATAATAGTGGAAATGCTCCTGCCAATATGAATTGGTGGATGGAATTCCAGGTTTCTTTTGTGCAGCATAACGACTATTCTCCCACTCTTGTGAACGCATTTTATGTAACGGCATTAGATGTTGATGGTGACGGACAAAATCTACACGAATACCTTTCTTTCTATAAGCAACTCAATTATACATTAGAACAGAATACCGATATACAACCCTGTTCCATTACCGGATGTATTTCTGATGCATCATCTGCCGGTAAGGAATTTGACGGACCGACAAAAAATTACAAAAACATTACTCCTACTGCGACTGACGTGATGGTAACAAATTATTATACCAATGCCAACAGTTTTATTATCAGAATCGGGGCTAAAACAGGAACTACCGGCAGCAGTGTGGCAGACAGAATGAATTCATTATGGTTCAAAACATTTACTTATAATGTTCCGGTTGTACATGAGCTTCCTGTGAGCCTGGTAGCGTTCACTGCTCAGTTGCAAAATAATAATGTGCTGCTTAACTGGACAACAGCAATGGAAACCAATACCAGCCATTTCACTATTGAAAGAAGTATGGATGGTGTTTCATTCGATGACGCTGCGATTGTATTTACTGATGAAAACAGTTCTATCAAAAAGAACTACAGCTTTACTGATAATATCAGTAAAATAAATACGAGATTAATTTATTACCGCCTGAAAATGGTAGACCTCGATGCGAAGTATAGCTACTCAAAAATTGTATTGGTCAGGTTAGGAGATGATCAGGGACAAACAGCAATGCTGATATACCCGAACCCTGTTATGAATGAATTGAGGATAACTATACCATCAGAATGGCAAAATAAAACCGTTGCCTATAATGTTTACAACACGAATGGCATTTTGGTAAGGCAAAAGATCAATGGAAGTGCAGGACAAACAGAAATATTCCATGTCGCGGACCTGCCTGCCGGTATCTATATTATTAAAACAGCTACAGGTGATAAAACATCTGTGCAAAAATTTATAAAAGCGAATTCATAAGAGTTTAGTTTTAAAGGGTACGATCAACAACGGCCGGGCTTTTCTAAGCCTGGCTTTTTTTTCGATGACCGTTGATCGTTTACTGATAGCTACAATTTTTTCAGACGGGAACC
>Ga0335085_10003668_pt1 | contig 26262 bp, 18 predicted proteins | sample Lox_Sample_45_FD_206712 | JGI IMG/M metagenome (GOLD analysis project Ga0335085, IMG submission 206712) | Soil microbial communities from Loxahatchee National Wildlife Refuge, Florida, United States - Lox_Sample_4.5 | ecosystem: Environmental > Terrestrial > Soil > Wetlands | place: USA...
CGCATGACTACATAGGTCTTCATGAACTTGCGATTGGAGGCGATCAGCCGCAAAACCTCCTCGGAGACGTTCTTGGCGGCGGCATAGCTTTCGGCCTCCGTGTCGGAAATCTTGGGCGACTGCAAGACCGCTCGCGAGATGATCTTGTTCGAGTCGCGAATCAAGAGTGACCGAGTTTCCAGATTACCAGTCAGCGCCGCCTTGATTTTTTCCACCACCGTCATGCGACTGATCTTCTCGATCAAAGTTTCACGGTCTTTCTGAGTCAGTTCGTCGTCATGCTTGATGGCTTCCGGGGGGGCCTCAATATGTGAGGGGGCAACCTCCTCAATCTTTGCCCCAGCGGCCAGCTTGGCCAGTATTTCCACAGCCACTTGGTCTTCCGCAGATTTGGGAGCGGGATCGGCCTCAGCATGAGGAGGGGCTTCCTTGACTGCTTCAGTCTTCGCCGGGGAAGAGAGTGGTTCGGGCGGTGTCTGCCGGGGAGATTCAGAAACTGCCGCTTCGACCACGGGTTGGGGCTCAGGCTTCCGTTCCAGCAGTTCGCGGGTTACTGCCGGAAGGCTGGGGTTCCACAGCAATATTTCTTTCAATTCCGGGCGGCCAGAAAGCAGGTGCTCCGCTGCGAAGCGGAGTACATCCGGCGCCGTCTGCGGACTGGCCATAATCCTACGGATTTCCGCGCGATCCCATCCCTGCAGGGTTTCCAGGGCCTTCGTCTGCAGGCCAGCTTCTGGAGCAGAGGCGAGCAACGCCAAGATTTCGATTTTATCTCCCAAGGGCAGTGGTAGATTTCCCTCCGCGCCTTTCCTGCGAATCACTTCAGGCGCTCTGCCGGAGCGAATTAAATCCACCATACGTTCGGAAATATCAGGACCTCACGGGGCGGGGCTTTTCAGATCCTCGCGCGTCAAATGGACAGACTTCACTTCACCCCGCCGCCCCAGTGGCTTCAAAGTCTCGCCATTCAGGGTGAGGATGACGGATTGAGCATTTCCTGTCGTCACTTCGAAGGACTTGTGGGCCTTCAGGGTCTCCACTTCGTTCGGATTCAGCACACGCTGGAGCACCGTCTTGCCGTCCGCGTCCACTGCCACCCAAGCACGGTCTGTAGCCGCCACTTGCAGAACCAAATCTGAATCGGCAGACAGGGTCGATTTTGTTGGATTTCCCGTTGGAACACCTCCCTGCGTCGTGGGATGGGCACCGCCCGGCGCTCCTGCTGGGGGATTGGCCTGAACGCCTGGAGGCGTGGCAGTGACAGGAGCAACTTCGGAGGCCGCTTCGCCTCCTGGAGGATTACTGCCCGGCGCGCCGGCGGGATTAGCGGCCGGTGCCGCCGTGGACTCGCCAGAGGTGGCAGGCAGTGACGCGGCAGGAGGCGCAGGCGGTTTCACTGTTTCCGCCGGAGGCGGAGGAGGTGGCGCCGCTGATTCCGCACCTCTCGAGGAATAGCGGAAAAGCACGTAGCCGCCCGCCAGCAGAGCCACCGCGACCAGCGTGGCGACCAGCGGAGTACGCGAAACCGGCCGGCCGGAACTGGTATTTCCTGACGACATTCGGTGCAAGTCAAAATCCGTCTGGGGCCGCGCGGCAAGCTGGAATTCCGCCACCACGCGTTCTTCGTCCAGGCCCAGATAGTGCGCGTAGCTCCGAATGAAACTGCGGGAAAATATTCCACCTGGAAGCTTGGAAAAATCCTCGCGTTCAATGGCCTCGAGGAACCGCAAGCTGATTTTCGTTGCGGTAGAAATTTCCTCCAGGCTCACGCCGCGCATTTCTCGCTCGCGTCGAAGATTCTCACCGAAGGCGGGCATAAGGGGGGCCTTGTTCGCTCCTCACAAAACAAGCCGCATTCATCATATTTTCCCACATACAACAGTGTCAAATGCTTTAACAGGGAGACTCTCGGATTTTCCCGGAGGAGACTCTGTGATAAAAGGGTTGAAAAGCCCGCCTCAATGGTTTAAAAGTTCTATACACACCTTTAACCGGAGCTGGTTTGGAAACGTGATGGGCACAGAAGAAGAAGTCAGCGAACTCAGGCGGCAGGTAGAGCGCCTTTCACTCTTTCACGAGGTGGGGAAGGCACTCTTCTCGACGCTCGACCTGCAGAAGATTCTCCAAACTATTATGGAAAAGATCAGCGATCTGCTTCAGCCTGATACCTGGTCTTTGCTCATGCTGGATGAGAACACGCAGGAACTGTACTTCGAGATTGCCATCGGCAGCGGCGCGGAGAGGCTGCGGGACGTTCGTCTCAAGCTCGGCGAGGGGGTAGCGGGGTGGGTGGCTCAGCACGGCGAGCCCGTCCTGGTTGAGAACACCCGTGATGATCCCCGTTTCACGGCAAAGATTGATGAGCTGACCCACACTGAGACACGGTCCATCGTCTGCGTGCCCATCAAGGCGCACGGCCACGTCTTGGGGGTTATCGAACTCGTCAACGCGCTTGGCAAACCCAGCTTTGGCACGGAAGATATTCCCATCCTTAAGAGTCTGGCTGATTACGCTGCCATCGCCCTGGAAAATGCGCGGTACGTACAGCGCATCCATGAGCTCACGATTACCGACGACTGCACCGCTCTTTATAATGCCCGCCACCTCAACTTCGTCCTTGATACGGAGATCTACCGTTCCAATCGATATGGTTATGAGTTCTCCGTCATTTTCATTGACCTCGATCACTTTAAGCAGGTCAATGACGTACACGGCCACCTAGTGGGCTCTAAGCTCCTCTGGATGATCGGCGATAGTATCAAGGCCCACCTCCGAATGATCGATTACGCCTTCCGCTATGGCGGCGATGAGTTCGTCGTGTTGCTTCCGCAAACCTCCAAGGAGAACGCCTTGATGGTCGTGCGCCGTATCCGCGACCTGTTAGTCAATCAGATCTTCTTTACGGAAGAGAAGATGAATATCAAAGTCACTGCCAGCTTTGGAGTGGCTTCCTTCCCCATCGATGGTCGCACCCGCAAAGAACTTCTTCGCCAGGCTGATGAAGCCATGTACCTCGTCAAAAATACCAGCCGCAACAACATCGCGCTCGCCGGTCAGGGCATTGCCGGCTGATCTGTTGGCTCCTTCGCCCATTCTGCGACTTGCTGAGCGGGGAAGAGCGAGGTTCCGCTATCCGAGGGCCTCTAATGCACCTCGGACTTGAAGCCTTAAAGCCTACCAGCGCCCTTGCGTCCGGCTGCGCTCAGGCGTATCTTATCCGTCCGGCAAGAGGCCCCTTTCGGAAGTCCCAGAGAGTATGCGGCCATCGGGTTCTGGCAAAAGGAGAATTCCATGAATCGAAGAACTTTCATACGTAATTCGGCCAAAGGTGCCTTGGCCGCGGAGTTGGCTTTCAACTTCCGATTGACGCGCGCGTCCGGGGACGAGGTGACAAGCTCCGGTGCCGACAAGCTCCGGCGGGTTGCCGTTACAACTTGGAGTTTGCACGCCTTCTTTCCCCAAACCAAAGAGGTTGGCTCAAATGTCAAGGGAAGCATGCTTGACCTGCGCAAGTTTCCCGATTTGATCGCCGACAAATACCACGTTCATAATCTCGAACTCTGCAGCACGCACTTCGAATCCACCGCGTCTTCCTATCTAAGCGAATTGAAGGAGAATTTGAAAAAGGCCCACTCCCGCGTCATCAATATGCCGGTAGACTATCCCCACGATTGGGACGGCAAGGGGCTGTGCGATGCTGACGACAAACAGTGGCGTTGGGAAATTGCCGAGCGCAAGAAGTGGATCGATATCGCCGCGGCGCTGGGCGCGCAGTCGATTCGCCCCAATCCTGGAGGCACGGCGCAAATGACGGATATGAGCCGGCCTATCGCTGCCTACAAGGAACTCGGCGAGTATGGAAAATCCAAAGGCGTGAAAGTGTTGATTGAAAACCACGGTAACGTGGCCGGAAAGGCTGAGAACATTGTGGCCATCATTAAAGGGGCGGGGCCGCAATGGGTGGGTTCTGTACCGGACTTCGGCAATTGGGCTGAGGCGGACCGGTACCGCGGATTGGAATCGGTATTTCCCTATGCTTCCACCGTCTGCCACGCGCGTTACGAGACACCCGCCGGAGCGGAAATGAACGGGAAGTTGATTACCTTTGATTTCGCCCGCTGCATGAAGATTTCTAAGGCCGCAGGCTTCAAGGGGGTTTATTCCGCCGAGTTTGCAGGCGCCGGAGACCCCTACGAGGGAACGCAGAAGATCATTGATGAGCTGGTTAAGTATCTGTAGGCAGCTCTCTCCCTCACGCCGACAAAACTTTCGCTGGCGGGAAACTGCCCTCAGCCGCCGACGCCACTTGGGTGCAAAGTCTGTCTGGAGTCGAACCGCCCGGACGTGGTAGAGTACTCGCAGGCCTCTTGAACCCTCGCAATTGAGGCAAGGATGGATACCCAATTGGGGGCAGGACCGTGTGCGCTCGCCGAAACACCCCTGACGAGCGCGAAGCCGACGGACCGTCCCTCGCAGATTCCTAAGGTTTTGCTCACCAGTATTTGCCGCCCTCTCGGGCCCGCACACGGGGACGCCCCGAGTGTAGGTTATGAAGTTCTGCACGGCCAGGTGACCCGCGCGCAGGGCATTTTCAGCCCACGCTCCGTGAATTTCACTTACGGACTGGACTACATCGCCGCAAACCTGGACGCACCCGCCGTAGTCCTCCACTATCCTTCGCATCGCGAGCTTACGCGCGAACTGAAGAAGGGGCCGGATTACGTCGGGGTTTCCTTCAACCTGGTTACTTTTCATCGCATGAAAGAGGTCGTCGGGTTGATACGCCAGCACGCACCCCGCGCCAAAATCATTCTGGGTGGATATGGAACCGTTCTTGACGATGCCACTCTTGCCCCTTACGGCGACTACTTCTGCCGGGGCGAGGGAGTGGCTTTCTTCCGGGCGCTGCTCAACGAACCGCCTCGTCCCATGCCCTACGATCATCCCCTTGTGATGCTCAATTTGAAGGTGTTTTCCATTCCCATGGACCGAACGGGCGTGATCTTCGCGGGCCTGGGTTGCCCCAATGGCTGCGACTTCTGCTGCACGTCGCATTACTTCAAGCGCCATCACATTCGCCTGCTTCCCACCGGCGACGACATCTTCCGCGTGGTCGAGCGCTACCTTGAGGTTGACCCACGAATGAGCATGGCGATTCTCGACGAGGATTTCCTCCTGGCCAAGGATCGCGCCACCCGCATGCGCGAACTGGTGCTCGCCCGCGGTACTCCCCTCTCGATTTTCTCCTTTGCCTCGGTGAAGGCTCTGAGCCGCTTTACTCCTCAGGAACTGCTGGAGACCGGCGTCGATGGTGTTTGGGTGGGATATGAAGGAAAACGCTCGGGCTACTCCAAACAGCAAGGCAAACCCATCGAAGAATTGATTCCCGAATTGCGCTCGCACGGCATCACCGTGCTCTCCTCGATGATCCTGGGCTTCGACTATCACACGCCCGAGATCATTCGCGAGGAGATGGCGGAATTCCTGGCGTTGCGGCCCACCTATGCCCAATTTCTCATCTACGGACCCACGCCCGGCACCCCCTTCTACGAACGCGTGATGCGGGAGGAACGCCTCCGCCCGGAAATGTCCGCGGACCCCGAGCGCTATTACCGCAACTGCGACGGCTTCACCTCGATGGTGGTGCATCCCAGCATGAAGCCCGGTGAGATTGAGTCCTTACAGCGCGAGTGCTTCGACACGGACTTCCTTCGCAATGGACCTTCCATCTTGCGCTCGGTGGAGGTCTGGTTCCAAGGTTGGAAGCGCTACCACAATTCCGACTCCCCGTACCTTCGCGCCAAAGCCGAGCGGTGGGCGGAGGAGATTCAGAACGCTTTCCCGCTTTTCCGTGTAGCGAAACAATCCGGACCTACTCCGGAAGCCACGGCGCGCCTGGAAGCGGAGATCCGGGCCTCCCTCGGGCCACCCCCCTTGCGCCAGCGCGTGCTTTCCTGGGTGGCGCCCGCCGCCGCCGCGTGGACCGGCTTTACCCTTCGCCACAACTTGCTGCAACATCCCAAGTTGGTGCGGCGCGCCTATCGCACCGCCCCCTGGGCCCTACGAACCGGCGAAATCGGTTCTCTCCGCATCAGCATGGAACGCGTCTTGCACAGCACGCGCTTGAAAATCGAAGGCGCCTTGGATCGCACCAGCGCGCGACGCTTGGCGGCCGGCATTCGCGCCCACCTGAGCTGCAACGACGCCGACATCAAGGTCGTCGTGGCCGAGGGAACGCGCGCCAAGCTCCGCGATCTGCAGCTTCTGGCCCAAGAGTTGGCCCCATTGCGCCATCGCATCTCCATCTCCGTTCCCTCCACTCCGGAGGCCTGGACTTACTTGGAAAGCGCCTGAGGCTCGATGCAGAGGTCATCGTTCTCTTTGACTTCTGCATCGCACCGCAGCGTGAGTTCATCCTCCACGAAGGGTATGCCCGCTTCCTGAAGCCGGAACCGGTTGGAGCGGAAGTTGCCAAAGGCTGCCCGGAACGGAGCATGGGACCGAAGGTCGTCAAGGATCTCCCCCGTCTCGCGTGTCGCGTTACGGTTGGCGCGGAAATTGACAAAGCCGATCCCCGCCACGTTTATGCCCAGAATGAACAGGACTAGCCAGGAAATCCGGTGTAATTTCGCCGCCTGTACCTTTTCTCCAAAGGGCAACAAAGCCAACAGGGGAACCAGCCATATCTGCGGCGCGTAGCGGGCCCACCAGCAAGCGGAGACGGGTAATACCGATCCGATGATAATCAGGATTACTGCCACGGTGGTCCACCGCGCCGGACCACCTTGCCACACGCCAATCACCAGAACTCCTAAGGAAAGCACAAGAGCCGCAGGGAACAAGGGCCCAAACCCTCCCGTCAGCACATCGGGCTCCGTAAACGCGGTCCATTCGCCGCCGCGAACTTGCCAGGGCGCTTTAAGCGTGGACTGTGGCGGCCAGTCGCAAGATCTGGAAAAGATTGATGCCCCAAGATTGACCGCACGATTCCGCTGCAGGAATTCAGGGGGTGTTGAAGACGCCATGCTGATTCTCGGAAAATCTCCCCTGCCGAAGAAGGGGTAAAACGGGTGCCCGTTCTCCAAGAAATTGGATACGTAGGGATTGCGGCCGAAGACGCAAGTGCCCAGGCCTAGCGCCAGCACCGCCGCATAGACATGGTTCCGCGTGAGCCGCCTTTGCCATGCCAGCAGGGCCAGGAATCCCGCAAAGAACATCGTTGCGAACACTACTCCCGTGAACTTTACCTGGATGAGGAGGATGGTGGCTTCAAACATCCAGACGGTATGCCAAGGGTTGGACCGAACCACACTCAGAAAACAGAGAACGGCCAGGCAGACCAACAACGAAGCCATTTGGCCATCGACATAGAAAGTGAGGATCTGGCAAAGCGCCACAGGATTGATTGCCGCGAGCGCTGCCATGACTACCGGCCAGAGGCCCGACATCTTCAAGGCGCCGGAGAAGAACGCCAACGCCGTGCAGAACGCCGCAACCACCAGGAGAAGATTGGCGAACTTCCCGGTCTCGATGCGACCCGTTAAACTGTACATCGCCGCCCCGATCATCCAGGGCCCCTTGGGGTAGTGAATCAGTTTGACGTTCTGGTCAATGGAGATGGGTGTGATGTAAGGAGTGCGGAACGGATTCCACCCATGCGCGAGCTGGTAAACACCTTCCTGCTGGTACGCCTGGCCGTCAAATGAGACATCGTAGAAGGTCGCGCCAATCCACGCGGAAGCAGCCACCAGCGCGGCCAGGAACGCCGCCACGATCAGCGCGGCGCGCCATGGGCGGCGGAAATAGCGGCGCGCGCCCCAACCTGTGGCAAGGCATGAGCCGGCGAAGGCGATGGGCAGCACCAGTCTGTGAAGGGGAAATCCCAGCAGCCAACCCAGCTCCACGATGGCCAGGGTCAGGAACAGCAAGGTCAGGATTGCCCCTCCTACGAGGAGCGAAAGGGCGGGAAGCGCGGGTCGCTCGTCAAGCGTATCCAGGCTCAATTACTAGCCTCTCTACACTTTGGAGTGCGTAACGCGTACGGAAGGCATGCCATCGGGCTCATCGACCAGCTCGATATCCTGGAAGATATTGGGTGATTCCTTCTTGAAGACGCGAAAGACCTCGACGGCCAGCATGCGGATTTCCGAGTCGGCGTGGACGCTGCCGCGCAGCTCCAGGAAGTGCCGCCAGGCGCGGGAATTGCCGGTCACGAAAATCTTGGTTTCGGTGGCGTTGGGCAGGATGGAGCGCGCCGCCTGCCGCGCCCATTTGCGCCGGTCGCGGGCGGACATTTCCGGATGCTTCTGCTGCACATATTCGGCGGTAGACTCGGCCAGCTCGGCATAAGCCGTGCGCAGAAGATCGATGGTCTTCTGCCATTTGTCCCGCAATTCGGCATTCTCCTGATACAGCGGCGGCACCACGTAGCGCGCGTCGCCTTCGTCCACGTAGCGCTGCGAGAGCTGCGAATATCCGAACCCCGCGCGGTGCCGCACCAGTTCATGCGTAAGAGCGCGGCTCACGCCGGTGATCAACAGGCACCATACCGCGTGTTCGAGCACGCTGCCGTGCTTGGAGACAAGGATATTCTCCAGGTATTCCCGATTGCTCTTGCGGCCCTTGCCAAACGACATGTAGCAGGTGCGGCCGGCGATTTCCGCCAGAACCTCGCCGGCGGCGGGGGCGTCCGTGGAGAACACCATTCCCTCATCGGAGAGGAAGCGCGCCACCTCATCGCTCGCGACGTGCTGACGTCCCAGCAGATAGACCTTGGGTTTGCAGATGTACGGATCGAGGGTTGGAATTGTGGACATCCAGGTTTTCGCAGTCCGGCTGCAGTCGCGGTTTCCCCCCGCTGAAGTGCTGTTGCGTGAGTCTCCCGGCGGCGCCGGCCGAGAGAGACCGCCGCACGTCCCGTTCGACACTCCACACTTACTTGGAGACAGCCTTGGCGCTACCGTCCGGCGCCGTGACGGGCCTCTTGAATGCGGCGTACTTGCGCTGGAAGCGCTCCACGCGGCCCGCAGCATCTACCAGTTTCTGCTTGCCCGTGAAGAAGGGATGGCACTTGGAACAGATGTCCAGATGGAGAAGCTCGCTCTTGAAAGTCGAGCGCGTCTTGAACACGTTGCCACATGCGCAGGCCACGTTGACTTCATGATAGTTCGGGTGAATCTTGTCTTTCATAAGACTCCTTATTTGCCTCTAGAGCAAACTTTAATTGTAACCGCAAGTCCCGGAAACTTTCAATTCGTCTTTTCGGCGGGGTGTGTGCAGCATAGAGGTTGTAGCGCGGGTGTCCCCACCGGCGGGATTCATCGATCGCGACCACGATCGCGCGGGTGGGGACACCCGCGCTACAGCTTGCCCGCCAGTTCTACAGCGTGTCAACTTCTATGCCGCGCACCCTTTCGGCTGCCGGTGCAGCATTTCGAATTCGTAGCGGCGAGGTTACCTCGCCGTTGGCAGCGCCACGTATCATCCGGATTCATGGCGGCGTGAAGACGCCTCTACGTCGAACTGCGGCAGGGACCACGATCCAGGAGCGGGACACAATGCAATTGGATGCGCAATGAGCTCGCCCGGTCCGGGAGGAACGCCCACCTTGCCCAAATTGTTGCCCGGCGGCGGTCCGCTGCCTTGCAGCTTCGCCCCGCACCGTCCGTTGCGGCGCCGGACCGCTTGCCGTGCGACAAGAGTCCGGCTTGCCCTTGACTTTCTCAACGGTCGTCTGCCTGGGACTTGAGCTAAGCGCGTGTGTTTTCATCAACATCACGGGATACTTTTCATACACATCATGGGATACCCGCATTTCCTTGCATTTTCCGTGCGCTAAGTGCATTTACGAGAGGAGACTTGGAGCCCCCCAATCACGCCCATCCGTGGCGACACCTGACACCTCCTAAGGCTAGCTCAAAGGCAAGGTATGTTGTCAATAGAGATCTTGCGGAATTTCCTACCGGTAGGAAAGAATCGTATCCTCGTCCCGTGAAATTTCCTACCGGTAGGAAATGGGGTGGCGAGAGTCGGCACCGAGGGTGACAAAACGTCGCGACGGCCCAGGGCGGCGGGGACGGGCGGGGTAAGGCCTCCATAAGACCAAATGGATTGTTCTACGACGTACTGCGGACCTTGTGCCGCAAATCGTGCTACCCGTTCCGAATCCTAGGTCGCTTGGACGTGTAGTCGCTAGCTCTTGTGACCTAGCAGGAAGATGAAAAACGGCGGAGACGCGGCTTTACGCCGCCTTCGCTGGGTGAAAACTTTGCAGATGTGGCGGGATAACCCCCCCTGCTACAAGCAGGCGAACCACTTTTTCATCAACCCGCTAGATTCCAGCAGAGTTTTTCAGAGGTTTCGAACTCCTTGCCCCCTTGGTTATCAAACTGCACTACCTAAGGCCGTAATCGTTGAGGTTGGCAATTTGACCCAATAGGAGTGGCGTCCCGGCATGCCTGAAGAATTGAGACTCGCCAGACTAAAGGTTTTCCAGGCCGAGGAAGCCCTGTACGATTACATACACAGCCAAGACTCCGACACTTCTCGTTGCCGACAGCTTGCCGAAGATGTCCGAATCGCCAGGGATCATCTCCTGGATCTGTTAGCCAAACTCTGGCCCGACGACCCCCCGCAAGAGCCGCATGCTGCACTCGCCAGCTCTTAAATAGAGGAAGAACCCACAGTCACAAAACGTGTGACCGTGGCGACCACCCCTTTTGTGCACAGCGCCTTGGAGTGCGGTAGCGGCAGCTACCGCTTTTCTTCCTCCACCTCATACCAATTTATGGCATGAGCCAAAGGCGTAAAGCGGTAGCAGCAGCTACCGCACTCCAAAGCGGGCTGTGTCCGCAGGCAGGCCCTCGCCGACCTTATTCCCGTCATAAAAATAATTTATTTACATGCACGCTCGAAGTCAGGGATAATTGGCGTGTGTCTATTGGGGGGGTCTGTCCCTAAGGTGCGGGGACGGGATTCGAAGTTCCTGATTTATTTACCACTTAGCTGCAAGTTTGGCTCGTCCTCCCTCGGCACATCTCCTGGCGGTATTCAGCTTACCGGCAACGGCCTAATCCCTCAGCGGCCTAATACGCAGGCAGAGGTCAAAGTCTGGAAGTGTCGAATCAGGCATGAGCGAAGGATTCAACATCCCGGGAATGCCCAAAGCGCAGGGCCTTTACGATCCCCGCAACGAACACGACGCTTGCGGGATTGGCTTTGTGGCCAATATCTCCGGCGAGAAGTCCCACGACATTATCCTAAAGGGGATCGAGATTCTGATCAACCTGGCGCACCGGGGAGCGTGCGGTTGCGACCCCAATACCGGGGACGGCGCCGGCGTCCTGATCCAGATTCCCCATGCGTTCTTTGAGGGTGAATGTTCCCGCCTGGGTTTCCCTCTCCCTTCGCCCGGCGAATACGGCGTGGGCATGGTCTTTCTTCCCGTTGAACCGCATGAGCGGATGTCATGCGAAGCCATTGTGGAAGAAATTGTCCGTGACGAAGGCCTGACGGTGCTGGGATGGCGCGACACCCCGGTGAATGCCAACACTATTGGGCGCCTGGCGCGCAGCACACAGCCCTACATTGAGCAGGTTTTCATCAAACGCGCCTACGGGATGGACGAAGCTGCGCTGGAACGCAAACTCTATGTCATCCGCAAACGCGCGGAAAAGGAAGTGGGCCGCACGGAATTGCGCGAGAAGAGCTTCTTTTATATTCCCTCGCTTTCCTGTCGCACCATTGTCTATAAGGGGTTGCTGCTGGCGCCGCAAATTGCCAACTTCTATCTGGAGCTTTCCAGTCCGGAAGTGCGGAGCGGTCTTTGCCTGGTGCACCAGCGCTTTTCGACCAACACCTTCCCCACTTGGCACCTCGCGCACCCGTACCGTTACATTTGCCACAATGGCGAAATCAACACGCTGCGCGGCAACGTGAACTGGATGCAGGCGCGGACGGCCGTGCTGTCCTCTCCGCTTTTTGGCGACGACATCAAGAAGCTCGAACCCATCATCGCCCCGGGAGGCAGCGATTCGGCGAACCTGGACAATGCCGTGGAACTGCTGCTGCTGGCCGGGCGCAGCCTGCCGCACGTTATGGAGATGCTGATCCCCCAGGCGTGGCTGAACGACCCTGTCATGCCCGACAACGTCAAGGCTTTCTATGAATATCACGCCTCCTTGATGGAGCCCTGGGACGGTCCGGCGGCTGTGGCTTTTACCGATGGCCGCGTGGTTGGCGCCAAGCTTGACCGCAACGGATTGCGGCCCGGCCGCTTCATCGTTACCAATCGCGGCCTGGTGATCATGGCTTCGGAAGCCGGCGTGCTGCCAATGGATCCCGAGGAGGTGCGCTTCAAAGGCCGCCTGGAACCCGGACGCATGCTGCTGGTTGACACTGTACAGGGCCGCATCATTCCGGACGACGAAATCAAGCAGCAGTTGGCGTCCCGTCACCCCTACGCCCAGTGGCTAAAGGACAATCAAATCACGCTGAAGCATTTGCCCGACCCACAGCGCGTGCAGGCCACCGACTACTCCACCATCCTGATGAGGCAGCGCGCCTTCGGGTATACCGACGAAGACCTGAAGACCATCATGATTCCCATGGCCACGCAGGGCGAGGAACCGGTGGGCTCCATGGGGACCGACACGCCGCTGGCCTGCCTTTCCGACAAGCCGCAACTGCTGTTCAACTACTTCAAGCAGATGTTCGCCCAGGTCACCAACCCCGCCATTGACCCCATCCGGGAAGACCTGGTGATGTCGCTTTACGATTACATAGGTCGCGAGGGCAACATTCTGGATGAGACGCCGCAGCTTTGCCACACGCTCAAGAAGCGGCATCCTATTGTGACCAACTGGAATTTGGAGAAGCTTCGCCGAGTGAGTTGGGGGGATTTCCTCGCCACCACGCTGCCCATGCTGTTCCGTGTGGATGGAGGCGAGAAGCGCCTGGAAGAGGCGGTTGAGAGCCTCTGCCGCCGCGCCTCCCTGGCCATCAAATCTGGATACACGCTGCTGATTCTGTCCGACCGTGGCGTGGATGAAGAGTATGCGCCCATCCCGGTGCTGCTGGCGCTCTCCGCCGTCCACAATCATCTGGTGCGCGAGCGGACTCGCAGCCAGGTGGCCTTGATCGTCGAGTCTGGCGAGCCCCGCGAGGTGATGCACTTCGCCCTGCTGATGGGCTACGGCGCCAGCGCCATCAATCCTTATCTGGCCCTCGAGACGCTGGAGGATCTGCACATCAAGGGGCATTTCTTTCCCCATAACACTTTCCCGAAGGTATTGAAGAATTACATTAAGGCTGTGGACAAAGGCCTGATGAAGGTCCTCTCAAAGATGGGGATCTCCACGCTCCAGAGTTATTGCGGCGCGCAGATCTTCGAGGCCGTGGGCTTGAATAAATCGCTGGTGGACCGCTACTTCACTGGCACGTCATCGCGCATCGAAGGCGTGGGCTTGGAAGTCCTGGCCCGGGAAGCGCTGATGCGGCACAAATTCGCCATGCAGCCGGCGGGCGAATCCGACACGGAGCTCGAAATCGGCGGCAGCTATCAATACCGCGCGCGGGGCGAAAATCACATCCTGAATCCGCTCACCATTAGCAAGCTTCAACACGCGGTGCGGCAATCAAGCTTTCCCACCTATCAGGAATTCGCCGGCATCGCCAACGAGCAGAGCCGGAATCTTTACACGCTGCGCGGACTTCTGGACCTGAATCCCGCCGGCCCTGCGGTGCCGCTCGACGACGTGGAGCCGGCGGCGGAAATTGTGAAGCGCTTCGCCACGGGCGCCATGTCTTACGGGTCCATCAGCAAGGAAGCCCATGAAACGCTGGCCATCGCCATGAACCGCATCGGCGGGCGCTCCAACACCGGCGAGGGTGGGGAAGATGAGGCGCGCTACCAGCCTGCTGCGAATGGCGACTCGCGGCGCAGCGCCATCAAGCAAGTGGCCTCGGCGCGCTTCGGCGTAACCACGCACTACTTGGTGAATGCCGACGACCTGCAAATCAAAATCGCGCAAGGGGCCAAGCCCGGCGAGGGCGGCCAACTGCCCGGCCACAAAGTGGACGACGTTATCGCGCGCGTGCGCCACTCCATTCCCGGCGTGGGACTGATCTCTCCTCCGCCCCATCACGATATCTATTCTATTGAGGACCTGGCGCAGCTTATCTACGACCTCAAGAATGTAAATCCGCAGGCGCGAATTTCCGTGAAGCTGGTGGCCGAATCGGGCGTGGGAACCGTGGCGGCGGGCGTGGCCAAGGCGCATGCAGACGTCATCCTGATCAGCGGCTACGATGGCGGCACCGGCGCATCGCCCATCTCGTCGATTCGCCACGCGGGAATTCCCTGGGAGCTGGGCCTTTCTGAAACCCAGCAGACACTGGTAATGAACGACCTGCGCAGCCGCGTGCGGCTTCAGGTGGATGGCAAGCTGCAAACCGGCCGCGACGTGGCCATCGCCGCGATGCTGGGGGCGGAGGAATTCGGCTTCGCCACCTTGCCGCTGATTTCTCTCGGCTGCATCATGATGCGCAAGTGCCACCTGAACACCTGTCCCGTGGGAGTGGCGACGCAGGATCCCGTGCTGCGCAAGAAATTCCGGGGCCAGCCTGAGCACGTGGTGAATTTCTTCTTCTATATCGCCGAAGACTTGCGGCAGATTATGGCGCAGCTCGGCTTCCGCAAGCTGGATGAGATGGTCGGGCGCGTGGACTGCCTCACCCAGCGCCATGATGTGGACCACTGGAAAGCCCGCAGCCTGGATCTCTCCGCGGTGTTGTACAACCCGCACGTGCCCACACGGGTGGGCCGCCATTGCACGATGGCACAGGACCATGGCTTGGAGAAATCGCTCGACTATCAGTTGATCGGCCACTCGCGCGAGGCCCTGGAGCGCGGCAAGAAGGTTTCCATCAGCCTCCCCATTCGCAACACGCATCGCACGGTGGGAGCGATGTTGAGCGGCGAGATTGCCCGCCGCTACGGCGCCGCAGGCTTGCCCGATGACACTATCCGGTTTCAGTTCACCGGCTCTGCCGGGCAAAGCTTTGGAGCGTTCCTGGCCAAAGGCGTCACGCTGACTCTCGAAGGCGAGGCCAACGACTACGTGGGCAAGGGACTTTCCGGCGGCCGGCTGATCGTCTACCCGCCGCGCAACTCATCGTTCCAGCCCGAGGAAAACATCCTGGTGGGCAACGTGGTTCTGTACGGCGCTACAAGCGGCGAGGTCTTCTTCAATGGCATGGCTGGCGAACGCTTTGCGGTGCGCAATTCCGGCGCCACCGCCGTGGTGGAGACGGTGGGCGACCATGGCTGCGAGTATATGACCAAGGGATTGGTGGTGGTGCTCGGCAAAACCGGGCGCAACTTTGCCGCGGGCATGACGGGGGGAATCGCCTACGTGCTGGATGAAACCAGCGAATTTGCGCGCGTGCGCTGCAACCGGGCCAGCGTGGACCTGGACGCCGTTACCGATCCGCAGGATATCGAGCTTATCCAAAGCCTTATCGCGCGCCACTCGGAACTTACCGAGAGCCCTCGCGCCCGTTGGATTCTCGACAATTGGGAATCCATGCTGCCCAAGTTCATCAAGGTGTTTCCGCACGAGTATAAGCGGGTGCTGGGCGTCCCGCGCACGCCGGTTACGCTGGAACCGGACAAGCATGAACCTTCCTCGGACACCCTGGCGGGAATTTCAATCTCCGCATTGAAAGGCGCCGCGGCTTCCGCGCGGGGAGGGCTGCGTGGGTAAGCCTACCGGTTTCATGGAGGCCACGCGCGAGACGCCCACCCGACGCCCCGTGGAAGAGCGCGTCCACGATTACCGCGAAGTCTACCAGGACTTTCCCGAGCAAAAATTGCAAACCCAGGCGGCGCGCTGCATGGATTGCAGCGTTCCGTTCTGCCACACCGGCTGCCCGCTCAACAACATCATTCCCGATTGGAACGACCTGGTTTATCGCGACCGCTGGCGGGAAGCCATCCGCATGCTGCACGCCACCAACAACTTTCCGGAATTCACGGGCCGCGTTTGCCCCGCTCCCTGCGAGGCGGCGTGCGTGCTGGGCATCAATGAACCGCCCGTCACCATCAAGAACATCGAAAAGACCATCATCGAGCACGCCTTCAAGGAAGGGTGGATCAAGCCGGAACCACCGCCGCTGCGCACCGGCAAGCGGGTGGCGATTATCGGTTCAGGGCCCGCCGGGCTCGCCGCCGCGCAGCAACTCAACCGCGCCGGCCATTCTGTGACCTTGTTTGAAAAGAACGATCGCATCGGCGGGCTGCTGCGCTATGGCATTCCCGATTTCAAGCTGGAAAAGCAGGTACTTGACCGGCGGCTGGAACAGATGGCCGCGGAAGGCGTGGTTTTCCAAACCAGTGCGCACGTGGGCCAGGGTGTTCCGGTGGACGATTTGCGCCGTGAGTTTGACGCGCTGTTGCTCACCGGCGGCGCGGAGAGCCCTCGCAACCTTCCGGTGCCGGGGCGCGAGCTGAAGGGCATCCACTTTGCCATGGAGTATCTCCCCCAGCAAAACCGCCGCGGCGCCGGCGACGTGGTGGACGGGCAGATTCTGGCCACTGGCAAGCACGTGGTCATCATCGGCGGCGGCGATACCGGGGCGGATTGCCTGGGCACCGCGCACCGGCAAAGGGCCGCTTCCATCCACCAATTTGAAATTATGCCGCAGCCCCCAGGAGACCGCTCACCGCTGACTCCGTGGCCGCTCTGGCCGCTCCAGTTGCGCACCGAAAGCGCCCACGAAGAAGGCGGCATTCGCGACTGGGCCATCAATACGGCGCGCTTTACCGGCGACGAAAACGGCAATGTGAAACTATTGCACGCCCTCCGCGTCGGCCCGCCGCCCAAGTTCGAGGCGATTCCCGGCAGCGAGTTTACGCTGGCCGCTGACTTGGTGCTGATCGCCATGGGCTTCCTCGGCCCCGTCAAGAACGGCATGATTGAAGCGCTGGGCGTCAAGCTCGATGCGCGCAGCAACGTCGAGACCGACGCCAATTACATGTCCTCGATCCCCGGAGTCTTCGCCGCCGGCGACATGCGCCGCGGACAATCCCTCGTCGTCTGGGCCATCACCGAAGGCCGCCGCGCCGCCCGCGGAGTCGATAAGTTTCTCATGGGCGAAACACACCTCCGGTAGGCTTTCACCACTAAGACACCAAGTTTCCTGAATAAAAATCTGTAGATGAACTGGGCCCGCGTAGCGGGCGACGTCCCTTAGCCATGACGACCCAGCCGTGGGTAAGTCCTGATGTCGCCGCTACCCTGGCTCACGCTGCACTGGCATCCGTAGGCCCGCGGTTGTTCGCCGTGGAGTGCAGCAGTTCACCGGTAACGCGGTTCAGACGATTCGCCGCCTCGCTGCGTCTGAGCCAGCCAAAAGGAGCAGCTCTTCTTGAAAGCACATTTGAAGGCGAATGGACGCCCCCGCCGCGACAGCCTCGTAACGGCTGGGCGTTATCGAAGGGGGTCTAGTGTGGAAAGATAGGCAGTGATCTCACAGGTGTGATGAGGCGGTCAATAAGAAATGGAGGTTGCCGCAGTCCTGGCACTCATGACTGGCGACGCTTGAGGAAATAATGGTCAAAATAATGTACCCGTTCCCCGTGAAGAGCACGGGTCTAGATATGGTACCTGCATGCACATGCATGTCTATGGTAAAATACCGCTATGCGAACTACCGTCGAACTTAAACCAGAGCATCGGAGCCGTCTGCTGGCGATTGCGGCGAGGCGCGGCCAGAAGGGCTTCTCCAACGTTCTCAACGAGGCCGTCGAGTCCTATTTGGGTGAGGAGGCTGAGCGCGAGCGCCGGCGACGAAAAGCCCTCCAACTTCGCGGCACATTCAAGCGCGAGGAGGCGGCTAAGTTGCAGAAAGCCGCTGCTGCCCTGCGCGCGAGCTGGCGATGATCATCGCGGACACGGACGTACTGATTGACTATTTGGAGGGACGCCTGCCCGGGGCTGAGGCGGTCTTCCAAGCGCTGCACCAAGACCAATTGCAAACCACAACGCTCAACTGCTTCGAATTGCTTGCAGGTGTTACTGGACAGTATCCCCATCTTGCCGCTTGATTTCGATGCCGCACGGAGAGCTGCTGAACTCCATCGGCAGCTTGAACGCTCCGGGCTCAGAATGGGTATGGGTGACAGCCTGATTGCTGGAATCGTTCTGGCCCGAGGTGGAACCCTATTGACCCGCAACTGGCGGCATTTCGAGCGTATTCCTGGGTTGCCCTTGGCAGAACTTTAGCCCTGAGCACAGTCGAGAGTGCCCGGGCCTGCTCAAAGTGGTTTGAAGAATATGCCGCGTCAGGGCCCGAGCGGCGTCACGGTCTTGTAGCAGATCAAGGCATCGTACGCGTCAGCCCAATAGATCAGATTGCGCTCGAGCGCCGAACGCTGGTCTTGCGGAATCCGGTGGAGCAAGGGGCGCAGGGGCCGTAAATCAAAAATAGTTTCCGGAAAGTTTGCTTTTTCCGCAAGCAGCGCAAAGGCCGGCTCGTCCGGCCGCTCGTCGGCGTCAAAGCTCTCTCCCCCCAGAGCCGCTCTTCCCCCGGCCCCGAATGCGCCCACATTAAACGCCTTCTTGCCCTGAGCAATGGCAAGCTCCACGATGAAATTACCTAATGTCGAAATACCGCGGGCATCATAACCGCGATGCAAATGATTGCGTCCGAAGCGAAGCAGAACCTTCGAGCCGGCTTGCGAGGTTGAGCTGTTGCGCATATGAGCGAGAAATTGTTCCTTCATCAACAGCTCACGCTCATTCTGAGCGATCATTTTGGTGTCCGGGCTGAGGCGGTTCGTCTCGATTTCCAGCGTGGCCAGAAGGTTCCGGCGAAGGGATACATCATTCACGATTTTATCCCGCGACCCACTGCTTTCTCTTGCCAGAGACAACAACTGGGGAGCAACTTTGCGGTTGTACCCATCTCGCGTAAGCGTCGCCATCCGGCTTAGCTGCGGATCGCCGGGATTCAAGGCTACCAGTTCCCGGATCAGATACTGCGGCTGGACCTCCTCCATATCGCAGCCCCAAAGAACACTCGTATTGGGCGCTGCGGGCGCATGAACGACCGCCGCTTGCAATCTTGTCCAAAGACCTCGAACCACAATGCCTTTTTCCACCGGCGCCAATTCGAGTTGGTCAGCAGCCCATGGGCTGACTTCGGCGGCGATGTGGCGATACCCGACTTTCCACATCGCGGGCCAAACGGCCCTGAGCAGCGCCGGGATCTCGTTGTCCCCGTGAATTTCTCCCAAGAGGAAGTAGTCATTGTTTTGGGCTTCTTCGAGGACAAACTTTAGCCCGTTATTTTGTAGATTGTACTGATGGCTCTCAAGTGCTGCTCGTACTCCGTCGTCTGGATCGGGAGGTAGTCCCCAAAGGAACAAAGTTGAAGCGGCCATCAGCACGGTCACGCGCAGGATCGAGTCGCAGCGAATTTGGCACATATCTTTCCCATACGCATTCCTGCGCCTTCCGGTTCCCGTCAAACGCCGTGGCCCAGATTTTGCCGCGTGCGCCTGTCCCCGCACCTCTGCACGTTGTGGGAAGGGTGTGGTTTTGATCCGTATCCCTCCGTTGACACTCGCTCAGGGCGCGGCTATCCTCAAAACATAGGGCGGGGAATCGGGCCGATAATCCGCGAGTTGGACCCGCGAGCCGAGTACGAAGCGTCACCTTGGCGGACGAAGGGAGCAAACAACAATGCTTAGCCCCCAACAAATCGCGCAATACCACGAACAAGGTTTTCTCCTCTTGCCGGAGTTCCTCAGCCGCTCGGCGGTGGATGCGATTCTTGCCGACATCGCAGACCTGACCGCCACGGCCACGGTGGCGCACCATGATGCCGCTCGTCTCGAAATGGAACCCCACCAGGGGCCGGAAGGGAAAAAGGTGCGCCGGCTTTACGAGCCTTGCACCTACTACCCGGGGTTTCGCGCGCTCTCCGAATCGAGCGATCTGCTGGACGTCGTTGAGGACCTGATCGGGCCCGACCTGATCTTTCACCTGAGCAAAGTCAACATGAAGCCCGCCACCCTCGGCTCCGTGGTGGATTGGCACCAGGACCTGACCTACTACCCGCTCACCAACACTGCCTCCGTGACCGTACTCTTTTACCTGGAGGATGCGGACGCTTCCAACGGGTGTTTGCAGGTCATTCCCCGCGCCCAGCATAAAGTGTTGGACCACACCTCCAAGGGGCTGTTTCAAGGCCGCGTCACGGAGGCCGTCGACGCCTCGCAGGCGGTTTTTCTCGAAGCCAAAGCCGGCAGCGCCATCTTCATGCACTGCTTGACGCCGCATTCCTCCGCTCCCAACCTTTCCCCCAAGTCCCGAACCACCTTGATCCTGTCTTACCACGCCGCGGACGCGTTCCCCATTCATTTGCACACGCGCACTGAAGCGCAGGAAGTTCATGCCCGCCTGGTGCGCGGGCAGGAGGCCAGCATGGCGCGCTTCGGGTTGACCTCGTTCCCAATGCCGCGTTTCCCTCGCGACACCAAATCCCTTTACGAACTGCAGGAATTGTCGCGCCAGGGATTGGCCGCGCAGGTATAAGCTTCAGTCAGCGCTTGACTCGCAGCCACACTCCGGGGAAAATCCCTTGCGGCGATGCGCTTGGATCGCCGGCTGGATAGGCGTCAGACTTTTTCCGGCCTGTCCTTATTTAATCCGACCACCCGAGGACCCTCATGATTCGCCGCATGATTCGACTGGTCTTGTCGTGCTTAACTTTATTAGGTATTTGCTGGGGCCCCGGAGTTGCATTTTCTGCGCAGGGGGAGCCCATGGTTAAGCAAGAGGCTTTTGGAAAAACACCCGACGGGAAGGCCGTCGAGCTTTATACCCTCACCAATACGCATGGCATTGAAGTACGCGTGATGACTTATGGCGGAATTATCTTGTCCGTCCAGACCCCGGACAAGAAGGGGCGCCTCGCGGACATTACCCTCGGCTTTGATTCGCTATCCGACTACGTGGCGCACAATCCCTTCTTTGGCGCGCTGGTGGGGCGCTATGGAAACCGCATCGGCAACGCCCGGTTCACGCTTGATGGCAAGCCGTACCAATTGGCGAAGAACAATGGCCCTAACTCTTTACACGGGGGGCTGAAGGGCTTCGATAAGGTCGTGTGGCAGGCGCAGTCCTTTCAAAAAAGTGCCGAAGCGGGGGTGACACTGAAATACACGAGCGCCGACGGGGAAGAAGGCTTTCCGGGGACGCTGCAAGTGACCGTGACCTATTCGCTGAACGACAAGAATGAGTTCACCCTGGACTATCGCGCCACCACGAATAAGGCCACGCCGATCAACCTCACCAATCACACCTACTTCAACTTGGCGGGGGAGGGAAGCGGGAAAATCCTGGGTGAAGAGTTGACGCTCAACGCCGATCATTACACACCCGTGGATTCCACCCTGATTCCGACGGGAGAAATCGCCAGCGTAAAAGGGACGCCCCTGGACTTCACCAAGCCCACCGCCATCGGGGCCCGTATTGACGACAAGTTTGAGCAATTGACCTTCGGGATGGGCTATGACTTGAACTTTGTGATCAACCGGCAAGGCCCGGGGTTGGCATTGGCGGCGCGCGCCTACGATCCTGCCAGCGGCCGCGTGCTGGAGGTGGACACGACTGAGCCCGGCGTGCAGTTCTACACTGGAAACCACCTGGAGGGCGTACGGGGTAAGCACGGCCACCTGTACGGCCCGCGCGACGCCTTCTGCCTGGAGACGCAGCACTATCCCGATTCGCCTAATAAGCCGAATTTCCCCTCGGCAATCCTGAAACCCGGCCAGACTTATCACACGACTACGGTGTGGAAGTTTTCTACGAGGTAGCAATCCAATCGGGAAACGCGACACGGGATTCGGGACCAAAATGCGGGGGATGCAGTGTTGCTCACCAGCGAAGGGTGGCCCAGATTCCAAGGCGAATCTCAATAATGTTCACTTCGCGTGCCTTCTCATCTGCATGTGCGCACAGCGCCTTGGAGTGCGGTAGCAGCAGTTTCCGCACTCCTGGCCGGGCTTCGCACGCAATCAGGGTTTCCTAACCCGTAAGCGCAACTATGTCAACAGAATTGCCTCTGATCCTCGAGCCCTGAGCTCGAGTCCCGGCCTATTTCTCCGGAGGTGGTTCGGCATATTGCACGATGACGGAAATTCGCCGGTTGGAGGGGTCTTCCGGCGCATCGCGATTGCGCAGGTGCTGGTCCGCATAACCCCGCACTTGGGTCACCTGGTCGGCACGCAGTCCGTTCTCCTGCATCAGCCGCCGGGCATTGTTGGCGCGGTCCACGGAAAGCTCCCAGTTGCCATATTCTCCGCCATGCCGAAGTAAAGGCCGGGAATCGGTGTGCCCTTCGATCGAGATCTTGTTCGCAACGCCTCCCAACTCCTTCGCCAGCGCGATGAGGGTTTCTTTGCCACTTTCGTTTAACTCGGGACTACCACTGTCAAAAAAAGTGCCCTTCGCTGATTCCAGGAGCTCAATGCGCAGCCCTTCGGAGGTGACGGTCATTTCAATTTGGTTGTTAAGCTTATTCAGATCTTGAACCCGGTGGATGGCTTCCTGGAGATTATCCTTCAACTTCGACATGTTCTCTTTCGATAAGGTCAGGCTGTCCCCCGGCCCCTCCCCGGGACTCTCTCCCGGGCCCTTGCCATTGCCCCCGGTGAGCTTGGTGGTTCCCGCCGGATCGCGAAAGTAACCCGCCACCGCCTCCTTGATGGGCTTGCTGCTGTTCATGAGCCAGAGAACGATAAAAAGCGACATCATGGCGGTCACAAAATCGGCATAGGCCACTTTCCAGGCGCCTCCGTGGTGCCCGCCGTGGCCGCTTACCTTCTTAATGACGATGATGGGTCGAGCCGCTGCCATAGTTATGCCGCCGCCTCCTTGGGAGCCGCCCCTTCAGCCTTGTTGCGGCAATAGGACTCCAACTCCTGGAAGGTGGGGCGAACGTGGCCGGGAATGGCCCGCCGTGCCACCTCCACGGCCATGATGGGGGCAGTGCCCTTGATAAACGAAGCCATTGCCACGCGGAGCACATAGAGGTACGCATGCTCGTCATCGGCAACCTTGGACATATTGGCGGAAAGCGGGCCCACCAAGCCGTAGCAGAGCAGGATGCCCAAAAACGTGCCGACCAGCGCCGCGGCAACCTTATGCCCAATCTCCTCGGGCGGGCCTCCCAACGCACCCATGGTGATGACTACGCCCAGCACCGCGGCCACAATTCCCAAGCCCGGCAAGGAGTCCGCCATCGTGCCGAGCGCCGACACGGGCTGCGTAGAGCCGTGGTGGTGGACGTCCATATCCAATTCCACCATCTGGTCGAGCTCAAAGGCTTCCACCGCGTTGCTCGCCACCAGGCGCATGGTGTCACAGACAAAACACAACAGGTGATGATCCTTCAGAAAGTCCGGGTATTTCGAGAAGATTTGGCTCTTTTCGGGATCGTCGGTATCGCTTTCCAGAGCCACCAGGCCATCCCGGCGCGCCCGGCTGAAGAGCTCGTACATCATTTTGAGCGAGTCCAGGTACATACTCTTACTGAATCGAGACCCTTTGAGGACCCCCGGCAGTCCGCCGGCAATGCCCTTGAGAATGTAGAGGGGGTTGGCAATTAGCAGGGTTCCGACGCCCGCTCCCACGATGATCAGTAACTCTGCCGGTTGCACGAGTACCTTGAGGTTGCCGTGCTCCATCAGGTAGCCGCCGGCCACGGCCCCGAACACCACCACGATTCCGATGATCGCGAACACTGGAGTTGTTTCTCCTTAGCTATGGCGTTTCCGGCACCGCAAGGACCACGGCGGAGTTTCCACCTTGAGCCACCGCCTGGAGAAGGGCGCTCCCGGTACGCCCCAAGAGTGACTCGATTGACTCGCCTGGCCGCCAGACCGCTCCCCCTACCGACACGGTGACCGACAAGGGATCGCCCCACCAGGCGATCTCGGAGGATTGGGCCAGCCGTTTCAGGCGCTCGGCCGCGCCTTGCAACTCCCCATCACCGCAATTCGCCACAATGGCCAGGAACTGATCTTCCGACCAGCAGCCTACGAAGTCCATCGCATCGAGCGCATTGCGCAACGTGTGGGCGACGACATTCAAAATGGCCTCCGCCGCGTCCAAGCCTCGGGTGGAGGTAAGGGTGTCCAAATGGTCCAACTGAACGCACAGCAGGCCAAAGGGAATGTTGTGTTCGGAAGCGAACTTGACCCGGCTCATCAGGTGGGACTCCGTAAAAGGATAATCCGGAAGCTGCGTCACCGCATCCAGGCCATGGCCCACCGCCAAACCGGATTCCGGCCGCGGCCGCGCCGACGCGTGTGTCCTTTCCACGAAGCTCTCTGCCGCCCCGATTATGTGCCCATGGGGGTCTCGAATCGGCACCGCGCGCAAACAGACCGGCACGGCGTATCCCGCCTTATGGTGGAGATACACACGCGACTCGCGGGCCTTGCCGTCCCGCATGGCAGATTCCAGAGGGCAGGAGTGCTCCGAGGGGGCCGTTTTGTTCTGCTGAAGCTTGATTAGCAGGATCTCACCGTAGAATCGCCCCAGAACATCCTGCCGCAGATAACCCGTTATCCTTTCAGCGCCGTCGTTCCAAAAGCTGATCTTGCGTTCCCGATCGATAATGCACACGCCCGTGTGCAGACTTTCCAGCGCCGCACGGAAGATATCCGCGTTTTGAAGATCCAGCATTCCTGTTCCTCTTAACTTCCTTATCGGCAGAAATGTGTTGGCCTTGAGGAGTGTTGAGAGGGTGCCAGGTGGGGGCGGCAACTTTGAGAAATAGCGGCGCGATGAGCATCCGATCCCCGCAGGAAATTTATGGAGTAGCCAAGGACAACGCACAATAGGAAATAAGAAAAGCCCTCCGGTCCTCTCGGAGCCCGCTTCACGGGCTTGATGAGCTTGGTTGACAGTGGCTACCACTACGTGTTCGAACGGACTAAACTTTCCGTACGGGCCCTTGATTCGAACTAAGATGGAAGGGATCGAGCGCGTCTTGGGTGTGTCCAACGGGACGCTTTGATCGGTATTCGGCCAGTTGTCTATGGATTCGTCCGTTCGCGAAAAACCGGTATTGGTTTACGACGGTGATTGCAGCTTTTGCCGTGCGTGGATCGGTCGCTGGCGCGACCTTACCGGGGAGCGGATTGCCTACGCGCCTTTTCAGGATGTGGCCGGCCAGTTCCCCCAAATTCCGCATGAGGCCTTTGCCCGCGCCGTGCAATTGATTCTACCCGGGGGCGAAGTCTTCAGCGCGGCGCACGCGGTGTTTCGCTCGCTTGCCGTCGTCCCGCGGCTTGCCTGGATGCTGTGGGTCTACCAGCACGTTCCCGGGGCCGCAGCCACCTTCGAGTTCGCCTATCGATTTGTAGCGCGGAACCGCAATCCTCTCTACCGCCTCACGCGCGTCTTCTGGGGGAAGCACTTTGAGCGCCCCTCGTTTGCGCTGGCCGGGTGGCTCTTCCTGCGTTTGCTGGGCCTTGCCTATGGATTGGCATTTCTCTCACTCGTCGGCCAGCTTCCCGGCCTGATCGGGCATAACGGCATCCTGCCTGCCGGAGATTATCTCGCCCTGGCGAAATCGCATTTCGGCGCGGAGCGCTTCTGGTATTTCCCCACGCTCGCCTGGATAGGTTCGAGCGATGCGGCGCTGGAAGTGATGAGCGTGGGAGGGGTGATGGGATCCGCCCTGCTCATCTTCGATATTGCTCCGATGGCCATGCTCGTGCTGTTGTGGACGCTCTACCTCTCCTTGGTCACGGTAGGGCAGGATTTTCTATCTTTTCAATGGGACAGCCTGCTGCTCGAGGCCGGGTTTTTGGCAATTCTGATAGCCCCGCACCACCTTTGGCCACGCAGTGTGCGTCCGCCTCCGCCCAAGACGCCGCGCTGGCTGTTATGGTTCCTGCTCTTCAAGCTGATGTTTTCCTCGGGAGCCGTGAAGCTCGTGAGCGGCGACTCCAACTGGCGCAACCTAACGGCGCTGGAATACCATTACTATACGCAGCCACTGCCGACGCCCGTTGCCTGGTACATTCATCTCGCGCCGGTGTGGTTTCACCACGCCTCCGCGGCCTTCATGTTCTTTGTTGAGCTGGCCGTTCCCTTCCTGATTTTCGCGCCCCGCCTGTGGCGTTTTGTGGGGGGAGGCCTCCTGATTCTGCTGCAGATTCTCATTGCCCTCACCGGGAAT
>Ga0335085_10003669_pt1 | contig 26248 bp, 22 predicted proteins | sample Lox_Sample_45_FD_206712 | JGI IMG/M metagenome (GOLD analysis project Ga0335085, IMG submission 206712) | Soil microbial communities from Loxahatchee National Wildlife Refuge, Florida, United States - Lox_Sample_4.5 | ecosystem: Environmental > Terrestrial > Soil > Wetlands | place: USA...
GGAAAACTGGAAGTGCAGTTCTGCCCCGTGCAGCTCGCCGACGTCATCGAGCGCTGCGTCGAAACCGCCCAGATCAACGCCACTCGCAAGCGCATCACGCTCGAAATCGACATGCCGCCGCAGCTGCCGCTGGTCCATGGCGACGCCGGCCTGCTCCGCGATGTGGTGCAAAACCTGCTCGACAACGCCATTCGCTATACGCCCGAGGGCGGACGCGTCCGCATCAGCGCCGAATCCACCGCACGCGAAGCGACTGTAAGCGTCGACGACACTGGCATCGGCATTCCGCTCGCCGATCAGGAGCGAATCTTCGAGCGTTTTTACCGCGTCGATGCCGCCCGCTCCCGCGAAGCCGGCGGCACGGGCCTCGGCCTTTCGATCGCCAAGCACATCGTCGAGGCCCACGGCGGCCGCTTATGGGTGGAAAGCGAAGTCGGCCACGGCTCGAAGTTTTCCTTCTCGCTCTCGCTCGCCGCCTAGGTCGCTGTTGTCTTCAACGTTTCACCTGCGTTTTATCCCTTTGCAACCAGCCCGGACGATCATCCATAAGCCGAGAAAGAACGTCTCGGCGCGCCAGACTCAGGGAGAAAGAATGGCCGCCACGAAAATGAGCACTGAAGGCGTCTTCCAAGCCGTCCTTCTGAACTACCTTGTTTCGCAGGCCCGAACCGTCGAGGGCACGGTCAATCGCGCGCTCGAATCTCTGCTCTCCCGCGACGAGCGTCTCGCCAGCGAAGTCTTCCTCACCGAGCCGCGCATCAACGAACTCGAAATCGTCATCGACGAACACGCGATCCGCCTGCTGCGCCAGGGAAATCTCTCCGACGCCGATGTCCGCCTGATCGTCGCCACATTGAAAATCAATAATGACCTCGAACGCATGGGCGATCTCGCCGTCAACGTCGCCGAGCGCGCCATCTCCCTTTCCACCATGGGCGATGTCGAGACTCCCGGAGAACTCGAACCCATGACCGCCGCCGTTCGCGCCATGATCTCGAAATGCCTCGGCGCTCTCATCTATCAGAACGTCGATCTCGCCACGCAAGTTCTCGAGAGCGACGATGCCGTGGATCAATACCGGGACCGCGTGTTCGAAGCGCTGCTCTCCGGAATCGCGGAGAACTCGTCAGCCGCCGCGCCGAGCCTCCAGTTCGTGCTCGCTTCGCGGCACCTTGAGCGGATAGCCGATCACGCCACGAATATCGCGGAAGACGTGCTGTTCTGGGTTCGCGGGCTTGAAGTTCGCCACGGTCGCGCCCGACAACTCGAATCTCGCGCTGAAAATGCAGCGGTTGCAGGGCTATAGTCACACTCTTTTCACATCCGGATCATCGCGGGTTCAATCGGCTGGCCTACTCTCCCGCGCACGCGGCTCATTGGCCTGGAGGCCGGTTCGCTTTTCGGGGCAGCGGTCCACGTCAGCCCGCTAGGCGATATCTTGCGTGAAACAAGTTTTCCGTCGGGGGACGGGTCTCTTCAAGTTCTGGCGCTGCTGCAGTTTGTGCCGGAAGCAACACACGCATATCGCCCGCCAACAGAGGCGCAGTTTCTACCCCCGAGACTGCGCCTCTCCACCTTCGCGAGAGCGCCGCGCGGGAGTTCATGCCGAATTCTTGTTGATGTAACACGGACGTAACAATCCGGAAAAGATAATGTCTTACGACAGGAGAATTCCAAAGATCATGAGAAAAGCGCTGGTTGTACTGTCCCTTCTCTGTGCCGTAGCTTTGGTCGCGGCTGCTCAGGGCCCCATGCTGCTCAACGCGGCGGGCGCCACGTTTCCCTATCCCATCTATTCCAAATGGTTTGACGTCTATCACACGGCCCATTCGAACATTCAGATCAACTATCAGTCGATCGGTTCCGGCGGTGGAATTCGCCAGCTCCAGGGCGGCACGGTTGATTTCGGCGCGTCCGACATGCCTCTGACGGACGAACAAATCGCCGGATTCAAGGTCAAGATCCTCCATTTCCCAACGGTTCTTGGGGCCGTCGTCCCCACGTACAACGTCAGTGGCGTTTCGACCGACCTGAACTTCACGCAGAAGGCGCTTGCGGGTATCTACCTCGGCACCATCACGAAATGGAACGATCCGGAAATCGCCAAGGCGAATCCGGGCGCCAAATTGCCGGGTGACGATATCGTGGTCGTGCACCGCTCCGAGGGCAGCGGCACTTCTTTTATCTGGACCGATTTCCTGTCCAAGGTCAGCGATGACTGGAAGAACAAAGTCGGCAAAGGCGCTTCGGTCAACTGGCCCGTCGGTCTCGGCGGAAAGGGCAACGAAGGTGTCACCGGCCTGGTCAAGCAGACGCCCGGATCCATCGGCTACGTCGAGCTGATCTACGCCCTGCAGAACAATATTCCGTTCGGCAAAGTGCAGAATGCCGCCGGCAAGTTCGTGAAGGCGGATCTCGCCGGCGTCACCGCGGCAGCGGCCGGCGCAGCCAACGCCATGCCCGATGACTTCCGCGTTTCGATCACCAACTCTCCGGGTGCAGCGGCCTATCCGATTTCGAGCTTCACCTGGCTTCTGATTCCCTCGCAGATTTCGGATCCCGCGAAACGCGATGCAATCAAGGGCTTCCTCACCTGGATGCTCGCCGATGGACAGGGCTACAACGAAGGCTTGTCCTACGCCAAGTTGCCGAAGCCCGTGGTCGACAAGGAAAAGAAAGCCATCGCGATGATTCAGTAGTCAGGGACCGGTAAACAAACAACCGTCACGGAGAATGTCCTCAACGGCCACCACGATCGAGCAGGCGGTCCCGCCCAAAGCGGGGCCGCGTGCTTTTGCCAAGCGTCTCCGCGACGGCGACGAAATCGCGCACCTTATCACGCTTCTCTTCGCCGCCAGCATCCTGCTGATCACCTCGTTGCTTGTTTACGAGCTATGGGTGAATTCGAAGCAATCGCGCGCCGCATTCGGCTGGGGATTTTTCACCAAAGTCGTCTGGGATCCGATCTCGGGTGACTTCGGCGCCGCGCCGTTCATCTACGGCACTCTGGTGACTGCCGTCGTCTCGCTCGCCATTGCCTTGCCGCTCGGGCTGGCTGCGGCAATTTTTCTCGCCGAACTGGCGCCGCGACAATTGAGCGACGGCATCGCCTTTCTGATCGACCTGCTCGCCGCGGTGCCCAGCGTCATTTACGGCTTGCTCGGAATTTTCATTGTTGTTCCGCTCATGCGCACCACGGTCGGTCCGCTGCTGATTCACACCGTCGGCAACGTCCCCGGCATCGGCAAATTCTTCAAAGGCCCGAATTACGGCGTGGGCTTTCTTACCGCCGGCGTGGTGCTGGCCATCATGATCGTGCCGTTCATCATTTCCGTCTCGCGCGAGGTTCTTCTCACCGTTCCGCGCGAACAGCGCGAAGCCGCCCTTGGCCTCGGTGCCACGCGCTGGGAGGCCACCTGGAAAGTGGTCGTGCCCTGGGCGCGCACCGGCATCATGGGCTCGGTGTTTCTGGCGCTGGCCCGCGCGCTAGGCGAGACCATGGCCGTCACCATGGTCATTGGCAACGATCCGAAAATCGCCGCATCGCTCTTCGCGCCCGGCTACACCATCGCCGCCGTCATCGCCAACGAATTCAGCGAAGCCACAGGCGATCTCTACCTCGCCGCGCTCATCGAGCTCGGGCTGGTCCTCTTTCTGATGACCTTCATCCTCAACGGCTTGGCTCGCATCCTGATCGTCGCCACCGAGCGCGGAGGGGGCCACCCGTCATGAAGCGCGTGCTCCTGATCTGGCGGAAATCGCTCAACATCGTGATGCTCACGCTCACCGGGGTGGCCGCCTTCGCGGTCGTCTCGGTCCTGTTCCTCATTCTCGGCTACCTGATCTTCAACGGCTGGCGCTCTCTCAACTGGGATTTCTTTACGCAGCTGCCCAAGCCCGTGGGCGAAGCGGGCGGCGGTATGGCCAACGCGATCGTGGGCAGCCTCAAGCTTTTGTTCCTCGCCGCGATTCTAGGTTTGCCCATCGGCCTCATCGGCGGTGTGTATCTTGCCGAATTCGGCGGCAAGACGTTCGCCTTCATCACCCGCTATACCGCCGATCTGCTCAACGGCGTCCCGTCCATCGTCATCGGCATCTTCGCCTACGCTCTCTTCGTTTTGCCCGTCAAACATTTCTCCGCCTTCTCCGGCGGCGTCGCGCTGGCCATCATGGTGATCCCCATCACCCTGCGCAGCACCGAGGAATTCCTGCGCGCTGTCCCCAATAGTCTGCGCGAAGGCGCCATGGCGCTCGGCGCCAGCAAATGGAAGACCATCGCCACCGTCATTCTTCCCGCGGCACGCGGTGGCATCATCACCGGCATGCTTCTGGCTCTCGCGCGCGTCGCCGGTGAAACCGCTCCGCTGCTTTTCACTGCGTTCGGCAATCGCTTCTGGAGCCCCGGATGGAGCCAGCCGATCGCCTCGCTGCCGCGCATGATTTACGACTACGCCATCGCCCCCTACGACGATTGGCATCGTCAGGCCTGGGCCGCCGGTCTCGTCTTGCTCGGCCTCGTTTTGATTGCCAATATAGGAACTCGCCTGGTGCTGAGCCGCGGTGGAGGGGGACGGAGTGCCTGATATGGGTGCCACACATGGACACAACGCAACGGCCGCTAAACTTGCGCCGCAGGTCCGCATGACCGACAAACCTTACGCTCCATCCGAGAAGGAGGCGCAGGTGCGCTTTCAGATTTCCAATCTCAACTTCTTCTATGGCGCGAAGCAAGCGGTCTTCGGCCTGAACCTGCAGATTCCCAAGAACAAAGTCACCGCGCTCATCGGTCCGTCGGGTTGCGGCAAGTCCACTTTCCTCCGCACTCTGAATCGCATGAACGAAACCATTCGTAATACGCGTGTAGTCGGCGAAATCATGCTCGACGGCCAGGATATTCTGCAGATGGACGTCGTCGGCCTGCGCCGTCGCGTGGGCATGGTCTTCCAGCGCCCCAATCCGTTTCCGAAATCCATTTACGACAACGTCGCCTACGGCCTGCGCATCAACGGATACAAAGGCCGCCTGGACGAGCACGTGGAACACAGCCTCCGCCGCGCGGCGCTCTGGGAGGAAGTTAAAGACTACCTCCACAAATCCGCCTTCGCCCTTTCCGGCGGACAGCAGCAGCGCCTCTGCATCGCCCGCGCGCTGGCCGTCGATCCCGAAGTGCTCCTGCTCGACGAGCCTTGCTCCGCTCTCGATCCCGTGACCACCGCCAAAATCGAAGAGCTGATGTTTCACCTCAAGGACAGCTGCACCATGGCCATCGTCACTCACAACATGCAGCAGGCCGCCCGCGCCAGCGATTTCACCGCCTTCATGCTCGATGGCAAGCTGATCGAGCACAGCGAAACTTCGAAGCTTTTCACCACGCCTCAGGACCCCCGTACCGAGGCGTACATCACCGGCCGCTTCGGATGATACGAAGCGCACTTGCCACGCAGTCTTGCTCAAAGGGGGCTAGGGGAACATGGAACGCCATTTTGAACACGATCTCGAAGAACTGAAGCAGCGGCTGCTTTGGATGGGCAGCCTCGCCGAACGCGCCGTGCATCAATCCGTGCAGGCCGTGCTCGATGGCGAAGAGCGCCTGGCCGAATCCGTACTAGCCGAAGAAGACGCCATCAACGAAATGCAGATTGAAATCGACGAACGCGTGCAGCGCTTGCTCGCCCTGCAGGCGCCCATGGCCGCCGATCTTCGTTTTCTGCTGGCGGTTTCGCGCATCAACGGCGATCTGGAGCGCATCGGCGACCAAGCCGTCAACGTCGCGCAGTCCGCCATGCGCATCCTCCGCCATCCGCAAGTGAAACCCTATGTCGATTTGCCGCGCATGAGCGAACTGGCGGAAGCGATGGTTCGCGACAGCCTGAATGCGGTCGTGAAGGGTGACCTGGAGCTGGCGCAATCGGTGCTGCGCCGCGATGATCAGGTGGATCGCCTGCGCGACCAGCTCTTCCGCGAGCTGCTGACCTACATGATGGAAGATTCCGCGGTCGTCTTCGCCGCCTTCGAGCTGGTGCTGGTGGCCAAGAACCTGGAACGCATCGGCGACCACGCCACCAACATCGCCGAAGACGTCATCTACTTCGTAGCCGGCCGCGACGTGCGGCATCCCGCTCTCGACCGCCGCTAGCCCGGCGATCGGGACATTGCCTTTGCATTCGTAGCGCGCGCTTTCAGGTGGCCTCTCTGCGCATGGCGCGCCTTCCTGCGCCAACCAAAGTGTCACACCTTGCAAGGTAAAATTCCATCTAACTCACTGAAAACAAGAAAAGTGTCACATTCCAAGTGACACACTTTTTCGACCCATCCCGCGACCCTCTCGCCGGCCACCCCGCTCCAAATCCGCTTGTAGTTTTGCCGCGTTGTAGTATCTTCGCGCCGCTTACGCCGAAGGGGGGAAGTATGCGTAATTTCGCTGCGCGCGGCAGTGTGTGGCTGCTCTTGTGGGCGTGCACGGCGGGCTGGGCCTCCAGCGCGAAAGCCGCCCCGCTCCCGCAATCGCAGCTGCCGAATTGCGACCGCCAGTGCCTGTACGGGTTCCTCGATCAGTATTTGAATGCTCTGAAAGCAAAAGACGCTTCGCGACTGCCGCTGGCGCCGAACTTCCGCTATTCCGAAAACAACGTGATGATGAAATTCCCGGATGGGGTGTGGGGCACCATCACCGGTTTCGGCGACTACAACCTGAGGACGGCCGATCCGGCGGAAGGCGCGGTGGGCTGCTACGGGATCGTGCAGGAAACCAACAGCACTTCGATCCTTTCGCTGCGGCTCAAGATCGTCGATCAAAAAATCACCGAGGCCGAGACTATCATTCGCCGCAGCGAGGGCAGTGGTCCGTTCCCAGCCAAGCCCACGCTCGCGAGCAATCCGGTGTTCGAAGAAATCGTGCCGGCGGATGCGCGTTCACCGCGCCAGCGCATGATCGCCATCGCGGACGGCTATTTTTCGACGCTGCAACTGAATGATGGAGCGCTGTTCGCACCTTTCTACGATGACTGCGACCGGTGGGAGAACGGGTTGCTGACGACGCACAATCAGGAACTGGCGAAGATCATTCCGACCGCTTCGCTCGGCTGTGCGCAGCAGTTCAAGCTGGGGAATTATCGGTACGACGATCGTGTGCGGGACCGCCGCTTCTTTTTGGTGGACGAAGAGCGAGGCTTGGTGATGACGGCCGGATTTATTGATCATGCGGGGCGGTTGCAGAATTATGTGTTGACCGATGGTACGGCGGTGAAATCGTCGATGCATACGCCGAATTCGCTGTGCTTTTTGGAGCTTTTCAAGATTCGCGGGGGAAAGATCCAGCAGATCTATTCTTTGTTTATCGGCGTGCCTTATAACATGCCCTCGCCGTGGATTCACGATCCGGAAAATTGACCGCTGTCCGGGGGAATGAGATGCAGTGGAAGTGGAAAGCAACGGCCGCGGCGCTCGGCGTCGCGGCATCCATCGTAATGATGGCGCTGGCGCTCGGCTCGACGCGCGTTTCGTCTGCGCTCGCAGCGGCGTCGCAGGGGCAGGTAGATGAGAAGAGGTTGATGGCCGCGGACAAGCACCCGGGCGAATGGCTGACGACCGGCCGCGATTTCGGCAAGGGCCACTATTCGCCCCTCGATCAGATCAACGCCGCAAATGTCGCGCGGCTCGGTTTTGCCTGGCAGTACGACACCAAAACGATTCGCGGCCTCGAAGCCACGCCCATCGTGGTCGATGGAGTGATGTACACCTCCGGCTCCGTCGGGCAGGTGTACGCGCTTGATGCGAAAACCGGCCGGGAAATCTGGACGTATGCGCCCCACAACGACATGCGCGTGAACCAGCGCTCCTGTTGCGATGAAGTGAATCGCGGCGTGGCAGTGTGGCACGGGAAGATTTACGTGGCGTCGTACGACGGACATTTGATCGCCCTCGACGCTGCGAGCGGGAAAGAAATCTGGAGCGCGGACACCCGGGTCGATAAAAGCCGCGCGTTCGTTTCCAGCGGCGCGCCGCAGGTGGCGGGGAAAGTGGTGATCATCGGCAACGCGGGCGGGGAATACGATGCGCGCGGCTACGTGAGCGCCTACGATCTGGAAACGGGCAAATTCGCCTGGCGGTTCTACACCGTGCCGGGCGACCCAGCCAAGCCTCAGGAAAATCCCGAACTGAACGTCGCGCTCAAGACCTGGGACCCCAAGAGCAACTGGCCCATGGGCGGCGGCGGCACCGTCTGGGGCGACATGGCTTACGACCCGGAATTGAATCTGGTCTACTTTGGCACAGGCAACGGAACGTTCTTCGATCAGTCGCGGCGCAGTCCCGCGGGTGGAGACAACCTCTACATCGTGTCGATCATCGCTTTGCACGCCGATACCGGCCGCATGGCGTGGTATTACCAGCAGGCGCCGGGAGATGCCTGGGATTACGACGCCACGGAGTCGGTTATTCTCGCGGACCTCAAAATCGGCGGGGCGACTCGCAAGGTGCTGATGCAGGCGCCGAAGACCGGATTTTTCTACATTCTCGATCGCAAGACGGGCGAGCTCCTCTCCGCCGAAAAATTCGTGCCGGTCACCTGGGCCGATCACGTGGATCTGAAAACCGGACGGCCAGTGTTCGCCTCCGGACTGCGCGACTTCAAAAACAATTTCAACGGGAAGGTTTTTCTGCACCCGGCGTCCATGGGCGGGCACAACTGGAATCCAATGTCCTGGGATCCCAAGACGGGCCTGGTCTACATTCCGGAAATCGAAAATGACGACGCGGGACTGTTTTCGGGCAAGACCTATCTGCGCGCGTGGGATCCGGTTCAGAGCAAGCACGTCTGGTCCACTCCAGCGGGATATTGGTGGGATCACGCCGGCGTGCTTTCTACCGCGGGAGGGGTGGTGTTCCAGGGCAACGGGCCCGGACATTTCATCGCCTACGACGCGGCGACGGGCAAAGTATTAAAGGATATCGACACGGGCTCGACGATCAACGCCGCCCCGATGAGCTATCAGATCGGCGGAGTTCAGTACGTCGCGGTGATGGCCGCGTGGGGCGGCGGCGGGTGGAGCTGGGTGCATCCGGAAAACGCGGCGACCCAGCGCGGGAACGAAGGCCGCATCCTTGTTTTCAAGCTCGATGGCGGCGCGGTGCCGATTCCGCCGCTGCTCCCGGCGCCGGGACCGATCCCGCAACCCCCTCCGCTGACCGCTTCGGCCGACGAGGTGAAAAAAGGCGGCCAGCTCTTCGGAGCGCACTGCGCATCATGCCACGTGAACCAGCCCGGCAGCGAAGCGCCCGATCTGCGCCGCATGACCAAGGACACCCACGATGCCTTTCACCAGATCGTGCTGCAGGGAATTTTTCAGAATGCCGGTATGCCGCCGTGGGACGACGTGCTGAGCACGGACGACGCCGACGCGATCCATCAGTACTTGATTTCACTGGCCTGGGACGCCTACAACAAGCAGCAGGCCGCGCCGAAGAATTGAGGAAGAGGAACCTTTCAGCGCCTCCGCCGGCCGCCTGCCGCGGATTGTGCGCTAGAATCGGACGAACGAAAGCTCTGCCATGGCCAAGCCTGTAACAGCGATCTACCCCGGCTCGTTTGACCCGGTGACCAACGGCCACCTCGACGTGATTCAGCGCGCGTCCGCGATTTTCGACCAGCTGATCGTGGCGGTGACGCAGAACGTCGAGAAGGACGCCCTCTTTCCGGTGAAAGAGCGCGTCGAGATGCTCGAATCCATCACGTTCGAGTGGCAGAACGTGCAGGTGGAAGTGTTCAACGGGCTGCTGGTCGATTACGCCCGCAATCAAGGCGCGAGCGTGATCCTGCGCGGCATTCGCGCCGTCAGCGACTATGAATACGAGCTGCAGATGGCCATGATGAATCGCAAGCTCGAGCCCGATATCGAAACGGTGTTCATGCTGCCCGGCGAACCCTACAGCTACCTCAGCTCGCGCCTGGTCCGCGAAATCGCGCGGCTGGGCGGTCCCGTGAAAGACCTCGTGCCTCCGATTGTTGCCGAGCGCCTGCGCGCCAAAGTCGGCTAGAATAGGCTGTTGTTCAATTCACAATTTAGAAGGATTCGAAAATGGAACCGGCCGTAGGTGTGAAAACCGAGGAGCTGTTCAAGCTTTCCGAGCGCATCAACCGCATCAACGAATCGCCCACCATGCTGGTGCTGCAGGCCGCCGCGGCGCTGAAGGCCAAAGGCGTCGACGTGGCCGACTTCGGCGCGGGCGAGCCGGACTTTCCGACGCCGGAGCACATCAAGCGCGCGGCGATCCAGGCGCTCGACGAGAATCGGACGAAGTATACGCCTGTGCCGGGCATTCCCGATCTGCGCAAGGCCATCTGCGAATGGCATACGCGCGAGCTGGGGTCTTCCTACACTCCCGCCGAATGCGTGATCAATGTGGGCGGCAAGCACTCGATCTTCAACTCGGTGTGCGCGCTGATCGATCACGGCGACGAGGTGATCATCGCGGCGCCCTACTGGGTGAGCTATCCCGACATCGTGAAATACGCGGGCGGGACGCCGGTGATTCTGGAGACGACCGAAGCGGATAACTTCGTGATGCGGGCGGCGGCGCTGGAAAAGCTGATCACCCCGCGGACGCGGATGGTGATCTGCGATTCGCCGAGCAATCCTTCCGGAGCGGTGATTCCGCCGGAGGAGTACGCGAAGATCCTGGCGGTGTGCCAGCGGCGGGACATCTGGCTGATGGCGGACGAGTGCTACTCGCATTTCACGTACGGCGATGCGAAGCCGTACTCGGTCGCCAGCGTACCTGGGTCGAAGAATTCGGTGATCATCGTGGGATCGTTTTCGAAGACGTTTGCGATGACCGGATGGCGGCTGGGCTACGTGCTGGCGCCGAAACCGCTGGTCGATGCGATTACGAAATTGCAGAGCCAGTCAACGTCGAATCCGACCTCGATCGCGCAGTACGCCGGCGTGGCGGCCATGCGCGGGCCGATGGACGGCGTGGCGACGATGCTGGCGGAATACGCGCGGCGTCGCGAACGGATCGTGGCGGGATTGCGCGCGATTCCGGGCGTGAGCTGCACGGCGCCGCAGGGAGCTTTCTACGTGTTCCCGAATATCTCGGCGCACTACAACGCGGAAATGCCGGACGACATGGTGGTTTCGCGGCTGCTGCTGGAGCGCGAAGCGGTGGCGGTGACGCCGGGCATCGCTTTCGGCGCGCCGGGGCATTTGCGCATGTCCTACGCCACGTCGATGGATCGCATCGACGAGGGGCTGAAGCGAATGGCGCGTTTCTTCGGCAAATCGAAGTGAGCGGCGCGACTTCGTAAACGCATGATCGTTTGCCCAGCGCGACTCGAGCCGGTCTTCAGTCCTCGGCCCTGGGGAGCGCGATCGCTTGCGCCATTTTTCCCGGAGAAGACCGGGCTCGCCGAGCCAGTGGGCGAGGCTTGGATGACCGGCGACAAATGCCTCTTCGCCAACGGCCCGTTCGCCGGACAAAAGCTGGGCGATGCCTGGCCACAAATGCCGCCGGAGTGGGCCGGCACGCGAGCGGATACGCGTGCGGCCTTTCCCCTGCTGGTGAAGTTTATTTTTCCCGACGAAAAACTCTCGGTGCAAGTCCATCCGGACGATTCCTACGCCGCCGCGCACGAATCGGCGGCCGGCGGGCGCGGCAAGACGGAGATGTGGTATGCCGTGCGCGCGCGTCCGGGTGCGGAAGTGCTGGTTGGATTGAAACCCGAGGTCACGCGCGAATCGTTTCAGCGCGCGATCAACGACGGCACCGCGGAAGATTGTTTGGTTCGTGTGCCGGTGTCAGCCGGCGATGCGATTTTCGTGCCGGCAGGCACGGCGCACACGATCGGGCCCGGACTGGTGCTCTGCGAGGTGCAGCAGAATTCGGATCTCACCTACCGCGTTTATGATTACAACCGGCGCGACGCGCAGGGCCGCGCGCGCGAGCTGCATATCGACAAAGCTCTCGACGTGATGCGATTCGGCAAGCAGCTCGGCGGGAAGGTGCAGCCTCTTTCCGTGAACCGGGGTGATCGAATCGAGTCTGCGATTGTTTTCTGCAGGTATTTTGCGGTGCAGCACACGGCGTTTTCGAGGCCGATCCAATGGCGCAATCTGCCGGAGCATTTCAAGCTGGTAATGTTTCTTGAAGGGCAGGGTGAGATCCGCTGGCCCGGCGGGTCGAGCGCGTACGCACCCGGACACACGTGGATGATCCCGGCCGCGCTCGAAACCCACGAATTCGTGCCGGAAGAAGCAACGGCAACTCTGGAGGCCGTGGTGCCGGCCATTGGCGGCGACTGGAACGATACTGCGGAGATCGGAAGGCCGCTCCCAGACCGAAGATGAAGAAGACAAAGGCCAATCCGGTAAAGCGGAGAGACGCGACGAAAACGTCGCTTCCCGCCTGCGCGGTTCTATTGGCCGGCGGGCGCGGCACGCGATTCTGGCCGCGGAGCCGGATGCGCACGCCGAAGCAGCTGCTGAATATCGCGGGCTCGCACACCATGGTGCGCGAAACGATGGCGCGGCTTTCGCCGCTTTTTTCGGCGAAGAACGCGTGGATCGTTACGAACAAGGAGCAGTCGCCGGCGGTGCGGCGCGAACTGCCGGAGATTGCGCCGTCGCGAATCCTGGCGGAGCCGGCGGGCGTGAATACGGCGGCGGCGATCGCGCTGGCCGCGATCCACCTGGTTCACCAGCATGGCGACGCGCTGATGGCCGTGCTTCCCTCGGATTCCTACATCGCGGATGCGCCTGGATATCGCAAGCTCGCGCAGGCGGCGCTGGAACTGGCGCGTACGCCGGGAAATCTGGTGGTGATCGGGATTTCTCCCACGCGGCCGGAGACGGGTTACGGATATATCGAGCGCGGCGTGGCGGCGGAGCGGGCGCGCGGCGTGGCGGCTTATGTGGTGCGGCGATTCACGGAGAAGCCCTCCCGCGCGGATGCGCAGAAATATCTGGCGTCGGGCGATTATCTCTGGAACGCGGGAATGTTTTTCTGGCGCGCGTCGACGTTTCTCGAGCACTTGCAGCGTTTTCTGCCCGCCACACATGACGCCATGCAGGAGCTGGGGGCGTCGATCGGCACGCGGAGATACACGTCCGCGCTGCACCGGATCTATCCGAAGCTTCAGAATATTTCCGTGGACTACGCGATCATGGAGCCGGCGACGCGCGATGCGGGGAATTCGAGGGTTTTCGTGATTCCGGCGAACGTGGGATGGAGCGACATCGGCTCGTGGGCCGCGGTCTACGAGCTGCTGGCGACGAAAGCGGACGCAAACGTCTCGGCAGGTGCGTCGTTTACGCTGGATGCGGTAGGAAATTATCTCTGGAGCCCGAAGAAATTCGTCGCGGCGATCGGCGTTCGCGATCTGGTGGTGGTGGAAACCGAAGACGCGCTGCTGGTCTGCTCGCGCGAGCGTTCGCAGGACGTGGGAAAAATCGTGAAGTGGCTTGAATCACAAAAGTTGAACCGCCTTGTCTAGCTCGCAAAAATCAACAAATTCCGGGATTGCCATCCGCTTCGGTACGGATGGCTGGCGCGGCGTGATTGCCGAGGATTTCACGTTTGCGAACGTGCGGATCGTGGCGCATGCGATCGGGCGATACGCGGCGCGGGCGGAAAGGCCGGGCGCGGGGATCCTGGTCGGGTACGACATGCGCTTCGGCTCGGAGCGCTTTGCGCGCGCGGCGGCGGAGACGCTGGCGGCGGGCGGCACGCCGGTATTTCTGGCGCAGGAGCCGTGTCCCACGCCGGCGGTTTCGTTGCTGGTGCGGCAGCGTGCGGCCGCCGGCGGAATTCAGATCACCGCGAGCCACAATCCGTATCGCTGGAATGGAGTGAAATTCAAGGCCAGCTTTGGAAGCTCGGCTTCTCCGGCGATCGTGGCGCAGATCGAAAAGGAAATCGCGATCGTGCAGCGCGACGGAATTCCCGCCTTGCCGCCGCAGCCGGCGCTGATCCAGCCGCTGGATGTTCGCACTCCCTATCTCGTGACGCTGGCGGAGCTGGTGGATTGGGACCGGCTGCGCGCATCGAAGTTCCGGTTTCTGATCGACCCGATGCACGGCGCGGGCAGCGGCCTGCTGCTGGACCTTTTCCGGCGTAACGGAATCGAGGCGGCGGAAATTCGCGGCAATCGCGATCCGCTTTTCGGCGGGGTGAATCCGGAGCCGATCGAGCCGCACGTGGAGGCCTTGCGGCAAGCGATTCGCGGGAGCGAGTACGACGCGGGATTCGCGCTGGATGGCGATGCGGACCGCATCGGCGCCATGGATCCGGACGGGACGTTCATCACGCCGCATCAGATTTTTTCGATTTTGCTGTGGCATCTCGCGGGCACGCGGAAGCTCGAGGGCGACGTCGCCAAGTCGTTCACGGTGACGAAAATGATCGACAAAATTGCCGCGAAGCTGGGCCGAAAGGTCTGGGAGACTCCGGTCGGATTCAAGTACATCTGCGAAAAGATGCTGGAAGGCAACATCGTGCTGGGCGGCGAGGAAAGCGGCGGCATCGGCACGAAATTGTATTTGCCGGAGCGCGACGCCACGGTAAGCGCGCTGCTGCTTGCCGAGGTGATGGCCTGGCACGGCAAGCGGCTGGGCGAACTGGTGGCGATGCTGCACCGGGAGTTCGGCGAGCATCATTACGGACGCGTGGATTTGACTCTGAAGGACGGGCAGAAAGAACGGGCGCTTGAATATTTCGGCGCGCCGGAGTTGCGGACGTTTCTGGATTGGCCGGTGGTGCGGCGCGAGGATATGGATGGCGTGAAGTTTTATCTGGAAAACATCGGCTGGGGGATGGTGCGCGCGTCGGGGACAGAGCCAATGCTGCGGGTCTATTCGGAGACGATCCGGCCGGAGACGACGGAGCGGGTATTGGATGAGATTGTGAGAATTGCGCGCGGAATTTAGGCCGGTTCTCAGGGGTTGAAGCCCCTGCGTCTTAAAAGCGGACTCCATGTCGGAGCGGAAGCTCCGACCCGCTAGGAACCCGCCTCGGCGCCGCCTGCGATGCGTTTTTGGGCCGCATCGAGGATGCCGTTTAGGAAAGACGGGGATTCCTCGGAAGAGAACTTCTTCGCGAGCTTCAGAGCTTCGTCGATAGCCACCTTGGGCGGCGTATCCTTGTGGGCGATTCGTATTTCGTAGATCGCCAGGCGCAGAATGTTGCGATCGACCGGGGCGAGGCGTTCGAGGCGCCAGTTTTCGGAGAGATTTCCCACCATTTCGTCGATCGCGGGGGACGCTTTTACCGTCGCGTCGAAGAGATGATTCGCGAATTTGCGCGTGTCTTCCGAGGCGTGCGCGGTTCGCCAGAAGAATCGCTTCACCTGCGCCGGCTCTTTCTGAGCCATATCCCATTCGAAAAGCATCTGGAGCGCGAATTCCCGGGATTTGTGGCGGTGGTAGCTCATGGGCGCCGCTTCGCGGATTTCGGGCGGCGCGCGGCACGAGAGGATCGCGGTTTGGCGGCCGGCGGAGGCGAATTGCGGGCGTTCGCCGAGTAAGTTCGCGACAACCGGGCCATCTCGATGGCGCCAAGTGCGGCGGCGTAGCCTTTGTTGGTGTCCTTGCCGCCGGCGCGCGCCAGCGCTTGTTCCTTCGTGTCACAGGTGAGCACGCAGAAACCAACGGGCACGCCGCTATCCAGCTGCGCCAATTGTATCCCCCGCGCCGTTTCGGAACAGACGTAGTCGTAATGCGAAGTTTCGCCGCGAATCACGCAGCCGATGCAAATCAGCGCGTCGAAGCGTCCCGTAGCCGCCATTTTCTTCGCAGCGACCGGCAGTTCAAATGAGCCCGGCACTTTGACGATTTCCAGCTGCTTGCGATCGACGCCCGAATCGGAGAAGCCCTCGAGCGCGCCCTCGAGCAACGGTTCCGTGACGAAATCGTTGAACTCCGCAACCGCCACGCCGAAGCGCAGCGTGCGAAGATCGGCACCGCGGCGCACATCCGAGCCGGCGCCCGGGCGCACTTTTAGCTTTGCGTGTCCCGCCATAGGACTCCAACTATATCTTAGGGAGTTGCCAGCGGCACCAGAACGTTGCCGCCTTTATGCCGGGCCTCATCGAGACCCGCCTCGACGCGATTGATCCACTCGGTGACGCGATCTTCGGTTTCGTCGCCCGGGCGTGACGACGCCTCGGCGACGATGGCGCTGGCCGTCAAATCCTGCTGACCCCAGGGCGGCGTTACGGTGCCTGCCACTTGACGCAGTTTTTCAGCGAGCGCCCGGGCATTCTCCAGCGAAGTATTGGGCAGAACGAAAACGAGCGACCAGGCGGTGTACTTCACGGCAATATCGGTCTGGCGCACCGCGGAGGAGAGCGCGCGGGCCAGGTGTTCGACGTATTGCTCGACGGCCGCGTCGCCCTGCTCACGCAGCAGCTCGCCGCCGCGGTCGATCTGCACGATCACGAGGGAAAGCGGCGTGCCCTGCGTGCGCGCCCGGTTGGATTCCACCAGCAGGCAGTCGATGTAGGCGCCGCGGCTGAGCAAGCCGGTTTTTTCGTCCGCGACGGCGAGCGATCGAACCAGCGATCGCAGACGGGTGTGGTTCACGGACATGACCAACTGGTCGCCGACAGCCTGCAGGAAAAAGCTCTCGTTCGGTTTCCACTTTCGGCCGCCGGCATCGCCCACCAGCAAGACGCCGGCCGGGGCCTGCGATTCCTTGTCGGTCAGCTCAACGGCCAGAGCGGATTCGAGACCGAGCTCGCGAAGGCTCGGGGCGTTGGCGGCGTGCAGCTCGATGCCGCCGAGCGCATCGGGAGACGCCTTGGTGGCGAGAGGAACAATCGATGGAATTCGTGCGGTGCCCGCGGCGAGCGTGCCGGGAGCGAAGTATTCGGCGGTGAGCTGCGAGGCTTCGCCGGCGGAGCCGACCACTACCAGGCAACGCGTGACTTGCAGATATTTGCCGATTTCCGCGGCGGCGCTGGCGATGATCTCTTTCGGCGTGGACTGGCGATACAGCAGACGATTGATTTCCGCGATGGCCGCCAGGTCGCGATGGGTTTCCGCGGGCATCGGCGCGGGAGCGGGGGGCGGAGGAGGAGCGGCTTCCACCGGCGCGGGCCTGGCGGGCGCCGGGGCCGCCGGAGCAGCCTTGCGCGGCGCTCCCTTGGGCCACCAGTTGGCGCGCTCGTAGAGCGCTCGCAGGCGTTCGTTGCGGTTTTCTTCCTCGGGAAACAACTCGGCGATGCGCTCCAGGCGTTCGACGGCTTTGCTCTGCAGCGAGTACTGCAAAAAGATTTCGACCTGCACCACAAGATCTTCGAGCGCCTGAGCCGCCCGGGCCTCTTCCGTTACCGGACCCGAGGTGGACGAAGCCTCCGAACCCGCGCCGGTGAATCCATCGGTGCGCGTCGAAACCGTGGCCGCTTTGGCGGCGCGCGACAGCACGTTCTGCAGGAAGGCCGGATCGACTTTGCCTTCCAGTTTGCCGATGCGCTCCTGGTTGCGGTAGTCGTAGGGGTCGATATCGACCAGTCGGTCGAGCGTGTCGCAGGCTTTTTTCAGCTGCGTCGAGCTGAGGTAGAGATCGAAGAGCCGCACGAGCGAGTCGAAATATTTCGTCTCACGATTCATTTCCTCGTAGGCGTGTGCGACGGTTTCCGCCAGCGGCAGCGAATTGGGATACGTGACGGAAAGGCGGTCCATCTGGTTGGAAAGCTCGCCTTCCTTGCGGCCGGCGCGCATCCAGTCTTTGGTTTGCGCCAGCAGCGAGGCGCCTTTGGCGTCTTCTCCAGCGCGAATGTACGCGCCCGTGAGCTCGAAAAGCTTTTCGTAACGGTCGGGATTTTGCTTGTAGTAATTCTCGAAAGCCTGGCGCGAACGGTCGAGCTGTCCGGCCCGCAGCAGGCTTTCGCCGAAGAGCGCGAGGAAGGCCGTGTCTTTTTCATTCGGCGCGAAAGGTTCGAGCAGCGCGACGGCGCCCGCGGAGTCGCCTTTGCGCAATTTGGCTTCGGCGAAAAGCAACGCTCCGGTGCGGTCGCGCGGCACTAGCCGGTGGGCGCGTCCAAAATATTCGAGCGCTTCATCCAGGCCCCCGCTGGCCAGCGTCAGTTGCCCGGTCCGCAGGTAACTTCGCGCGGCCATATCCGCGTGGCGGAGTTTTTCGGCGAGTTCGCCGAGCGCCAGATGCCGCGCGGCATTTTCCGGATCGAGCAGGGCCATGCTCTCGTAGCAGGCCATGGCTTCGATGCCGCGTTGCTGCTCGAGATAGAGTTCGGCGGCGGCGGAGAACTGCTCAATCGCTTCCGAAGCGTGATTCTGCTTTTGCAGCAGCGTGCCGTAGCGCATCAACCGGTCGGGCGGCTGCGGATAGGGACGCAGAAAGCGGCCGAAAATCGCGGAGGCCTTGGCGGCGTCGCCCACGTCCAGCAGGCGGTCGAACTGGATTCCGAAATATTGCGCGGCTTGCTCGGGTTCGTTCAGCCGGGTATGCAGATCGGCCAGACCCTGCACGGCTTCGCTATTGGAGGGAGACTCGTCCAGGACGGCTTCGTACTCCGACACCGCTTCGCGCAGTTTGTTTTTCTCGAGACTGCGGCGGGCACGCTCGAGGCGCTTTTGGATGTCCGAGGCCATAGGTGTACGCGTGCCTCGGAACCAAGCCGGGCGCGCGGCTGTATCTCAATTTTACCCCGGCGGACTCGGAGGGCCTGGAAGGAAATCCAGTGGATGTGTCGATGATGTGCCGAGGTTGTGCCCTTAGAAAGCCTGATCCAAGCCGGCACAGGGTTCCGCGCTAGATCCCTTTGCGCGGCAGGCCTTTCACTTTCTGCCTCATGCTGCCGAACGACATGCCGCTGCGCAGCAGCGCTGCGAATCCCAGCAGGGCCAGCGGGATGGTGAGCGCAAGAAAAGCGAAGATCGAAAAACCGGTAGCGCGGGTCTTCTCGACGTTGAAAATGCTCAGGCCCAGGACGCAGAAAAACTGGTAGGAGCCGACGTTGGCGGGGGCGTTGGGCAAGGACACGCCGAGGTTGATGATCAGCAACACCACCGCTCCCGAGAGTATCGAAAGCGGCAGACCGTAGGCGCGCATCACAGCCCAAAGCCCGAAGACCTGGCACAAAGGGATGGCCATGGAAGTGAGCACCGCGGCGTAAAAGCTCGGCGACGTGCCGATGGCATGTAAGTCAGTGAGCACGGCCATGAATTTGCCGGGCAGATGGGCCTTCCTGCCGTCAACCGGCCGGTTCTTGCTGAGCTGGATTTCCACCCACAGGATCACGATGCCGACGATGAAGAGCAGAAAAAGCGTCACGTAAGCGAGGATGTCCGCGATGCGGCGATCGTCGCGGGGAAAGTTTCCGTTCCAGAGCGAAACCATCGAGAGCGCGGCGGTGGTGATGACCAGGTCCACGAACCGCTCGACCCCGACTGACCCCAGAACCCGCCCGATTCCGATCTCCTCGGAGTTCGCCAGCAAATAGCTCCGAAGCACTTCGCCCGGCCGCAGCGGGAAGACCAGGTTCGCGAACAGGCCCGCGAACACGGCGCGAATCGAGCGGCTCACGCGCACGTTGCCGAACGGAGCCAGCAGGAATTTCCAGCGCAGAGCCTGCATGATGTAGCTCAGGACGTCGCAACCCATCCCGATCAGCACCCATTCCCAGCTGACGTTGGCGAGATTCTTGAGTTCCTGGACGATGTGGAAATCGTGAAGCACCCAGAAAAGACAGATCGTCGCCAGGCCGTATCCGATGAAGAGAAGCAGCTTGGGCCGCTTCTGGAAGGCATTCTGGGTGGCGGTGTTCAACGGGCGGCATCCATGAGGGCCGAGGGGAGATCCAGAGCGACTACGGAACACCGAAAGACAGGAGCGTGCCAGCCGAATTTCGTCTCAGACCGCCACCAGCGCATCTTCGCTCCTTGGATTGTCGGGTTGTTCCATCACTCGCTCGCGGCTTGGCGAGGAGCGCCGTGCTGACGTTCTGGATTCGCCGTGCGTGCTGCGTTGTCGCCTACCGGATCGACCAACCCTTTGCCGCGGCGCGCCACCGCGGGGGAAAGGGGGTTTGCCGGCCACATGAGGGCACAGAAGACCCGAAAAGCTCGGTACAGCCTACGACATCGCTGGCCGACAGGCAATGCCGGCCGTGCGATTCCCGATGGCGGATTTGGGCCTCCAACGGAAGGCTTCGGCGCCCGAACGGCGAAATGTCGGGGGCGAACTGCATCCTGCGTACACGATTTCATCGCCGGATAGGCGCTTCGTTCGCGACGAAACGCCGGGTCTCGCCTCCGCCGCCCAATCGGCGTATTATTCTTCAGCCGATGAAATTCGCCGCCCGAGATTGCGCTATCGCCCGCCACGATTCAATCGAATGAAGACCGCCAAAGAGGTGGATCGCCGCGAACGAGTGCTGTTGCTGGGCGTAGCCCTGCGCGGACGGTTGAAAGGCGCGCCTGGTGGGCCCACCGCGGCCAGCCGGGACTCGCTGATCGAGCTGGAGGAGCTGGCAGAAAGCGCCGGCGCCAATATCGTGGGCAGCTTACTGCAAGTCCGCGATGCTCTCGATCCCGCCACGCTGGTCGGGCGCGGCAAGCTGGACGAAATCCGCGCCGAGGCCCAGGCGCGGCGGGTGCCGCTGGTGATCGTCGATCACGACTTGACCCCGGTACAGCTGCGAAACATGGAAAAGGGCACGGACTGCCGCGTGATCGACCGCACGCAGCTGATCCTGGATATTTTCGCCACCCACGCGCGGTCGCGCGAAGGCCAGCTGCAGGTCGAGCTCGCGCAGCTCAATTACCTGCTGCCGCGACTGACGGGTCGCGGCCAGGAACTTTCCCGGCTCGGCGGCGGTATTGGCACGCGCGGTCCCGGCGAGCAGAAACTCGAAACCGACCGCAGGCGCATCCGCGAGCGCGTGGCCAAGATCAAGGCGGCCATCGAAACCGTGCGTCGGCAGCGGACCACGCGACGGCGCGCCCGGCAGGCCGTGCCTCTCGGGATGGTCGCATTTGTCGGTTATACGAACGCCGGGAAGTCCACATTGTTTAACGCGCTGACCCAGGCGGGCGTGCTTTCCTCGTCGAAAATGTTCGCCACGCTCGACCCCACCATTCGCGCGGTGCGATTGCCATCGAAGCGCCGCGTGCTGCTCTCGGATACTGTGGGATTTCTGCGCGATTTGCCGCCCGATCTGATCGCGGCGTTTCGCGCCACGCTCGAGGAAGTGCAGGAAGCCGCGCTGATCCTGCACGTGACGGACATTTCCAATCCCAATCACGCCGAGCAGGATGAAGAAGTTTTGAAAGTGTTGCGCGAGCTGGGTGTTGAGGACCGGCCGCGATTGCACGTGTTGAATAAGGCCGACCGGCTGAGCGCGGACGACCGGAAATTGCTGATCCGCGCCAAGGGCGAAGCGAACGGCACTGTGTGCATCTCAGCGGTCACCGGCGAAGGGCTGGAAACTCTGCTCGCGCGCATTGACGCGGCCATGCCCGTGGATCCCATCTTGAGAACGCGGCTGCGCATGCCGCTCGCCGACGGCCGCCATCTGGCGCTGGTGCAGGCGCGCGGGCGCGTGCTGCACTCGGAAGTCGTCGACGGTCACTTTCTGGTCGACGCTGAATTGCCGCAGTCAGCCGTGCGTCGGCTGCAGGATTTTGTCCTCGAATAAGATTCGATTCGCGAGCTTTCCCGCAAAAAATATGTTCTGAGAAAAGTCCACAGGCGCCGGTGTCCCCACTCGACTTCTTTGCCTTCTAGGATGGATCGTCCGCCATCGGACGCATTCGATCCACGGCCGGCAACCCGCCGGCAAAGGAAGGCAAACCATGAAACGATTGTCCGCAGCTTTGTTCCTCTTTATCGCGATGCTCGCGTTTCCGGCACACGCGCAGTACACCGTGAAGCTCAGTTGGACCGCCAGCTCTTCGGCAGCGGCGAATCCCTCGCTCACCTACAACGTCTACCGCGCATCCAGTTGCGCCGCACGATTCTCGAAAATCAACTCTGTCCCGGTGACGGGCACAATGTTCGTCGATAGTGGCGCCGGCAGCGGCGCGGCGTACTGCTACCAGGTGACGGCCGTGCTGGCCGGCGTCGAAAGCGCACCGTCAAACCAAGCTTCCGCAGCCGTGCCACCACCGTCGGACCGCCAGGCTGTCTGTTCTCATCGTGGGCCGATCGTGGGCTGGCTGCGGTGCCTCGGGGTGCGCCCGAAGCGTCAAACCGCCGTGTCGCCGACCGCGCCTTGACCTCGCTCCGGACTCCCTCGAGACGCCTGCAGTCGTAACTCCGCGAATCGCCACCCTTGTTTGCCCAGGGAGTCCGGTGGAAATCCCTGTGGAAAAGGTGACGCGATTTGCTGCGTCACGGCGACCTCGCAGGAAGCCCCTATTTATGGGCGATTCCCATAGGGCGTCTGTAAGTACCTGTAAATTAGTCGGTTATACAGCGATTGGCTGGCCTGTCGCTATTGCACAACAATAGGGCAGGCCAGTTATCGTGCCACGGGAATTTGCACAGCTCTGGGGCACAGTACGCGCCTAAGAGTTACTAGCTTCGGGATTTGTCTTTCTCGATACCTTTGAATCCGATTGGGCCGCTGACGATTGCGTTTCATCGCTTCGGCGGTACCGTTGACTCGGCCTGTAGCGGAGTCTATATTCGTGGTGCGTTCGCGGCCTTATGTGGGCCGCGCCGAGCTGTTTCTCGAGATCGAAATGAACCTGCCGAACAGCCTCACGGTTCTCCGAATTTTCTTCGTGCCGCTCCTGGTCGTCGTGCTGCTCACTCGCCAGCCGAACTGGAATTTCTGGGGACTTCCATTTCATTTCGAGGTTTGGGGCGTACTGATCTTGCTGGTGGCCGCCGCCACGGACGCCGCCGACGGCTACATCGCGCGCAAGCGGCGCGAAATCACCACCCTCGGAATTTTGCTCGATCCGGTGGCGGATAAGTTGCTGATCATCGCCGCCTTCATCCCGCTGGTGCAGATGCATCTGGTGCAGGCGTGGATGGTGGTGATCATCGTGGGGCGCGAATTCATCGTGATGGGGCTGCGCGAAATCGCTTCGGTGGAAGGTCTGGTGATTCCGGCCAACGCCCTGGGCAAGACGAAAATGATTTTGCAGGTGATGGCGGGCTGCACGATTATCCTCACCGCGAATCACCCCGCCCTGAAGAGCGTCGGCCTGGTGCTCCTCTGGCTCGTGGTGCTCAGCGCCGTGGCCTCCGCGATCCACTATTTCCAGATGTTCTGGAGCCAGATCAATTTCCGCGTGCAGGAGCGCCGCCGGCGCAGTGTGTTGCTGGTGGAAGCGAAAGACAAACCCCAGGATGTTCTCTCCCGGTAGTATCGATCGGAACCGGCTGCTGGAAATCGCTCGCCAGTCGTTGCAGGCCGCTGTCGAACGCCGCGAATCCCTCGAAAACCGGCCGGCATCGCCGGTGCCATCCGGCGCCACCGGTGCCTTCGTCACGCTGCGCAAACGCGGACGGCTGCGCGGCTGCATCGGCCAGGTCGGCACCGGGCAGTCGCTGGACGTGGTAGTGGCCCACTGCGCCAAAGCCGCCGCGCTCGAAGATCCGCGCTTCCAGCCGGTGCGGCCGGATGAACTCGCGGAAATCGAAATTGAAATCTCCGCTCTTTCCCCGCTCCAGGAAATCTCCCCGGAGGCGATCGAGGCGGGAAAACATGGCCTGATGGTGAGTCGCGGATGCCAGCGGGGGCTGCTGCTACCCCAGGTGGCTACGGAAATGGCCTGGAACTCCCGCAAATTGCTGGAAGAAACCTGCGTGAAGGCGGGGCTGGAGCGTGGCGCCTGGCGCGACCGGGAAACGACAATTCAGGGATTTACCGCGGAAGTTTTCAGCGAATCGGAATTTCAGCGCGAGAAAAAGCCCGGCCACGAGGGCCGGCCCGATGGACGCGGAAAGCCCGGTTACTCGATTTCGACGTAGTCGCCCGGGAAGATCTCGCGCAGCGCGAAGGTGATCAGCACCGTAGCCGAATTCGGCCCGGTGCGCAGGACGATTCCTTCGCCGATATCTTCTCTCGGCGTATTGGTCCAGTCGTATTTCTTCGGGGCGGCCCCGAAACCGTAGATGCCGACATCCGGAATCGCGTCACCCTGCTCCATATCGAAGGAATAGCGCGGCGTCTGATAGTCCGTTTCGTGCTGCGTGCCCTGGAACCGGAAGATGCGGAAATAATCGCCCACCTTCACGTTCTGCGAAGCGCCCAGGTTCACGTAGACGATGTCGTTGTTTCCCACCTGCGCCTGAAATTTCTTGCCGGTGATCACCATCGCCATCGGCTTGCCATCTGCCGGCGCGAAGCGATCGAAATTCGCTTCCGATTTCAGCGGCGGAGCGGGCCGTGGAGTGAACGGCAGCACGATGTCCCCGCGCTGCATGTAGTCGCACTCGTTTTCAACCTGCCCGATCGAAACGCCTTGTCGTGCGCTGACCACGCGAATGCGGCCTTCGTCCTCCCACACCGTACCCATCTTGTGCAGGATGTTCCATTCCCACTTCGTCCATTCGATGCCGTAGGCGTCCTTCACCGCGCGCACCACCGAGAATTCGTCCCCCGGCTTCACGCCCTGGTCCGAACCCTTGTTGATGTAGACGTAGTCGCCTTCGTTGAAAATGATCTTGTAGTTGGACTGCTCGCCTGTGATCAGGATGGTGTCGTGCGGCACAGCCTCGGTGGTCACGATGCCGGAGCAATAGATATCGCTTGATCGCGGGACGGCGGGCGCTACTCCCTGCGCCGCGGCGGCAATCCCGGAGAGTCCCAAAAATAGACCTGCAAGGACGATTTTCCCACGCATCACACTCGCTCCTTATGAAATCCCATTGCGCCCAGAGCAGGCGCCAGCCCATGAATCGACTGTAATCAACGCCCCAAGGGGCGTCAAGACAATGGTCTGCCGGGCTTTACACATTGTGCACCGCATGGTAGAAGCAAGGTCTCCCTCGTCTGCGGCGGATCGGGGTGCGGCCGGAAACCTCCGGAAACGATTGGAAAATCAGCATGTTAGGGCGAGACAAAGTCTGCGCCGTTGTGGCGGCGCCTGACGCGCGGTCTATGCGCACCCAGCTCCGGCGGGCACTTCGGCACACGCGCACCGCGGAACTCAGGCTTGACTGGCTTCGCGACGACGCCGAAATCGTCCGTTTCGTCAGGTTGCTGGCGCGCCTCCGCCCCCGCGCCACCATGATCGCCACCTGCCGCCGCCGCGAAGCCGGCGGACGCTACCGCGGCACAATCGCGAAGCAGCTCGTGCATCTCGCGGACGCCATTCAGGCCGGCTGTGAGTGGTACGATTTCGAAATCGAGACGCTCAGAAAATGCCCGCGGGAACTAGTAGATGTAGTACTCGGCGACGCCCGCCAACTCGCATCCGCACATTTCTTCGACCGCATCCCGAAGAGTCTTCCGCGTGTCGCCGCTGAACTCACCAGCTACAAGCCTCGCGCAATCAAAATCGCCGCGCACTGCGATTCGCTCGCCCAGGCCCGCTCTCTGCTCAACTTTGGCCGCAAGCATCGAAATATAGTGGCGATTCCGATGGGCGATGTGGGATTGCCAGCGCGGTTTCTGGCCCTGCGCGCGCGAAATGGCTTTGCCTACGCTCCCGTTGAGCGCGCCACCGCGCCGGGCCAGATTTCGCTCGACGAAATGATGCGCGTCTATCGCGCCGATCGTTTCGACGCCCGAACGCAGGTTTACGGCGTCATCGGCAATCCGGTGGGCCATTCGCTTTCGCCCGCCATGCAGAACGCCGGCTTTGCCGCGCGTCGCATCAACGCCGTTTATCTGCCCTTCCTTGTGCGCGACCTGAAGGATTTCCTCGCTTCCGTCGAGCCTCTGGGTATCGGCGGATTCAGCGTCACCCTGCCGCACAAGGAAAAGATTCTCGGCGTGCTCGATGGCTGCGATCCGCTGGCCGAAAAAATCGGCGCAGTCAACACGGTCATCGCTCGCGCCCGCGGCCAGCTCTTTGGCTACAACACCGATTACGTAGGCGTCCTGCGCTCGCTCGAGCGCCGCATCCCGTTGCGCGGCAGCCGCGTGCTGATCGTGGGTGCCGGCGGAGCGGCCCGCGCCGTGGCCTTCGCGCTCGCCCAGGCCGATTCTTCGGTGTGCATCTGCGCCCGGCGGGCGGCGCGCGCGAAATTGCTGGCACGCGCGGTCGGCGGCGAGGCGATCGCGCGTGCGCACCTGCGCCGCGAGTTTTTCGACGCTATCGTGAACGCGACA
>Ga0335085_10003670_pt1 | contig 26244 bp, 16 predicted proteins | sample Lox_Sample_45_FD_206712 | JGI IMG/M metagenome (GOLD analysis project Ga0335085, IMG submission 206712) | Soil microbial communities from Loxahatchee National Wildlife Refuge, Florida, United States - Lox_Sample_4.5 | ecosystem: Environmental > Terrestrial > Soil > Wetlands | place: USA...
TCGCGCGAGCACGTTGAGCGCGAGCACGAACAGGATCAGGAGCAGCGCCGCCGCCCACGCCTCTTCGTGTTCGGCGGGGGTGGTGGCTTCGGCGAGCTGGTAGATCCTGAGCGGTATCGACGGAAGCGCCTGGGAGGGGCTCGTCGTGACGCCCTGCGAGGTCAGGATCGACGACGTGAACAGCAGCGGCGCCGTCTCGCCCGCCACGCGTGCGACGGCGAGCAGGGCACCTGTGATGAGGCCGCTCGCCGCAGTCGGGAGCACCACCCGGAAGACGAGTCGCCAGCGCGTCGCCCCGAGCGCCAGCGCGCCTTCGCGCAGGCCCATGGGCACGAGCCGCAGCACCTCCTGCGCCGAGCGGGCCACGATCGGGAGCATCACGATCGCGAGCGCGAGCGCCCCGGCCCAGCCACTCTGCTGATGGCCCACGACGAGCAGGCCGAAGATGAAGATGCCCGTGACGATCGTGGGGACGCCGTTGAGCATGTCGAGCGCGAAGCGCACCACCGCAGCTGTGCGCGGTCGTGCGAACTCGGAGGTGTGGATGCCGATCAGGAGACCCACCGGGATCGCCATGACGCTTGCCAGCACGACCAGCACCAGGGTGCCGACGATGGCGTTGGCGATGCCCCCGCCGGTCTGGCCGAACGGGACTTCGCTGTGGATGAAGAAGTCGAGGTTGATCGCCCCGACGCCCTTCACGAAGACCGAGATGATCACGATCGCGAGCACCACCACCGCGGCGACCGCGGCAAGCGTCGCCACGCCCTCCATCGTGCGGTTGACCGCCCGGCGGCGGCGCAGCCGGGCATCGCCGGCCAGCAGGGTCGCCCCCACGGCAGGTCCCGGGCCCGCGCTCATTGCACGCCTCCGAGCACGGCGGGCACGCGCGTCGCGCTGCGCCTGACGATCAGCCGCGCCACGACGTTCGCGATCAGCGAGAGCACCAGCAGGATCGCCGCCAGGTAGGCGAGCGAGGAGATCTGCAGCGTCGTCGTCGCGCCGGCGTACTCGGTTGCGATCCGGCTGGCGAGCGTCGAGCCGGGTTCGAAGAGCGAAGCGTGGATCGCGGTGGCCGTGTTGCCGATCACGAGCGCCACCGCGATCGCCTCGCCCAGCGCCCGGCCGAGCCCGAGGATCACCGCGCCGACGACGCCGGAGCGGGAGTACGGCAATATCACCATGCGCACCACCTCCCAGCGCGTGGCGCCGAGCGCGAGCGCGCCCTCCTTGAGGTCGTCCGGCACGGTGTCGAACACCTCGCGCGTGACGGAGGACACGATCGGCACGGTCATGATCGTGAGGATCACGATCGCCGTCAGCAGGCCAACCCCCGAGACGGTGCCCGAGAAGAGGGGTATCCAGCCGAAGACCGAGTTGAGCGCCGGCTCGATCGTATTGCGCATGGCCGGTGCCAGCACGATCAGGCCCCACAGCCCGAGCACCACGCTCGGGATCGCCGCCAGGAGTTCCACCAGCGTGGCCACAGGGCGGCGCACGCCGCGTGGCGCCAGCTCGGTCAGGAAGAGGGCGATCGCGATCGACACCGGCGCGGCGACCAGCAGCGAGAAGAAGGAGGTCACCGCGGTCCCGTAGAGGAAGATGGCGGCGCCGAAGCCGTAGGTGCTGGTGCCCTGGCTCGGGTTCCAGTTTTCACTCGTGATGAAGCCGAGGCCGTACTTCGAGATCGATTCGCCGGCGAGGTCGAAGACCTTGTAGGCGAGCCCGATCAGGACCAGCACGGCGAGCGCGGAGGCAAGCCATGTGAGCGTCCGCAGAACGGGGTCCCCAAGGCGGTCCGCCGCGCTGCGGTGCGCGCTCGTCAGCCTCTGCGGCGGCGCTGCGGAGGTCGAGGGGTGGGCTGCCAAGGCGCTTCTGGGTGTGGGCTGCGTTCGGTGTTTCGGTGAACTTGTGGTTCGGACCTGCTCGGTTGCGCGGAAGGCGCCGATGCGCCGCGCTGGCCGGCCGCAGCGCATCGCGGCCGGCCGGGAGGACCCCGCCGTTGGAGGCTACGCGATCCGCGGGCGGGGTGCTCTCACTGCGGTTCCTCTGCTATTCGATCTTCGCGATCGTGGCTTCGCTGGCCTTGACCACGGCTTCGGGCAGCGGTGCGAAGTCGAGCTTCGCGCCGAACTTCTGACCCTTGGTGATGGCCCACGTGAGGAACGGCTTCAGCGTGTCGGCCTTCGGTGCCTTCAGCGGCACGAGCACGTAGGTGAACGTGGAGATCGGGTAGGCGCCCCGCGCGCTCGCCGGGGGATCGACGATCGAGACTTCGTTGTTCGCCGGGATTTCCTTCAGCGCCGCCGCCGCCGCTTCGAAGCTCGGCGGGCCCGGAACCGGGTACTTGCCGGCCGCGTTCTGGATCAGCGCGAAGTTGAACTTGTTGGCGAGCACGTAGGAGATCGCGATGTAGCCGATCGACCCCGGGGTCGAGGTGATCGCGCTGCCCACGCCGGAGTTCCCCTTGCCACCGATGCCCACGGGCCACTTGACCTGCGTGGAGGTCCCGATCGAGGACTTGAATTCGGGGCTGATGTGCGAGAGGTAGTTGGTCACCGCGAAGGTGTCGCCGCTGCCGTCGGTGCGATAGACCGGGGTGATCTTCGTCGAGGGCAGGCTCACGCCGGGGTTCAGCGCGGCGATCTTCGAGTCGTTCCAGGTCGTGATCTTGCCCATGAAGATTTCGGCGAGCACGGGCCCGGTCAGCTTCAGTTCGGCGGGGACGCCGGGGACGTTGTAGGCGATCGCCGTGCCCGCCAGCGCCCACGGGATCTGCACGACGCCGTTCGCTTCCTTGAACTGGTCTTCGGTCAGGGGCGCGTCGCTGGCACCGAAGTCCACGTCACGCGCGATGATCGAGGAGATGCCGCCGCCGCTGCCGATGGCGCTGTAGGCCACGGACACGCCGGCTTCCTTGTTGTATTCCGGCTCCCATGTCGACAGAAGCGGAGCCACCAGCGTGCTGCCGGCACCCACGAGCTGCTTCGAGTTGCTCGAGCTGGATGAGCTCGAGCTGCCGCACGCGGCGATTCCCACCATGAGCGTTGCGGCAGAGACGAGCACGCCGAACTTCCTGGTCATACAGCATCTCCTCTGGGTTGAGGTGTGGTTTCGATGACGCCTGCCGGCGCGGCCACGCGGGGCCGGCCGGGCGCCGCGCGGATGTCATCAGGCACCCGTGAGCGTGATGTGAACAATTTGTGAAAGAAGCGTCTGTGCGGTGCGGCCGGGAGCACGTCAGGCGTGGGTGCTGAGGTCGCGCGTCGGCGCGCCGGATCCGTCCCCCGCCGTCGAATGGCTCGGCTGGAAGCGATAGCCGAAGCCCTGATGTGTGTGGATGAAGCTGCGGTCGGGCACGGCGCTGCGCAGCTTGTCGCGCAGCCTGCTGACGTATACGTCGACCGAGCGGTCGCCGGCGCGCAGCTCGCCTCCCCAGGCCTCTTCGTAGAGCTGCTGACGGGTGGCGATCGTGCCCATGCGGCGGACCATCGCCACGAGCAGTTCGAACTCACGCACCGATAGGGTGAGGGGGCGCCCCGTGGCGAGCACGAGCCCGTCGGCCGGCCTGATCTCCAGCTCGCCGGCGTAGAGGATCTCCCCAGTCTCCATTTCAGTGCTCCGCGTCCCGGTTGAGACGGCCATCGGACCAGTCTCGTCAGGCCCGAATCTAAAGGCGTTGTAAACCCGTGACGAGCTTGTGAAAAGCTGGTGAACGGAGCGCATTGTTTCGGCGGTTCGCGTGTTGCGAAGCCCGCCCGGTCAGGGGTCCCGGCGGCGCCCGGCGCGAGATGGGATCGCCGCGTGGGCCGACCCGTCAGACTGTCCCGCCATGCCACTGCGCAACCGCTTCGATCGCACGCTCGCCGACCTGCTCGAGGAGTCCGGCCGCAACGTCCAGCGCGCCGCGCTCCTGCTGCGCGACATGCTCAGCGACTACCCGGAGCGCGCCGCGCTGGCACGCGACCTCAAGGTCTGCGAGCAGGACGGCGACAGGATCGCCCACGACATCTTCCATCGCCTGGCCGCCGGGCGGCGGGTGCGCGCCCCGTTCGACGCGGGAGACGGCCACCAGCTCGCCACGGCGCTCGACGACGTGGTCGACTTCGCCGAGCAGGCGGCCACCGAGCTCGGGCTGTATCGCGTGGAGGCGCCCATGGAGCAGGCCGTCGAGTTCGCCGACATCCTCGTGGGCGCCGCCGAGCAGATCGCCTCGGCCCTGCGCTGCCTGCGCTCGGGCACCGACCTGAGCCCGCACCTCGTCGAGATCCACAGGCTCGAGAACGAGGGCGACCGCGTCCAGCGCGACGCCGTCGCCTCGCTCTTCGCCGGGGGCATCGACCCGATGATGATCATCCGCTGGAAGGACATCTTCGAGTCGCTCGAGGCCGCCGTCGACGCCTGTGAGCGGGTGGCGCACATCCTCGAGGGCATCACCCTCAAGCGGCGCTGAGCGCCGCTTGGACGCCTCCGCGGATGCGCGCGAGGAGCCGGCTCAGCGCTATTCGAGCGTGCTCGCCGGGGCGCTCAGCTCGACCTTCGCGCCGCCGCCGGAGGAGCCGATCATGAAGATCTGAAACGGCGCCGAGCCGTGGGCGCCGACCTGTGAGAGGACGGCACGCCCGGCCGCCACGACCTTCCCGCCGCGCTCGGCCACGCCGTAGACGACGAGGGCCTCCTGCGTGACCGGCGAGGGATTGGAGACGGTGCCGGCGGTGGCTTCCCCGAGCGCCGCTTCTTCGACCGAGTGAACGTCAGAGATCCTCATCTGGGGCAGGCTCGCCGCTGGCTTCGCGACCGGGGGGACTTCGCCGAGCAGCGCCGCCACGGTGGCACCCTTGGCGGATCCTCCCACGCCCAGCTGGACCTGGTCGTCCACCCAGGTGAATTCCTCTCCCGGCAGGAGCAGTGGCACGCTCACCAGCGAGCCGGTGATGCCCGGCGCCTTGTTCGTGTAGAGCACCTGCCCGTTTGACCCGTGCACGGTGATCTCGATCGGCACGTCGCTGAGCGCGTGGGGCGAGTCGTTGCGCATCGTGACGGTCGCCGCGTAGGCTTCTTCGCCGCTCAGGAGGGCGGTGCCGAGCACCTTGACCACGCTGGAGGGCTTCGTGATCGAGAGCGACGAGCTGTGCAGCGACGGCGCGTGCGCCTTGTCGTAGCGCTCGATCTTCGCGCTCTCTTGCTGGGTGGACTCGCAGGCGGCGAGGGCGGGCGCCCACAGCAGGCAGGCGAGCAGGGCGAGCACCCGGCTCGAGCGGCGCCGCGGGAGGCGTGCCCGGCCGGGCACGGCCGATCTCAACCGAACGCCCCGCTCACGTACTCGCGCGTGCGCTGCTGGCGCGGCTCGCCGAAGACCTGCCGCGAGGTCCCGTACTCGACCAGCTCGCCGAGGTGCATGAAGGCCACGTGGTCGGCCACGCGCATCGCCTGTTGCAGGTTGTGGGTCACGATCACGACCGCCACGCTCTCGCGCAACCCGACGATCAGCTCCTCGATCGTCGCCGTCGAGATCGGGTCGAGCGCCGAGCATGGCTCGTCGAGCAGCAGCACCTCGGGCCGCGCCGCCAGCGAACGGGCGATGCAGAGGCGCTGCTGCTGCCCACCGGAGAGACGGAGCGCCGCTCGATCGAGGTTGTCGCCGACCTCGTCGTAGAGGCCCGCGCGCCGCAGCGCCTCGGCCACCGCCGCCTGCATCTCGGCCCGTCCCGGTCCGCGGCCGGGCAACCCCAGGCGACGCCGGCGCCGCTGCGCGGAGCGCTCCTCGCGCAGCGGGTAGGCGACGTTCTCGAAGACGCTCATCGGGAAGGGGTTGGGCTGCTGGAAGACCATCGAGACCCGGCGGCGCAGGTCGTTCACCTCGAGCCCGTCGATCTCGTCGCCGTCGAGCGTGATGCGCCCTGCGCGGGCCGCCCCGGCGGTGATCTCGGTGAGGCGGTTGAGCGAGCGCAGCAGCGTGGTCTTGCCCGAGCCCGAGGCGCCGATCAGCGCGAGCACCTCTCCCTGGCGCACCGGGAGGGTGACGTCGCGCACCACCCAGCGATCGCCGTAGGCGAGCCAGACCGACTCCAGGTGCATGCGCTCCACGGCCTGCGCCGCCCCGGCGCGCGGCGCCATCGCAGCCCCGGGCTCCGCGAGCCCCGCCGGCGGCCTCTGCACCACGGTGTCGCCCGCCGCGGGAGCCATCGGTGCGGCCACGGGCGAGGCCATCACCGCCGCCGGTTCGACGGGCGCCGGCTGCGGCACCGGCGGCTCGACCACGGTCGGCTTCAGGTGCGGCACGATCCGCCGTGCCGGCGGTACGTGGTGCGGCGAGCGAGAGCCGGGACCGCTCACGGGCGCCTGATCCCCCCGAGGCTTGCGATCGCCCGCCAGACCGAGCGCCGGTCACGTTCGCCGCGGTTGCCGATGAACAGGGCGAGCAGGTTGAGCGCCACCACGAACGCCAGCAGCACGAATGCCGCCGCGTAGGCCTTCTGGGGCGCAAAGCCTTCCCCGGCCGGGGAGTTCTGGTAGACGTAGCTCGTGAGCGTGGTGCCTTCCCCGCGCAGGACGGAGAGCGGGAACGGGCCGCCGGCGCTGAACAGGCGCTCGGTGGCGCCGAGCACATAGATCACGATCGCCGTGTCGGCCATGATGCGGCCCATCCCGAGCGTCGCCCCGCGCGCGTAGTCGGGACGGACCAGCGGCAGCAGCACCTTGCGGACCGTGCGCGCCCGCGTCTTGCCCAGCGCGTGTGAGGCCTCCCGCAGGTGGTTGGGCAGGAGCGCAAGCGCTTCGCGCGTCGAGCCGACGATCATCGGCATGGCGATCAGCGAGAGCGTGATGCCGGCTGTCAGGAACGACTTTCCGACGACCGCGCCGTTCTCCGATCTGCTCGACAGGAAGGCGAAGGCGGGCCGCGCGAAGATGACGAGCGCGAACAGCGCCAGGAGGATGTCGGGCGTGCCCGCGATCATGTCGACCGCGGATTCCACCAGGCGCGCGAGCCACGCCGGGCGTGCGTACTCCGAGAGCCAGACGCCGACCGCCACGCCCAGCGGGGCCGCGATCAGGATCGCCACCGCCGTCAGGATCAGCGTCCCCTCGAGCGGGTCGAGTATGCCGCCGGAGCTCGACTGGTTGGGCGAGGCGTTCTCATGCGTGAAGAGCAGGTGCACGCTCAGGTAGGAGAGGCCTTCCACGGCGAAGAACACCACGATCGCCACCGCGATCAGGCAGAGGCCGATGCCCACGCCCCAGCAGAGGAGGTAGGCGATCCGGTCGCTGAGCGGCCAGGTGCGCACCGAGTCGCGGGTCAGTGAGGCGCGGTAGAGGCCCGGGGGCGGCTTCGGCGCCGGAGCTGGGACGGTGGGGGCCGCGCTGGCCATCGCTAGCTTCTCGTCCCTCTCCTCAGGCGCGCGCGGCGTAGCGCTTGAGCGGCTGCTTGACCGCCCAGCTCGCCAGCGAGAGGAACGCGGTCGAGACGAGCACGACCGCGCCGAGCGCGTACAGGGTGTGGCGCACCGTGGGAACCGAGATCGCCTCGATGTAGCGGACGATCGCCGCCGCCATCGGCTGCACGGGCTCGAAGAAGAAGGTGGTGCCATCCAACGGGTTCGGCGCGAAGCTGCGCGACCCGGCGACCATGTTGAGCATGATCGCCTCGCCTAGCGCCCGACCGGTGGCGAGCACGGTTGCCCCGAGGATCGCCGGCCGGACCGCACGCAGCGACACGCGCCGGATCGTGCGCCAGCGGTTCACGCCGAGCGCCGAGGAGCCCTCGGTCCAGGCGCGGGGGACCGTCTGCAGCGCGCTCACCGTGAGCGCGATCATGATCGGCGTGATCATGACCGCGAGGATCAGCGCGGCCAGCGTGAGGTTCGCGCCGGTGAGCTGCACCACGTAGGCGACCGACCGCTTGCGCCCCTGCGAGATGAAGGTCGCTTCCAGCCAGGGGGCGAGCACGAGTATCCCGAGCAACCCGTAGACGACCGACGGCACGCCGGCGAGCAGTTGGATCGTCGGCTCCGCCAGGCGCCTGACCGGGTACGGCGCGAGCTCGACGATGAAGATCGCGGCGAGGATCGCGGTCGGCAGCGCGATCAGCACGGCGAAGCCGGTTGTGAGGATCGTCGCCCAGATCAACGGCCACGCGTGGAACGTCCAGATCGCGTGCGCCGGGTCCTGCGGCCCGGTGATCATCGCCTTGAACTCCTGGTCCGGTTCACCGCCGGGCAGGAACCAGTGGATGCCGTTGTGCGCGAAGGACGGCCAGGCTTCGACGAGGACCGTGACGAAGACCAGTGCGATGACGCCGAGCAGCGCCGCCGCCGCGGCGCGCAGCGCCCACTCGGTCCGCCAGTCGCCCGAGCGGCCGCTCATGGCCGCCCCACCCGACCCCCGCGGCTCCAGAGGTCGGGCTGAAGGCGCCACCGTCGCCGCAACGGCCTAATGGATCGGGATCCAGTTGGAGGAGATGATCCTGCGGGCCGTGGCGTTGTGCGAGCTCGTGATCCAGAGGATGAAGCGCTTGGCGGCACCCTTGGGGATCCCCTTGGTGACCATCCAGAAGTTGCGCACGCCGAGGTACTGGCCGGATTTCGCGTTGCGCAGCGTGCAGGCGATGCCCTGGTAGCCGACGGGATTCGTGCCCGGGGTGAAGTGGAAGGACACGAACCCGATCGCGTCGCTGTCGTGGCGCACCTTGTTCTGCACGAGGCCGTTGCTTTCCTCGGCCTCGGCGCTCGGGGAGATCTTGAGGGTCGGCCCGAGGAAGATGTTCTGGAAGGCGTCCTGGGTGCCGGAGGAGGAGATGCGGTCCACGAGATCGATCGGGCCGGAAACCGTGGCTCCGGGGACTTCGCTCCATTCACGCACGTGGCCGGTGAAGATCGCCTGCACCTCTTCCTGGCTCAGGTTGGCGAGCTTGTTGGACGGGTTGGTGATCATGCAGACGCCGTCTCGCGCGATCTTGGTGAAGACGAGGTGTTCGGGGTCTCCTTCTTCGGGGTCGCGCGAGGCGTCGCCGATGTCGACGCGGCCATGCGCGACTTCGTTTATGCCCACGTCCGAGGTGCCCTGGCCGACGTGCGGCGTGGGTTCGTGCGTGGAGTTGTGCCACGCCTGCGCGAGCTGGGTCATGAGCGGGTAGATCGAGGTGGAGCCGTCGATCCTGAGCGCCCTGCCGCCGCCGAGCGCCGGGGTGGCCATGACGGTGAGGGCGAGCAGCGGGGCGATCGTGGCCGCCGCGACGGCACCAGCCAGCCGGCCGAGGGGACCTCGCCGGGTCGCTCCGCGCTCGCCTGTGCCCGTCGAGTTGCGCTGGCGGTTAGCTTGCACGTGCTTCAGCTCCTTTGATCGGTCCCTGGATTGGCGGTTGGTCGAGGCGCTCGCTCCGGCTCGCCACGACGCCGCCGAGCCTCGCGACCGGCCTCTGGACGGGCCGGCTGACCCGCGCGCCCGGGACGATTTCGACCGGGCAGGCGAGATCGATGCGCTCCGGCGAGAGTGTCGGGTCGGGTCCCGGACGTGTTGTGAACAAGATGTGATCGTCCGGAGAAGAAACGGTGAAAGGGGATGGCAAGGGCGCCCGCGGGCTTCACGCTGCCGGCGTGGCGAGAGATCCGATGAAGCTTCCCGTGCCGGAGCGCGCCGACACGCGGGCGCGCTCGCCCCTGGCGGCGCGCGCCGCGCTTGCGCTGCTCGCCCTGGCGGCGTTCTGCGGCTCGGCCCCGGAGGCGCAGGCGCTCATCACGCCGGTCAACCCGATCGACGGGCCCAGCGCGGAAATCGTGTCGCTCGGAGGCACCGCGATGGCGCCGGACGGCACCGGCGGCGTCGTCTACCTGAAGCGCATCGAAGAAAGGGTCGGGGAAAGCGTCTTCCACCGCGTTCACGTGTTCGTCGCGCGCTACGCCGACAACCAGTGGTACCCGCCGCAGCGCGTGGACGTCGGACAGCAGTTCGAATCCTCGTTCCCCGCGATCGCCGCCGGCGAAGGCGGGCGACTCGTCGTGGTCTGGGTCAACCACTACTCCTCGACCACGGACGGGCTCTTCTCGGCCTCGCTCGATCCCGGCTCGGCGGGCTTCCAGGCGCCGGTGGCGATCGACCTCAAGATCGGCCAGGCCACCGGCACCTACCCGTCGGTTGCGATGAACGGCGCCGGCACCGCCTACGTCGTCTACCGCGTGGTCACCGCCATCAGCGGCCCGTCGAACCCCGAAATCCCCCCGGGATACGTGGACGCGGAAATCCGCATGGCGCGTTTTGAAAGCGAGTACTGGTCCTCGTTCGGAGTGCCCATCAACCGCAACCCGGCGCAGGCGATGCTCCTGCCCACAGCCGCGAACTCCCCCCGCGTGGGGATCGACCTCACCGGTCAGGCCCTGGTCGCCTGGCAGGAGCCTGACGACAGCTTCATCAACCGCATCTACGCGCGCCGCATCTTCGGGACCGTGCCCGGCGACATCCTGCAGGTCAGCCCGTCGAGCTACCAGGGCCACCCGCTCAACGGGGCGGCCGACGAGCTCGCGCTCGACGTGGGCGGGTTCGGCGAGGGCGCCGTCGCCTTTCGCCAGCAGGCGGCGCCCGGCTCGGGCTTCACGCGCCCGCGCGTCTTCGTGAACGAGATCCCGACCAGCTTCGATCCCTCCGGCCAGAGCTTCAAGGGCGCTCGCCTGGCCGATGGGGGCGGCGCTGAAGGTCCGTTCGGACCGATCGGGGGCCTGTCGGTCGCCGTCGACGGCAAGGGCGGCTTCGACCTCGGCTTCGGGTCGGGCAACGAAAGCCTCGACGTGCCTGGCTCGGAAGTCTCGGTGGGCAAGCCCGTGCGGATCGACGACGGCTCGAGCTCGATACCCGGCGAACCGCTCCTGACGCGCGCCGAAGACGGCGCTCTGGCGGGCGCGTGGAAGGTCGAAGAGCACGGTGCCGGCGCGGTGGCGGTGCTCGAGCGCCGCGCCGACGGGACGCCCAATCGGGAGGTCGTCTCGGCGCCGAGCGGCGGCGCGGTCGGGCAGCTCATGCTCGGCGGCTCGCACCGCGGCGATGCGCTGATCGCGTTCATGCAGGGCAGCGGCGCCGGCGCGCAGATCGCGGCGCTCGCCGTGCGGGCCCCGCCTGGAGAATTCGTCGCCGAAACGCCCTCCGGCTGGGTGCGCTCCGCCCGCATCCCGATCGAATGGGAAGTGCCCGTGGGGGGTGCCCTTCCCGTCACCTACACGGTCCTCGTCGACGACCAGGAGGTCGTCGAAGGCCTCGCCGAACCGCGCTACAGGCTGACCCGCTCGGAGATCGGCAACGGCGTGCACACGATCCAGATCCAGGCCACCGACGCGCTCGGCCAGGTCGTGGCCAGCGTGCCCGCCACGCTGAAGGTGGAGCGCACCCCGCCGAGGATCCGTGTGCGCACGAGCGGGACGAGCGTCACCGTGCAGGTCCGTGACCTGCCCAGCGGGCAGAGCCCGGGGCTCGCGCGGCGCTCGCTGCGGGTGGTGCTCGGCAACGGGCGCACGATCCACGGGAAGCCGGTGGTCCGCTACCGCTACGCGCAGCCGGGCACCTACACGATCCTCGTCAGCGCCGCAGACAAGGCCGGCAACAGGCGCACGCTGAGAAGGCGGGTGCACGTGTCGTGACCGTGCGCGCCACCTCGCTCCGCCCCCGCCCGCGCGCCTTGGCCCGCGCGCTCGCGCTGTTGCCGCTGAGCTGGGCGGCGCTCGGGGCGGGCACTCCCGCGGCGCATGCCATCTACGGCCCGGCCGCCGGCGGGCTCGGCGCGGACCTCGTCTCGGTCGATCTCGCCTCCGACGAACAGGCCAACGGCGTGAGCAGCGACGCGGCGATCTCCGCGAACGGCCGCTATGTCGTGTTCCAGACCACCGCCACCAACTTCTTCGAAGACGACGGCGAAACCGAAGCCGAACGCGAAGCCGCCGAACCGCCCGGGACGCTCCGCGAAGGCGGCATCTTCCGCTACGACCGCCTCACCGGGCACCTCCAGCTCGTGGCGAGCGGAAACCTGGTCGTCGCCGAAGGCGAAGACGCCGGCACCGTGCTGGTGCGCGGCGCCGCCAACCCCTCGGTGAGCGCCGACGGCCGCTACGTGGCCTTCTCGACCGCCGAGCAGCTCCTGCCGCTCCCGCGGGTGGAGAACGAATCGCGCGAAATCGTCCACGAAGAATCGGTGCAGGTCTACGAGCGGGACATGCAAGCCCCGGCCGCCGAAAGCGGCGCCTACAGGCTCGTGTCCGTCCCGATCGGCGCCAAGGAACCCACGGAACGGGCGCTCTTCGCGAAGCCGACCGTTCCCAACTCGATCGGCAACCCCGGTGCCGAAGTGTGGCCCAACACGTCGATCTCAGCCAACGGGCGCTACGTCGCCTTCCGCAGCCAGATGGAATCCAACCTCGATGACGCCGCGCTGACCGACACGCCCGCGCACCAGCTCTTCGTGCGCGACGTCGAAGGCGAGTCGACCACGCTCGTCAGCCGCAACGCGACGACCGGTGAACCCGTCAAGGGTCCGGCCGGCGTGGCCGGCCCCGTGCTCGGACCGGTATCGATCAGCGCCGACGGGAGCACCGTCGCCTGGGTCTCCACCGACGCCGAACAGCAGACGAGGTTCCTGCTCGGCGAGAACGAGGTGCCCGAAGACGCCTACTACCTCTGGCGCCGTTGGCAGCCACAGGAATCCGGCGCGGTCACACGGCGCATCACGGGCATGTCGGACCCGGAAGACCCCGAATGCCCGCCGGAAGGCAGCGTGCATGCCGACGAACCGACCGCCTCGGGCCCCTGCTACGGCCCCCTCACCGAACAGGAGTCGAGCGGCAGCTCGATCTCGAGCGCCGACCCTGGCCTCTCCGCCGACGGCTACACCGTCGCCTTCCTGGCCTCGCCAGGCCTGCGCCCGGACGTGGCCAAGCCGGGCCGCCTCGATCTCTTCCTGACCTCCATGCGGCCGGGCGTCACGCGCAAGGCGGGCACGTCCGAGCTGACGCTGGCGGCAAACGGCTCGGGGAGCCGGGCACTTCCCTCGATCGAATCCCTCGCGCTCTCAGCTGACGGCACCACGATCGCCTTCACCACGCTGCGGGACCTCTTCGTGCTCGGCGCGCCCGCTCCCGTGGGCACGTTCAGCCCCGTCCCGCTGGAGAAGGAACTCTACGTGGTGCATCTCGCCGGCGACACGCTCGAACGTGCGCTCCTGGGCTTCGGCGGGGGTGAACCGGACGCCGGGGTGGCCGTGAATCCGACGCTCAGCGAAAACGGCTCCGTCGTGGCGTTCGTCTCCGGCGCCTCCAACATGGTCTTCGGAGACGGACACGAAGCCGGTTTCAACGATGCTTTCACGGCGAACCTGCAGGCGGTGGCCGGTGGAGGGGGTCAGGCGCCCGGGACCAACGCCGGCTCCGGGGGCTTCTCGCTCACCGGAGAAGTCTCCCCCGAACTCGGCGTGCGCGTGAAGCGCGGCCGCGCCGGCGAAGTGGTCGTGCTCGTGGAGACCCCCGGCCCAGGCCGGGTCGAGGTCAAGGCGACCGGCACCATCCTCACGACGCGGGCCGGCGGCCACGGCCGCTCCAAGCACGCGAAGCCCCGCGCCAGGCGCAGACGCGTCGTGCTGGCCAGGTCCGTGGCGAGCGCCCCTGCCGAGGGCACCACCAGCGTGACGCTGCGCCTGCCGCGCAGGTACGCCTCCGCCCTCGGCCGCACGGGCAGGCTCAAGGCCGCGCTCGCGATCGAGTTCCTGCCGCCGTCCGGCAGCGAAGTGCTCTCGGCCGAAGCGAGCGCCACCTTCTACGGGAAGGCCCGCAGGGCCACCAGGTCCAGGACGCGGTAGCCCGATGCCCGCTGATCCACCCGCCGGGTCCCAGCCGGGCACGAGGCGGGCCGCCGCGATTACGAATTTGTTACCTGGTTGTAACGAGATTGTGACCTTCCTGGGTGAATCGGGGGCAGATGTGTAGGTCCTGTGAACGGCTCTTGCTCCGGCCGGGGGCACCTGAAATAACTGCGGCCCGAGCCACAAGTGGGCCCGCCGGCTGGCGGGACCGCTCGAGCTGAGCGACGAGAAGCAATCGACCGGAAAGGATCATCTTGCCCATGCGCTCAATCCTGCCTCTGGAAACACAGGGCTCCGTCCATCGCCTGCGCGTTCGCGCCGCCCTCGGGCTGCTCGGGCTCGCGCTGACGACCGTGATGGCCGCCGCAGCGGCACCGGCTGCGCATGCGGAATTCTCCGAAGCGCTCAAGCAGCCGTGCACCGGCAGCGCCATCGGCGGCGAGGGCAGCTCCGCCCAGAAGGTCGCCCAGGAACAGATCTGGCCGAACACCTTCGCCCAGTTCTGCGAAGACCAGGGCAAGACGGCGCCGCATGTCACCTACGACCCCGACGGCAGCGGCTGCGGGCTCATCTCGATGGGCGCCGGCGGCGTGCAGGAAGGCTGCTCCTTCGGCAAGGAAGCACAGAAGGAACCCGGCTCGCGCAACGCGCTGACGCGCTTCGGGGGCTCGGACGCGCCGCCGACGCAGCTACAGAGGTCCAACATGGAATCCTCGGGTGGCTCGCATCCCGGGGTCGTGCACGTCCTCCCCGTGGCGACGTTCGCGGTCGCGGTGATCGTCCACTTCCCCGAAGGCTGCGAACTCGAAGAACCGGGCGGCGGGGGCAATGCCGACACGACCACGGGCAGCTCCAACGACCCGTCGGGCAAGTCGACCGGCGACACCGCGGCCGCCGGCACGCTGCGCGTCCACATCGAAGCGAAGACGCTGGAGGAAATCTGGGAGGGCAAGGTCGTGACGTGGGGCCAGGTGCTCACCCGCGAAGGCTCCGCCGCCGTCCACATGAAGGACAACGGCGAAGACACGCCGAGCAACGCGCTCGAGAGCGAAGAACACATCGAACACTGCTCCGAAGTCCCCGTGCGGCGCATCGTGCGCGAGGACGGCTCGGGCACCACGTTCAACTTCAAGTCCTACCTCGGCCTGCTGCCGGGCGCCCCCGCCGGGCTCTGGACGAGCGCCCCGGTGCAGGGCACGAACACGACCTGGCCGATCAGCTTCGGCGGCGAAAAGACGGTTCCGCCGGAAGCCGCCTCGAACAACGAGTGCACACACGCCGTCTCGTCGCACCTCATCTGCACGGCGCGTGAAAACGGCGGGGGCGGGGTGGCCAAGGTCGTCGAAGCGACGGACGGCTCGATCGCCTACCTCGACCTCGCGACCGCCCACCAGAAGGGCTTCACGATCACGCCTAAGGCGCTGAACGGCGAAAAGCTCGACGACACCTACTGGGTGCCGCTGCAGACGATCAACCCCTCGACCCACACGGTCGGCGCGAACTACGTCGAGCCGTCCGAAAACCCGAAGCTCAACCTGAGCACGGAAACGGAATTCCCGGGCGCCAACTGCACGAACGCCGACTACCGCGAATTCCCCACGGCGGAAGCGAGCCCAGGTGGTGACCCGACGCTGGGCGACTGGGAAAACGCGATCGGCACGGGCAGCCTCGACGAAAAGACCTACCCGGCGTGTGGCCTGACGTACGACTTCGCCTTCGACGACCTGGCGCCGGTCTACGGCAACAACCCCACGGTCGAAGCCGAAGCGCGCACGGTAAAGGACTACCTGACGGCCGTCACCTCCGTGCAGGGGCAGACCGAAATCCTCGGCGCCAACTACGGCAAGCTCTCCACCCTGCTCGCCGAAGACTCGCGCAAGGGCGTGGCGGCGATCAACTGGAACGGGACCGGCAGTTCAGGCCCGCCCGGATGCACGACCGGTGAATGCACGAAGACGACCACCACGACCACCACCACCTCGAGCACCGGGACAGCCACGCTGCCGAGCAACTCGTTCAGCGTCGCCGGCTCAAAGGTCAAGAACAAGCACATCGTGCTCTCGCTCGTGCTCCCCGGCGCCGGGCATATCAAGGTGACGGCCAAGGGCGACGGCGTGAGCGTGTCGAGCCTCAACTCCGCCGTGACGGGCGGTCAGGGAAGCATCGAACTGCCGATCTCGAAGGCGGCGCAGAAGAAGCTCGGCAAGGTCAGGGGCGGCAAGTTCAAGGTCACGATCACGGTGACGTTCACGCCGACCGGCGGCAGCCCGGCGACCCATACCGTGACGATCACGCTGACCAAGGCGAGCCTCGCCAAGGGCAAGAGCAAGGGCGGTAAGAAACGAAAAAAGAAGTGACAGCGATTGTGGGCGGTGTGAGCACCGCCCGGATCAGCGCGGCTGAGAGCGGCGCCCGGCATCGATTGGTGCCCGGCGCCGCTACGCGCATCCGGCGCCGAGTTCGCTCGGCAGCCGACCAACCAGCCCGTACGGCAACATGCACCACCCCCGAGAGCACCCCCATCAGAACCTCCCCGACCTCCCGACCGCGCCGGCCACCAGCTGAGTCGGCCGAGCGCCCCGTGAACCGCCCATGAACGACGAAACGCCACAGCCCAACTCGAGCGACGAGACCACCCAGCCCCACGCAGGCGACGGCCCTCCGGCGCAGGACGGCGACGAGCGCTGGGAGCATCCCCAGGAGGGCTCGCCGCCCGGGGTGCGCGAACGGCCGACACGCCGCATACGCACCGGCAACGGCTCCTCGGAGCCGCCCAGGGTTCGCTCCGGGCTCGCCAAGAAGCGCAGCCCGGTCCGCGCCGCTCTGAGCGACTTCCTCGGCGCTGTCGGCCGCAGGCTGACGCGCGACCCGCTGGCCACCGGCCTCACACTGGCCTCGATCGCGCTCGCGATCATCTTCTTCGTGCTGCTCGGCTCGATCGCGCCGGCCAGCCACGGGCAGGAACTACCGCTGAGCCGCGTCCTCAGCCTGGCCAGCCAGAAGAAGGTGGCCCAGGCGACCCTGCTCGACCACGATGATCGCGTCGAGATCAACCTCAAGTCGAGCGAGGGCGCCTCCACGGAAGCCGCCGGCGAAGCGCTGCCGGCGCCGGCACCCGGGCAGCGCGCCGGGAGCCATCAGACGGCGGTCAACGAACAGGCGCGGGCCTCGGACTACTGGGCGGCGTACCCGGCCTCCGGGGCACAGACACAGCAGATGCTCAACACGCTCGAGCAGAACGGCGTCATCGTCACGATCGACCAGCAGGCGGGCAAGCCGACGCGCACGATCGTGGTCCAGTTCCTGATCCCGATCCTGCTGCTCGTCTGCCTCTTCGCGCTCTTCATGCGGGTCGGCGCCGACGGGGGCGCCGGCGGCATCGCCGCCTTCTCGAAGTTCGGCGGGCGCGGCCGCCGCGGCGGCGCGGGCACGGCGGACAGGGTCACCTTCAACGACGTGGCCGGCGTCGGCGAAGCGGTGGCCGAGCTGCGCGAGATACGCGATTACCTCGCCGACCCGTCGCGCTATCTGAAGGTTGGTGCGGCGGCACCCAAGGGCGTCCTCTTGGTCGGCCCTCCCGGCACCGGCAAGACGCTGATCGCAAAGGCGGTCGCGGGCGAGGCCGACGCGTCGTTCTTCTCGCTCTCCGGCTCGGACTTCGTGGAGTCGCTGGTGGGCGTCGGCGCGGCCCGGGTGCGCGATCTGTTCCGCAAGGCGCGCAAGGCGGCGCCGGCGATCATCTTCATCGACGAGCTCGACGCCGCCGGGCGCAAGCGCGGCGCGGGGATCGGCCAGGGCAACGACGAGCGCGAGCAGACGCTCAACCAGATCCTGGTCGAGATGGACGGCTTCGCCGGCGACGGGGGCCTCGTGGTGATGGGCGCCACCAACCGCCCGGACATCCTCGACCCGGCGCTGCTGCGGCCCGGGCGCTTCGACCGCCAGGTCACGATCGACACCCCTGACGTGCACGGACGCCTCGAGATCCTGCGGCTGCACGGCGCCAAGCGCCCGCTCGCCGAGGACGCCTCGCTCGAGGAGATCGCGCGACAGACGCCAGGCTTCAGCGGCGCGGAGCTCGCCAACGTGATCAACGAGGCCGCCCTGCTCAGCGTGCGCAGCGGCGAGGAGCGCATCAGCCAGGCGGTGCTCGAGGAGGCGATCGACAGGGTCGTCGCCGGCCCTGCGAAGCGCCACATACTGACGAAGGAGGAGCGCCTCAAGATCGCGATCCACGAGGCCTCGCACGCGGTCGTCTCCGAGGCGCTCGGTCTGGGCAGCGCGACGCGCAAGCTCTCGATCGTGGCGCGTGGGCGCACGCTCGGAACGGCGGCGCACATGCTGGTCGACCGAGACCAGCTGATCGCCTCCGAGCCGGACCTGCTCGCCCAGCTGATCGTGCTCGTGTCCGGTGCGGCGGGCGAGCGCATGGCCTTCGGCCACTTCTCCACGGGGGTGAGCGACGACCTGCACGCCTCGACCTCGCTGGCGCGGACCATGGTGACCTCCTACGGCATGTCCCATGCGCTCGGCCCCGTGACGATCGGCGAGAAGGGCGGCGAGGTCTTCCTCGGCGCCTCGCTGCAGGACCTCGGCTCGGTCGGCCCGTCGACACTCGACCTGATCGACCGCGAAGTGGAGCGCCTGTCCGGCGACGCCGAAGCCAAGGCGGCGGTCATCCTCGACCGCAACTGGCGCACGGTCGAGGAGATCGGCAACACCCTGCTCGACCAGGAGACGCTCGCCGGCGTGGCGCTCGAGGCGCTGCTCTCCCCGGTGGCCGCCGTCTCCCCGGAGGAGCTCGAGGGCGTGCGCCGGACCACCCCCGACGAGGACCCGGAGGTCAAGCGCTGATGACGGCTTCCTCGGCGGCGGTCGGCGCACTGGGGAAGCTTCTAGCGACGGCGACGATCCTCGGCTGCATCGCCCTCCTGCTGCCGCCCGGGGCGATCCTCGGCGCCGGGCTCGCTCGCGCGAGCGCGAGCTGGAAGCTCGAACAGCCGCCACCGCCCGACGGCGCGGTCTTCAAGGAGCCGCTCGGCATCCCGGACGATCTCGAGTTCCTCGCCCCCAACGAGGGGCTGCTGAGCGTGCAGGGCACCGGGCTCGTCCCGCCCGGTCTCTTCTTCTGGAACGGACATGCCTGGCACCAGCTCTCCACGGTCTGTGGCGGCTCCGGTGAAATCTCGCGCATCGCCTGGGCGGGCCCCGAGGACTTCTGGGTCCTGACGGAACCGAGCGAGCCGCGCGTGGGGAGCGGGCTCGGCCTGTGTCACTTCAGGGACGGGGTGGTGGTGGCCTCCTACTCGACGCCCCTGCAGTCGCCGGACCCGTTCCGCACGATGGACTCTGCCGCCTGCGATGGACCAGACGACTGCTGGTTCGCCGGGATCGGCAGCGAGGACCCCTCGGGCCAGCGCGTGGGCGCCTTCCACCTGCACTGGAACGGCACCACGCTCACCACCTCCTACCAGCCGCAGGGCCGCGGCGTGAGCGCACTGGCCTTCTACACGCCGCCCGGGGAAGCGACTGGCAGCTTCTACGAGACCACGTTCGTCGGCGCCAGGCCCGGCGACCGCAGTGACGCTGTCACGCTCGACACCAAGGAGCCGGAAGGTCCGCAGCTGATCCATCGGCTCGACGCGCAGACCGAAGTCTTCGAAGACGTCCCCTTCCTGCCCGAACCGTACACGGGCCCGCTCAACCCGAACGGGGTGGGGCCGGAAGGCACCGAGCTGCTCTCCGCCCACGCTGACGAACAGGAACTCTGGCTCTCCGGCGGCGGCGCGGCATCCGGTCCCGAAGCACCGGAAACAGGCTCGGTGCCCGGTCCGCCGGTGGCCGTCCGCTACGACACCGCCACCGGCAGCTTCGAGCAGGTGGCACTGGAGGACTCGCTCTTCCAACCGCAGGACCGTCTCGTGGACATCTCGCCCGTCCCCGGCTCGGAAGCCGCCTGGGCGGCCGTGCAGCAGGTCGGGCAGCACGGGAGCATCACCGGCAAGGCGAGGGTCGCCCTCATCCCGGCGAGCGAAGGCGCCTCCCATACGCAGCTCTTCACGCTGCCCGCCAGAGGTGCGGGCCGGGGCAGCGCACAGCTGGTCGCGGCCACCGGCCCGGAAGAAGCCTGGATGGTGACCTCCGCCGGCTGGGTCTTCCATTACACGAACGGCGCCGTTCTCCCTGAAGACACCGATCCCACGTGGGCCGGCACGATCACCGTGCGCCCGAACGAGTCGGTGGCGCAGTTCGTGCCGGACACGCCGCCACCCGACGACTCCGAACTGTTCGCCCCGCCCCCGGTGCAGATCGAACATGCCGGTCATTCGCTCGAAGGCTCCGGCCCGCAGCTCGTGATCCCGGCGCTGCTCAAGGACGTGAAGGTGGCCCGTCACGGCCTCACCGTCGTGGTCAGCTTCCAGCTGACGCGGCTCGCCGACGTCGGGCTCGTCGCGAAGCTCCACCACAGGGTGATCGCACGCACGGGGAGGCAGCGGATGAAGCCGGGCCGCCACAGCCTGCGCCTGACCTTCAACCGCGCGCACTGGCCGACCGCGCTCTCCTTCCAGACCAAGGAGCTCACCAAGCCGAAGCCCGTTCCCGCCTCCGGGTCGGGCGGCGGCAGCGGCTCGACGGGACCGAACGTGGTCGGCACGAGCGCTCACTGGCTGACCCTCGCGAGCGCCTCGCTCAGGTCGTGGTGAGGGACGTGCGCACATTGCCGATCCGCCCGCTGGGCGTGGGCCTGACCCTCGCAGCGCTCGCGGCGCTGATCGGGCTCGCCTGCGGGCACGGGGCCGGGCTGGGCGGGAGCCCGGCGCACGCGGCTTCCGGGGGCGGCGATCCCTCCCCGCAGCCGGTGCTCGGCACGGCCGATCGCCAGACGGTGATCATGGGAGCGGCCACCGAAACGGGCGAAGCCGGAGAATCGTGGGCCTACCGGGTGCTGCCGGGCGACGACCCGCCCCCGGAAGACCCGCGCGCCCCGTTCGCGCCCGTCCCTACGGGGGCCGGCGGTGGCGCCGGTCAGCTCGTCTTCGAGCGAGCCACGGACGCCGATCCCAACTGGTCGATCTACGAAACGCCGCTCGATCTCGAAGGGCAGCCCTACCGCGGCATGCAGCCGGACCGGCTCTCGGCCCGCATCACGCCGCACGGTGGGGGACTGCTCGTGGGCCAGGACGCAACTCGTGAAAACGGCAAGCGTCTCGTGGTGCTCGCGCGCGATCCCGGCGGGCGCTTCCGGGTGCTGCCGGCGCCGCCCTCCGGCCCGGAAGGCCTCGCAGGCGGTGCCGAACCGGAGTCGCTCGCGACCGAAGAAGGTGCCGGCGCCGTGGCCGATGCCGCCGTGGACGGCGCGGGGGGCCACACCGAAGCCTTCTTCGGCGTGCAGGGACCGGCGCGCGAGGCGGCGGTGCTGCACTGGGACGGCGAAAAGTGGACGCGCGAGGAAGTGCAGATCCCGGCGACCTACAAGGAGAGCTTCAGGATCGTGGCGGTGGCGGGCAGCGGGCCGGCCAACATGTGGCTGCTCGCGCAGAGCGCCGAAGGCGGCGCCGGGGTGCTCCTCTTCGAACGCAGGCTCGACGAAGAAAGCGGCGGGTTCGTATGGGCGCCGACCAAGCTCGGCGCGGTCATCCCCAAGGGCCTCAGCAAGGGGCCGGAATTCGAAGCGGCCAATGCCGCGGCGGGGGTCTCGGGCGTGGCGCCGCTCGGCGGTCAGGCGCAGCCATTGACTGTCACCGCAAACGGCGTCTGGATCGACGGCAACCTGGGCGCCCCGAACGGCGGGCCCGACGGCTTCGACTTCACCCTCTACTACGACATCGGCGCGCACCACCTGACCGGCAGCTGGTGCGACGCGGAGGACTCCGAAGGCGGGGCGGTCTGCGATTTCGCCCTCGAAGCGCGCTTCGGCCGCCTCACCGGCTATCGCAGCTTCGCCTTCGCCCCGTCCGCAAGCGAAGCCGCCGAACACCCCTACGGCGGGCGGATAGTCACCAACCCGCTCGAGCCGGGCGGAGACGACTCGACCAACCTCGGCACCTACCTGAGGCTCGAAGGCACGACCTTCAAGCGCATGCCCGGCGCCGGTCCCGACGACTCCCCGGGCGGCGCCTTCCAGAGCCCGAGCGAAGGATGGCTCGAAGGGCCGGTGCAGATCACCGCCGACCCGATGCCCCAGCACCTCGCCGGCTGGCCGGTCTCCGCGCGGGCCCCGTTCACCGCGATCGCGCCCGCCCCGGGCTCCACCCCCGGCGCTCCCAACGCCCAGGCGCTGGCGGTGGGCGCGGACGGCGTGGTCGCCCGCTACACCCCCGGACAGGGCTGGCAGCGCGAGTTCCTGCTCACCGGCTCCGGCGCCGTCAGCTCGCCGAACCTGCGCGCCGTCGCCTGGCCGGAACCGAACCGCGCCTATGCGGTCGGCGACCTCGGCGCTATGTGGCTCTGGCGCGCGGAAACCGGGCTGTGGGAGAAGGACCCGGCGGCTCCGCCGGCGGGCACCCAGGCGGACCTCCTCGGCATCGCGTTCGATCCGAACGATCCCGAAGTCGGCTACGCCGTGGGGCTGGGTGGCGTGCTCTGGCACTACGACAAGACCTGGACGCAGGAACCCCTGCCCGAACCCTTCCAGGCCGACAGCGAAGGTCCGCCCTTCAAGCAGGTGAAGGCCGACTTCACCGCGGTCTCCTTCGCCGGCTCCGAGGCGATGGTGGTCGCCGAACACGCGCTGCTCGTGAACGACGGCAGCGGCTGGCACGTCGAACCCGAAGTTGCGCGGCTGCTGCAGAGCCTTCCGGAAGAAGCCAAGCTGCTGACGGTCTCCGGCCTGCCCAACGGCGGGGCCGTCCTGGCCGGGCGCGACGTGGTGATCGAGCGCGACAGCTCCGGCTCGCCGTGGCACTTCTCCAGCCAGCCGATCGTCGACGAGACCGCGGTGGCGGCCGCCCCCTACGAGGAAGGCTCGCATGTGCGCGCGCTGCTCTCCGTGGTGCCTGAATTCGTCTACCCGCCGCCCCTCCTCTTCCCGCTCGAAGACCCCAACGTGCCGCCGCCGATCATCCCGCCGACGCCCCTCCCGGGCGACGGCTACCTGCTGCGCGAAACGCCGGCCGGCTGGGAGGACGAGGAGCGCACCGACTACGCCGGCGACACCGCTGACAAGCCGATCAAGTCCGACCCGATCCTCGCGCTCGACACCGGCCCCGAAGGCGCCGGCTGGGCCGTCGGCGGCTGGAGCGGCTACGCCGACAACGCGGGGCGCGGCACCGACGCCACCGGGGGCGGGCAGACGGTGCGCGAAAGCGTCGAGACCGCCGGTGTCTACCGCTACGCGCCCGCCGGCAGCCCGCCCGGGCCGCCGGCCGCGGCGCGCTCGAAGATCCCGATGCAAGGCGGCGTCGCCACGTTCGCGGTGGCCGGCCATGCCGACTGCGTCACGGCCTGCGCCAGCCTCGCCTTCGACGGCATCGCCCCGGACCGCAACCTCGGCGCCGCGCTCTCGGCGATAGGCGAACTGGGTGCGCAGCCCAACGGGCCGCGCATGCTCCTGTACACGGGCGGGCGCGAGACCCCCGGGCAGGGGCCGGAGTCGGTCACCGAGGCCAACCGCTACGACGAGCTGCTCGGGCAGAGCGGCGGGCTTCCCGTCTACCCGGCCCTCTCGGCCGGCGACTCCGAAGGTGACACTGTGCGCGCGTTCGGCTCCGCGTTCGACTCCTTCCTGGGGCCGTTCGGCGAAGGGCAGGCACCGCCGGGGGTGACGCCGATCGAAGTACCCGGCGGCGCCGCGTCCGTCCCCGGCCTCGCGCGCACGCACTACGCCTTCGACAGCACCGGGCCTCACGGAGAAGGCAAGGTCATGGTGGTCGTGATCGACAACTCGCGTGGAGCGCTCGAAGAGGAGACCGAAAAGGAAGAGCGGGAAGGCGCCATCCACCCGTTCCCCTACGAGAACCCGCCCGAACCGCAGAAGCCGTGGCTCGAACGGGTGCTCGCCAACGCGCGGAGCGAAGGCATCCCGGCGATCGTGATGGGCTCGCGCGAGCTCAACCCGTCGCTGCCGCCGGCGCTCAACGTGGCGAGCGACGCGGCGGAGGAGGCCAGGATCATTGCCGAAGGCGGCGCCTCCGCCTACCTCTACGAACGCCCGGAGGAAACCCGCCTCAGCCAGATCCCGGTCGGCGGCGCGAGGACCATCCCCGAGCTCGGCACCGGGGCGCTCGGCTACCGCTCCTCCGTGGCCGACTCCTTCACCCCGGGCCAACCGGACGAGCTCTTCGGCACCACCGGTTACCTCCTGCTGAGCGTGGACACGTCCGAACGCAACCCGAAGACCAACGTGGCGCCGGTCACCCCGCGGCTGATACCGCTGATCCAGGACATCTCCCTGGACCCCGTCGACGGCACGCTGTTGCGGCGCAGCGCGCCCGCGCTCTTCGAGGGACTCGGGCGCCGCCCGATCGCCGGCGACCACTGGGGCCCGATCTCGGCCGCCGACGAAAGCCCCAACCCGCCCGGCGCCGACCCATACAGCGTCTTCCCGCCGGAACTCTGCCTGCAGTCGGACTGCTCGAGCCGCGTGGAACCGGAATACACCTTCACCTCCTCCGAACCGGAAATCGCGAACTTCGTCGAGCACGACCCGGAATCGACCAACCTGCGCAAGCCGTTGCAGAACGCCGAAGGGCATGTGATCCCGGACGCGCAGTCCGGCATCCTCTGCGCCTTCAACGCGGGCACCACCGTGGTCACGGTCTCCGCCGGCGGCCTCTCCTACTCGGTGCCCGTAACCGTGCTCGGCGGCAGCGTGCAGCAGCCCTGCGGCACGGTGCCCCTCGCCGCGAGCCGCTTCAAGCACCAGCAGAACCAGGCCAGCTCGACGCCGCCGCCGCCGCCGACGAGCACGCCCGCCACCCAGCCGTCCCCGGTCGCCCCGGTGCCTCCGCCACCGGCGGCGCCCGTCGCCGCGCCGGTCCCGAAGGCCACCCCGCGGCCGGCGCCGCCGCCCCCGGCGGCGCTCATCTCCCCGCCCCCGCCGGTCGTCGCCGCGCTGATCGTCACACCGCCACCGCCGGTGAGCAGCTTCGCGCGGCCGACGCCGCCCGGCGGCGCGACGGTCCGCGTCTTCGAGGAAGAACGCGAGGAGGAGGAGGCCACCGAATCCTCCCAGGCCTTCGCCCGCTACGAGCCCGCCGCCCACATCGGGATCAACGGGCAGAGCGGCGGCGGCCCACTCGCGCCGATGATGCTCGGCGCCGCGATCCTCGCCGCGGCCTGCGGGGCCTCGGTCGGCCTCGGCCGGCGCCGACGGGGGCGCGGCGTCTGGGGACGCGCGCGCAGCGGGCGCCGAGCGCCGGCGCTGGCCGTCGAGGCGCACCCCTACCGCCAGTTCGGCCAGGGCACCCAGCTTCCCAGACAACCCGCAAGCTCCTATGGAGATCTCAGGAGGAGAACATGAGAAAGCGACTCTCCAACCGCAGCGGAAACGCCGCCCTGGTGGTCTCGGTCATCAGCCTGATCGTGGCCCTCAGCCCGGCGGCCGACGCCGCCCGCCACGCGATCACCACGGCCTTCGCGGGCCATCAGGTCAGCGCCAAGCCGCACGCCGGCGGCATCCTCGTGCTCGGCCGCAACGGGAAGTTCCCGCGCTCGGCGATCCCGACGGTCAAGAACGCCAACAGGCTGGCCGGCAAGAGCCTCAGCGAAGTGGAACCGAGCTGCCCGCCGACCACGGTCGACCTCGGCTCGTGGTGCCTGATGGACTCCCCCTATCCGCTCACCAACGCGCAGATCGGCCTCAACAACTTCTTCTGGGCCAGCCAGGCCTGCGTGGACATGGGTGGTTACCTGCCCACGGCCGCGCAGCTGATCGGCGCCGCCAAGCGCGTGCGGCTCGAGTCGACGATCCACGACTCGCAGCTGACCGCGACGATCCAGCTGGACCCGAGCGTCGGCCTCAAGGACCAACGCGAGATGAGCTCCTCGCTCGTCACCACCGCGGCCGGCTCCGACGCGGCCGGCTCCGAGGGTGTGAGCGTGGGCTCGCTCGGCAACCCGCGCACCGGCGAACCCAACCCGGTGCCGCTGCCCGCGGTGCCCGAGCCGCAGACGCTCCAGTACGTGACCGTCTACTCGAATGGCACCAAGGGTGGCTTCGCGGGCTCCGAGCCGGTGTCCCAGCCGGAGAACTTCCGTTGCGCCTTCGACAAGACCTCGGGCGCCAACAGGGCCGAGGCCGAATGAGGGCTGGCGCCGGAGGGGCTTTCACAATTTGATAACCGCCGCGCTCGCCTGAGCCTCGACCATGGTTGGTACCCGAATTGCGGCCGCTGGCCGCTGCCCAGACAGACAACCGTCACGGGGACCGTAGCCGTGTCAAGCGAACCGCCCATTCCGCCCAAACCATCGACCGG